>Ga0180222_1000748_pt1 | contig 42406 bp, 41 predicted proteins | sample eDN5th37CKraftOP_FD_151336 | JGI IMG/M metagenome (GOLD analysis project Ga0180222, IMG submission 151336) | Enriched Organic Plus compost microbial communities from Emeryville, California, USA - eDNA 5th pass 37_C Kraft OP (version 2) (version 2) ...
GCTCAAGCACGAATGCGACGCCATCATCGTCGACATGCATGCCGAGACGACCAGCGAGAAACAGGCCATGGGCCATTTCTGCGACGGCCGCGCCAGTCTCGTCGTCGGCACGCACACCCACGCGCCCACCGCCGATCACCAGATCCTGCCGCGCGGCACCGCCTTCATCTCCGACGCGGGCATGACCGGCGACTACGACTCGGTCATCGGCATGTCGAAGGACGAGCCGCTCGGCCGTTTCCTGCGCCGCATCGCGTCGAGCCGGTTCGAGGCCGCCAATGGTCCCGGCACCCTGTGCGGGCTCGCCGTCGAGACCGACGATGCGACCGGCCTCGCGCAGCGCGTCTCGCCGGTGCGGCTGGGCCCGCGGCTCGAGCAAGCGCGTCCGGTCTTCTGGGACTGAGGGTTATCGCGGCTATTCTCGCCGTGCGCGACCTCACCCGAATGTGACGAGACGTTGCGCCGCGCCGGCGGGAAGACTATTGCCTCGCACGCACGCGCTTTCGGGGGACATCTCATGCCGCAGTCATTGCCATTGTCGCGCCGCCGTCTGCTCGCCGGGATTTCGGCCGCCGGGCTCGCCGGCCTTGCGCCGCTGCCGCGCGCGCAGGCCAAGGCGCCGATGCTGAACGCGCAGGCGCCCGCCTACTACCGCTTCAAGGTCGGGGCCTTCGAGGCCACCGTCATCTCCGACGGTCCGCTGGCGATGGGCGAGCCCAAGCCGGAGCTGTTCGCCGGCGTGACGAAGGACGCGATCACCCACGCGCTCGCGGAGAACTTCCTCCCGGCCGACAACCTCTCGCTCGAGCAGAATGCGTTGGTCGTGAACACCGGCGATCGCCTGGTGCTGATCGACACCGGCACCGGCTCCGCCAAGATGTTCGGCGACAGGTCCGGACGCCTGCTGACCAACCTGCGCGCCGCCGGCTTCGACCCGGCCGACATCGATTCAATCGTGCTCTCGCACGCGCATCCCGATCATTGCTGGGGACTCGTCGGCGCCGATGGCGCGCGTAACTTCCCCAACGCGCAGATCCATATCGCGCAGGCCGACCTCGACTTCTGGACCGACGAGGCCAAGCGCTCCGCGCCGTTCATCGGCCAATTGATCGATCCGACGCGCGCGGCGCTGCTGCCGTATCGCGACCGTGTCGTGTTCGTGAAGGACGGGCAGGAGGTGGTGCCCGGCATCCAGGCGCTGTCGGCGCCGGGACACACGGTCGGGCACACGATCTTCATGATCTCGTCGCAGGGCCAGACGCTGTGCAACGTCGCCGACCTCGCGCATCATCACGTGCTGGTGCTGGAGAACCCGAAGGTCGAGTTCGGCTTCGACACCGATCCCAAGCAGGGTGCGGCGACGCGCATCCGCGTGTTCGACATGCTGGCGGCGCAACGCATCGCGCTCATCGCCTATCATTTCCCGTGGCCGGGGATCGGCCACGTGGTCAGCCACGGCGGCGGCTATCGCTTCATCGCGGCGCCGCTGCAGATGGTGCTCTGACCGCGTCGGCGCCCGCCGCGGCCATGCGCCGGCGGGGTTGACCCCGCCGCATCCTCCGGAAAAGATTTCTCGTCCGCTGGAGCGGACGAGAAAAAGACGTCGGGGGAATGTGACATGGCACTGGGCTATCAGAAATTCGGCGACGGTCCGCACAAGGTGATGGCGCTGCACGGCTGGCTCGGCGATCACACCGCCTACGGCCCGATGCGCCACGCGCTCAGTGCCGACGAATTCACCTATGTGTTTCCGGCCTATCGCGGCTACGGCCTGTCGCGGCATCTCTCGGGCAGCTACACCAACAAGGAGATTGCGGCCGACGTCATCGCGCTCGCCGACGATCTCAAGTGGGATACGTTCAGCCTCGTTGGTCACTCCATGGGCGGCAAAGCGATCCAGCGCGTGCTGGTCGAGGCGCCGCAGCGGGTGCGCAAGCTGGTCGGCGTGGCGCCCGTGCCGGCGGCGGCGACCCCGTTCGACGAGGCGGGCTGGGGACTGTTCGACGGCGCCGCCGCCAACGTCGAGAACCGCAAGATCATCATCGGCTTCTCCACCGGCAACCGCCTGACGGACACATGGCTCGCCCACATGGCCAGCTATTCGGCGCAGACCGCCGCGCCGGAGGCCTTCGCGGCCTATCTGCGGGCCTGGGCGAAGGAGGACTTCTCCGCCGAGGTGCAGGGGCGGGACGTTCCGGTCAAGGTGATCGTCGGCGAGCACGACCTCGCCATCAGCGCCGACGTGATGCGCGGCACCTTCCTCGCGTGGTACCCGAAGTCCGAGCTCGAGGTGATGCCGAACGCCGGCCACTATCCCATGGACGAAACGCCCATTGCGCTCGCGACCTCGATCGAGGCGTTCCTGCGCAAGTAGGTGTGGCGCCCCGCGTCAGCGGATCGGCGGCGGATACTGGATGCCGCCGTTGGTCCACAATTGATTGAGGCCGCGCGGGATCGCGAGCTTGGAATTGACTCCGACGTTGCGATCGTAGACCTCGCCGTAGTTGCCGACGTGGCGGATGATGCGCGCCGCCCAGTCGTTGGTGAGGCCCAGCTCCTCGCCGTAGGTGCCCTCGGTGCCGACGAAGCGCATCACCTCCGGTTTGCGCGATTTCAGCGCGTCGTCGATGTTCTGCGAGGTGATGCCGAGCTCCTCCGCGTTGAGCATCGCATACACAGTCCACTTCACCAGCAGCAGCCAATCGTCGTCCTTCTGGCGCACCGCCGGGGCGAGCGGTTCCTTCGAGATCACGTCCGGCAGGATGACGTGGTCGTCCGGCTTGCGCAGCTTGAGGCGCTGGGCGTAGAGGCGCGAGATGTCGCCCGTGAAAACCTCGCACTGCCCCTGCTCGTAGGCCTTGAGCACGTCGTCCGCTTTGGTGAACTTGACCTCCTGGTAGGTCATGTTGTTGGCGCGGAAGTAGTCGGCGAGGTTGAGCTGCGAGGTGGTGGCGTCCTGCACGCACACTCTGCTGCCGCCAAGCTCGAGCGCGGTGTCGATATTGCGCGCGCGCGGCAGCATGAATCCCTGCCCGTCGTAGTACGACACGGCGGCGAAATGCAGCGCGTAATCCGTCTCGCGCGACATGCTCCAGGTCGAGTTGCGGAACAGCACGTCGACCTTGCGGCGCTGTAGCTCGCGGAAGCGCTCGTTCGCCTCGAGCGGGACGAACCTGACCTTGTTCGGATCATTGAAGATCGCCGCCGACAGCGCGCGGCAGAAGTCGACATCGAACCCGGTCCATTCGCCCTTCTCGTTACGGCTCGAGAAGCCGGGCAGGTCGGTGTTGACGCCGCACAGCACTGCGTCGCGCCGCATCGTGCGCTTGAGCGTCTTGGTGTCGTAGCGCTCGTAGGTGACGGCGGCGGCGGCGACGGCCAGTGCGATCACGACGCCGATGGCAAGCCCGGAGCGGAACGTCCGTGGGATGAATTTGAACATGGCCCCCTCGCTGGGTCTGCGCTTAGAGTTGCGGGCGCTGATGGACGACGACCTTGGTCCCCACGGGGATGCGGTCGTAGAGGTCGATCACATCCGGATTGACCAGACGGAAGCAGCCGGACGACACGGCGCTGCCGATCGTGTGCGGCTGGTTGGTGCCGTGGATGCGATAGACGGTGTTGCCGAGATAGAGCGCCCGCGCACCGAGCGGATTTCCCGGGCCACCGGCCATCCAGCGCGGCAGGTAGGGCTGGCGCTCGATCATCTCGGGCGGTGGCGTCCAGTCCGGCCATTCCTGCTTGCGCGTGATGCGCAGCAGGCCCTGCCACTGGAAGCCCTCGCGCCCCACGCCGATGCCGTAGCGCAGGGCGCGGTTGTTCGGCTGCACGACGTAGAGATATCGGTTGGGCGTGTCCACGACGATCGTGCCCGGCGGCTCGGTGGTGCGATAGAACACGCTCGTGCGCCGGAACTGGGCCGGCAGGTTTTCCTCTTCCTCGCTCGGCACGTATCCGGGCTGCTCGTCCGTCTGCACCTCGTTGGCGGGATACAGCGTCGTCGGCGGGCGAGGTTGCGCGTGTGCTGCGCCGCCACATGCCAGGAGAACTGCCAGCAGGCAGGGAAGCAACGTCAGGTTTCGCATTGTTTGGATGATCCCCTGAAGCCCCGGTGCCGGGAATCGTCTTAGCACAAAGGCGGGCACGCGCCAGCAGGGAGCGCCGGCGGCCCCATCGCGCGATCGAATTAACGATCCGGGCAGGACCTCCTGCGCGAAATGGTCGCGGAACGGCCGGATCGGCGCTTTCGCGAGGTCCGGCACATGTCGCGCAACCATCGGCCTATTTGACGTGACGCGCGGCGGCAATTACGGTCCCGGCCAAACCGAGCCTGCCAGTCATCCTTTTCAAGGGAGGAGTAACAAATGCGAAAATTGCTCATTGGTTTGGCGAGCGTGAGCGCCGCCGCATTGCTCGGCCTGGCGCCCGCACAGGCGCAGGGCACCGTCAAGATCGGTCTCATCATGAGCTACACGGGTCAGTTCGCTGACCTCGGCACGATGATGGACACGGCCGTCAAGCTCTACGTCAAGGAACACGGCGACACGGTCGCCGGCAAGAAGATCGAGTTCGTCCGCAAGGATTCCGGCGCCGCCGGCTCGGCGCCCGACGTCGCCAAGCGCCTCGCGCAGGAACTGATCGTCCGCGACAAGGTCGACATCATCGCCGGCTTCTCGCTGACGCCCGACGCGCTCGCGACCGCCGACGTTCTCAACCAGGCCAAGAAGGCCGCGGTGATCATGAACGCGGCCACCTCGATCATCACCACCCGCTCGCCGTTCTTCGCGCGCACCTCGGTTCCGCTGGCGGCGCCGATGGGCTCGCTCGGCACCTGGGCGGCCAAGAACGGCATCAAGAACTCGTACACGATGGTCTCGGACTATGGTCCGGGCATCGACTCCGAGCAGGCGTTCCAGGCCGCGTTCAAGGCCGCCAACGGCAACATCGTGGGCTCGGTCCGATTCCCCGTGGTGAGCCCGGATTTCTCGGCGTTCGTGCAGCGCCTCAAGGACGCCAAGTCGGAGTCGGTGTTCATCTTCGTGCCCGGCGGCGAGCAGCCGGCGGCGCTTGGCAAGGCGCTGGCCGAGCACGGCCTCACGCCCAAGAGCATGAAGATCCTCGCCTCGGGCGAACTCACCAACGACGAGCCGCTGCGCAGCATGGGCGACGCCGCCGAGGGCATCATCACCGGCTGGACCTACACCTGGGCTCACAAGTCGGCGCTCAACGAGAAGTTCGTGAAGGGCATCAACGAGATGCTCAAGGGGCGCAACCCGGACCAGTTCGCCGTGTCGGCCTATGACGGCATGCACCTCATCTACGAGGCGCTCAAGAAGACCAAGGGCAACGCCGAAGGTCCGGCTCTCATCGCCGCGATGAAGGGCATGGCCTGGGAGAGCCCGCGCGGTCCGGTCTCGATCGATCCGGAGACGCGCGACATCGTCCAGACGATCTACATCCGCCGGGTCGAGAAGGTGAACGGCAAGCTCCAGAACGTCGAGTTCGACAAGCTGGAGAAGGTCAAGGATCCGGTGAAAGAGAAGATGAAGGCCGAGGGCAAGCTCAATCCCGACGGCACCGTCAAGCAGTAAGCAACGGCAGGAAAAAGCAGTAGTCCCGTGATCGCTCGTCACGTCAGCCTCCTGTTCGACGGATTTGCGTACGGGATGCTGCTCTTCGTACTGTCGGTCGGCCTCTCCGTGACGCTGGGGATGATGAACTTCGTCAACCTGGCGCACGGGGCCTTCGCCATGATCGGCGGCTACGTCACTGTCACGCTCATGAAGCAGGCGGGGTGGCCGTTCTTCGCCACCCTGCCGGTCGCCTTCCTCGGCGCGGCGGTCGCCGCCGTGGTGCTGGAGCGCGTCCTCTACCGGCGGCTCTACCGCGCGACCGACCTCGATCAGTCCCTGCTCACGATCGGCATCGTGTTCATGTCGATCGCGATCGCCGCCTATATCTTTGGCACCACTCAGCAGCCGGTCGAACTCCCGTCCTATCTGCGCGGGCGTCTCGTCGTGGGTGACTTCAGCTTCGGGGTGTACCGGCTCTTCCTGGTCGCGTCCGCGCTCGTCATCACCGCGCTGCTGGTGGTCGGGCTCGACTACACCCGCTTCGGCGCGCAGGTCCGCGCCTGCGTCGACAACCAGCGCATGGCGCGCGGCCTCGGCCTCAACGTCGATATGGTGTTCGCCGTCACCTTCGCGCTCGGCAGCGGCCTCGCCGGCCTGGGCGGCGCGATGGCGATCGAGGTCGTCGGGCTCGACCCGAACTTCGGTCTCAAGTACCTCGTGTTCATGCTGATCGTCGTCGCGGTCGGCGGCCTCGCATCGATCCGCGGCGCGTTCTTCACGGCGGCGATGCTCGGCATCATCGACATCTTCAGCAAGTACTACGTGCCGCAGGTGGGCTCCTTCATCATCTATCTGGTCATGGTCGGACTGCTCGTCTGGCGGCCGGCCGGTCTGTTCGCGAGAGCCCGGTGAGCGAGCCTGCCCCCCGATCCGTCGATCCGCAGGGCCTCCTGCGCCAGCAGGTGCGCTGGCGTCTGCTCGAGACCGTGTTCTGGCTGGCGGTGCTGATCCCGTTCTTCGCGACGCCGACCTATCTCGTGCTGTGCAGCCAGATCGCGATCGCCGCGCTGTTCGCGCTCTCGCTCGATCTCATCGTCGGCTACAGCGGCCTCGTGTCGCTCGGGCATGCGGTGTTCTTCGGCTTCGGCGCCTACACTGCCGGACTGCTGTCGGCCAAGCTCGGCTGGAACGAGCCGATCACCGGACTGCTGGCGGCCGGCTTCGCGTCCATGCTGCTCGGCCTGCTCACCAGCATCATCGTCGTGCGCATCAGCCACTTTGCGCTGATCATGGTGACGCTCGGCCTTTGCCTCCTGATGTTCGAGCTCGCCAACCAGGCGCACGACCTCACCGGCGGCGACGACGGCTTGCAGGGCATCAGCATCTCGCCCGTGCTCGGCTACTTCAATTTCGATCTCTACGGCTACACCGCTTTCGGATATTCGCTCGCGGTGCTGTTCATCTGCTTCCTGATCATCCGCCGCGTCATCAACTCGCCGTTCGGGCTGTCGCTGCGCGGGATCCGCGAGAACCCGCGCCGCATGCCGGCGATCGGCTCGCCGATGCGCGGGCGGCTGCGGACCGTCTATGTCATGTCTGCGACCTTCGCCGGCATCGCCGGCGGCCTGCTGGCGCAGACCACCGAGTTCGTTGCGCTCGACGCGCTCAGCTTCCAGCGTTCCGCGGAGGTCCTGGTGATGCTCGTGCTGGGTGGGGCGGGGCGGCTCTACGGCGGCCTCGTCGGGGCGATCATCTTCATGGTCGCGCGCGATCAGCTCGCCGGGCTCAATCCGCAGTACTGGTACTTCTGGCTCGGCCTGCTGCTGGTGCTGGTCATCATCTTCCTGCCGAACGGCATCCTCGGGGGCATCGCGCACCTGGTCTCTCGCGTGAGGGCCAAGAAATGACCGACGCACCGGTACTGGTGACGCAAGGGCTCGACAAGAGCTTCGGCTCGCTGGTTGTGGCGAGCGACATCTCGCTGTCGCTGCCGAAGGGCGCGCGCTATGCGCTCATCGGCCCGAACGGCGCCGGCAAGACCACGCTGATCAACCTCATCACCGGCATGCTGACCCCCGATGCGGGCCGCATCGTGCTCGGCGGCGAGGACGTGACCGAGATCGGGCCGGCCGACCGCGTGAAGCGCGGACTTGTGCGCACCTTCCAGATCAACACGCTGTTCCCCAACCTCACGCCGCTCGAAGCGGTGATGCTGGCGGTGTGCGAGCGCCGCGGCGAGGCCGGCACCTGGTGGCGCAGCCTGCCGAGCTACGGCGCCGCGGCCGAGGAGGCCTACGGCATCCTGCAGACGCTGCGGCTTGCCGAATTCTGCGACCGTCCGACCCGCCAGCTCGCCTATGGCCAGCAGCGCCTGCTCGAGATCGCGCTCGGCCTTGCGGCGAAGCCGAAGGTGCTGCTGCTCGACGAGCCCGCCGCCGGCGTTCCCAAGAGCGAAAGCGGCGAGCTGTTCGAGGCCGTGGCGGGCATCTCGTCCGAAATCACCATCCTGTTCATCGAGCACGACATGGACGTCGTGTTCCGCTTCGCCTCGCGCATCATCGTGATGGTCGCCGGCCGCATTCTCGTCGAAGGCACGCCGGCCGAGATCGCGACCCACCCGGAGGTGCGCGAAGTCTACCTGGGCGCGCACCATGGCTGAGGCCCTCCTGACATTGCGCGACGTCCGCGCCGGCTACGGTGACGCCGTCGTGCTGGACGAAGTCTCGTTCGACCTGCCGGAGAACGGCAGTCTCGCGGTGCTCGGCCGCAATGGCGTGGGCAAGTCGACGCTGTTCCTGACCATCATGGGCTACACCGCGTTCCAGCGTGGCAGCGTCATCTGGCGCGGCAAGGACATCACCCGCATGCCGCCGCACGCCCGCGCCCGCATGGGCATCGGCTGGGTGGCGCAGGAGCGTGAGATTTTCCCCTCGCTCACCGTCGAGGAGAACCTCACGGTGGCCGCCCGGTCCGGGCGCTGGACGCTCGATGCGGTCTACGAGATGCTGCCGCGGCTCCAGGAGCGGCGCGTCAACATGGGCAACCAGCTCTCGGGCGGCGAGCAGCAGATGCTGGCGATTGCCCGCGCGCTGATGACCAATCCGTCGCTGCTGCTGCTCGATGAGCCGATGGAGGGGCTGGCGCCCATCATCGTCGACGAGCTCAGCCGCATGATCGCCCGCATGATCGCCGACGGCTCGACCGCCGTGGTGCTGGCCGAGCAGCATGCCCAGCTGGCGCTGCAACTGACCAAGGACGTCATCGTGCTCGAGCGCGGCGCGGTGGTGCATCGCGCCCGCTCCGCCGACATGCTCAAGGACGCGGCAGCGCTCGATCAGTTCATCGGGCTCAAGGTCGCCGACCGCGGCGTTGCAGCACACGAATAGCCCCCATCCGGTTGCCTCGCCTGCGCCCGTGCTATGCTTCGCGCCTCATAGGCGAAATCGGAAACGCGCGGGGATCTCATGAAACGCAGCAGCGATCGATTGCTCACGACCCATGCCGGCAGCCTGCCGCGGCCGGCGGACGTCGCCGAGATGGTGCGCGCGCGGGGGGCAGGGCGCGACGAGGCTGCCGACGCGGCGCGCCTGCGCGAAGCGGTCGCCGAGGTCGTGCGCAAGCAGGCCGACATCGGCATCGATGTCGTGGACGACGGCGAGTACGGCAAGCCGAGCTTCGTCACCTACGTGCGCGACCGGCTCGACGGCATCGACCAGATCGCCGGCGTGCGCCATTCGCCATGGGGCGAGTCGCGCGACGCCAAGGCTTTCCCCGACTTCTATTCGAAGCAGGTCGTCGCCGCCTCGAACCAGCCGAATTTCGGTTGCGTCGGCCCGCTCAGGTACAAGGGCCGTGCGCTGCTTGAGCGCGATCTCGACAATCTGCGCGCAGCGGTCGATGCGGCCGGCGTTGCCGAAGCCTTCGTGCCGTCGATTTCGCCGGCAAACATCGAGAGCTGGAACGTCAACAAATACTACGCCAGCGACGAGGAGTATCGCACCGCCATCTGCGACGCGATGCACGAGGAGTACAAGGCGATTACCGACGCCGGCTTCATCCTGCAGATCGACGACCCGCGCCTCGTCACCTACTACATGGTGCGGCCGGACCTCTCGCTTTCCGAGATCCGCGCCTGGGCGGAGCGGCAGGTCGAAGCGCTCAACTATGCGCTGCGCGGCATCCCGCGCGAGAAGATCCGCTATCACACCTGCTACAGCATCAACATGGGCCCGCGCCTGCACGACATGCAGGCCAAGGACATCATCGACATCGTGCTCAAGATCCGCGCGGGGGCGTTCTCGTTCGAGGCGTCGAACCCGCGCCATGAGCACGAGTGGACGGTGTGGCGCGATGCCAGGAAGCCCGCGGACACGATCCTCATCCCCGGCGTGGTGACGCACTGCTCGGTGCTGGTCGAGCATGAGGAACTCGTCGCCGAACGGCTGGTCAAGTTCGCGAACTTCGCCGGCCGCGAGAACATCATCGCCGGCACGGACTGCGGCTTCGCCACCTTCGCGGGCGCGGACGAGATCGAGCCGTCGATCGCCTGGGCCAAGCTGGAAGCGCTCGTGCGCGGAGCGGAGATCGCCTCGGGCCGGCTGCGGCCGGTGAAGAAAGTCGCGGGCAAGGCGAAGAAGGCTCCCGCGCGCAAGAAGGCGCCGGCCAAGCGTGCCGTCGCGCGCACGGCGGTGAAGGCCAAGTCGCGCGCCAAGGCGCCGGCGAAGAAGGCGCCGGCGAAGAAGGCGAGGGCCAAGCGGCGCCGGTAGCGCCTCATTGCGGGTGTGCGTCGAAAAGAAAAGCGCCGCGGCGTTGAGCCGCGGCGTTGCAGTCTGGGGAGGAAACGTTGATTACGAGGCGGTGCTCATCACCGAGGCCTGGTAGTTGCCGCTGCCCATGCCGGTGTCGGCGAAGATGCCGCGATCGGCGATCCACTTGAACGTCTCGTCGAACACTTCCTTCGTGTAGGGTTCGAACACGATGCGCTCGCCCGGGCCCCAGCGGCGGGTATCCATGCGCGAGTGGAAGCGCTCCGGGAACTCGTTCTTGTAGTAGTGGGTGTAGAGCTCCGGCCGCAGATCGATGTCGCGCTGCGCGCGCTTGAGGGCGCGGAAGAACTTCCTCACGTCCTCGGGGTCCGGATCGCCGGTGATCATCGTGCTGATCATGAAGGTCGTGTCGATGACCTTGCGGAAGCCGAGCTGCTCCGCGAAGTAGTACGGGCCGGAGAACAGCGCGGCGGCGGGAATCTTGCCGTCGATCAGCAGCTCCATGCGGTTGAACAGCATGCCCTCGACGAAGGACAGGTTGATCTTGTCCGCCGTCATGTACTGCTCGAGCGCCTGGATGGTCGAGTAGTGGCTGCCCGACTGGTAGCCGACCGAGATCGGCACGCCGGCGAGGTCGGCCGGGGTCTTGATGGGGGAATCCGGAGCGACGAAGACGCCCGCGGGCGACACCGAATAGAGGTCGCTGTAGAGCTTGCCGTGGCCCTTGGCGGCGGCGACGTCCACCGTCCAGTGGCAGGCGCAGCTGATGTCCGACGTGCGGCCCTTCTCGAAGGTCTGCATCGCGCCGCTCTTGTCGCCGCTGTCGTGCGACTTGCCGTCGGTGGAGCGGACCGTCTCCTGGAAGATGTAGTCGAGCCCTTCGTCCTTGAAGTAGCCCTTCTCCTCGGCGACCCATTCCTGCAGCCGGAAGTGGGGCTGGATCACGAACTTGCTGTTCTTCATGGTGCTTACTCTCCTTGGTGGTTTCGATCTCGTCTTCTCGGCGGCTGCGTCTCAGCAGCAGCTTCCATGATCGCGCTCGGCCACGCGCCGGGCACGGATCATCTTCACGTGGTCGTCCATCATCGCGCGCGCGCCAGCGGCGTCGCGCGCCTCGATGAGCGCCAGAAGCTCTTTGTGGGCCTCGAGCACGCGCCGCGCGACCTCGGGGGTCAGCGTCTTGTTGCGCGTCGGCCACGACACGTGGTGCAGCGACAGGAACTGCACGACCAGCACGCGGTTGTGCGAGGCTTCGACCACCGCGAGGTGGAACTCGAGCGAGGAGCGGGTATAGGCGTCGTCGTCGGAGATGATGGCTTCGGCTTCCGCGACCAGCCGGCGCAGCCGCGCGATGTCCGACGGCGCGGCGTTCTGCGCGGCGAGCTCGGCCGCCAGCGTCTCGATGGCGCGCTGCGCGTCGAGCACCTCGGCGGCGGTCACGCCGGTGAGGTCGAGCTGCACCGCGAGCGCTTCCGCGAACAGGCGCGGGTTGCCGGAGGAGATGCGCGCGCCGCCGCCCTTGCCCATGCGGATCTCGACGATGCCAAGCGCGGCGAGGGTGCGCAGCGCGTCGCGCGCGACGATGCGGCTCACGCCATAGCGCGCCGCGAGGTCCTTCTCGGTGCCGACGAAGTCACCCGACTTGAGCCGCTTCTCGTAGAGATCGTCGCGCACCTGCGCCACGATCTGCGCCGACAGCGAGGCCGAGCGCGCGCCGCCAAAGACGCGCTGCGGGGTCAGCGGGGGAGTAAGCTCGATCGACATGACCACAGGCTCGCACAGGCCTGAACGATAGTAAAGATATCATCTTATGGAGAATTATCCCTTTGACATAGGTACGCCCCAGTGGTAGTGTCCTGCCATTGGAGCGAGCCATGCTGAACCGCAAAGACCCGATCTTCACCGACGAAGCCGCCGCCCGCACTCACATGGAGTCGATCCGCTGGCCGGATGGCCCGGTCTGCGTTCACTGCGGCTCGGTCGATAAAGTCTATCGGCTCAACGGCAAGTCACACCGCAAGGGCCTGATCCACTGCAATGCCTGCGACGGCTCTTTCACCGTGACCACGGGCACGGTGATGGAAAGCAGCCACGTTCCGTTGAACAAGTGGCTGCTGGCGTTCCGCCTCATGGCGTCGAGCAAGAAGGGCATGAGCGCCCACCAGCTCCACCGCACTATCGACGTGACTTACAAGACCGCGTGGTTCATGGCGCACCGCATCCGCGAGGCCATGCGCGCCGACAAGGCGGAGCCCATGGGAGGCCCGGGCAAGATCGTTGAAGCCGATGAGACCTACTACGGTCCGAAGGACGTTGAGACGAACCCCGAGCGTAAGCGAACCCGCAAGGGCAAGCCCGGTCTGGGCGGCAAGGCTAAAATCCTGACGCTCGTTGAGCGAGGCGGCAAAGCGCGCTCGTTCAAGATGAGCGACTTTCGCGATCCGTCATTGCGCAAAGTGCTGCTTGAAAATATCGCCGCTGGCACGCGCTTGATGAGCGACGAAGGCATGCCGTTGTTTCCTGTCGGCGATCATTTCGAGCGTCATGACACGGTGAAGCACACCGCCGACGAATACGTGCGTGGCGACGTGTTCAGCAACACGGTTGAAGGCTTTTTCTCTGTGTTCAAGCGCGGCATGCGCGGCACGTATCAGCACTGCGGATCGCAGCACTTGCAGCGCTATCTCGATGAGTTTGATTTTCGATACAGTAACCGCATGGCGCTTGGAGTAGGTGATGCGGAGCGGACCCGTCGCGCGATTAAAGGCGCACACGGCAAACGCCTCACCTACCGTCAACCTCGTTCAGCGGAACCGGCATGAGCGTGCAATCAAGAAACTGCATCGCCTACTTCAGCTTATGGAGCTGATTGGCGGCTCATTCCATTCCTAAAATTTGGCTGAGCCGGTACGCGGCTTCCTCGGAATGAAGACGAGCGATCACGGCTACCCCGTCATTGCTATGGGTCTTTTCGTAGAGGAAATAACCAAGCTTATCGTCGATGCCAGCCGATATAGCCTTGTGGTCCGTCAATGGTGAGATGCATAGCGTGACGTCATTATCGACGTTCGTGCTAAAGTAGAATTCATCCATTGATTCCTCCCAGGGTGCCCCATGAGCCCAAAGAAGACGCACGTAGAGCGGAAGACCCCGCGCATCTCGCTTGCGCGGCTTGCCGACTACATGGCCGCGTCGGAGCAAGGAAAGCGGTCGATCGCGGTTTCTTGCAAGTACCAGCCGATAGCCCGCCTCATTCAATACAACGACGCAAAAGCGATTCTATCAAACTGGATTCGCTCTGAGAATCGAAAAATTGAAGAATTGAAGGAGAAGTTAGAAGTATTGAAGAACAAGATTTGCGACGATGACTTTTCAAAGGAAGTGCGCGATCACAATTGCGACTTTGTTACTCGTTTCATTGCTATGGTCGAGAAGTTCGATTTCAAAGACTATTCTTATCTTCGACCAGTAAAATTCCCTTCTTATGAGTTAAACGGGATGCCCGTTACAGTCACGGTGGATCTGCTGACTGGCAGAACGACTCGGCAGAACAAAGAAAAGATCGGAGCGCTGATGCTCCGATACTCAAAGGGCAAAGCCTTGGATTCCGACGTGGGGCTGCATCAGTCAGCTTTTCTGTATGAATACTTCCGCCAGCCGGAGTTCCAGAAACACGGCGAGGCGGAAAAGAGGCTTTGCATCACCCTCGATACGTATTCGGCCACGCCTTACGAAGCGCCCGGCAATGCGACGTATCTATTCAAAGAAATGGCGGCCACGTGCGCTTCGCTCGTAGAGCGCTGGCCCAATATTAAGCCGCCGAAAGGCGCGATTCTTTAGTCCGCGTCGTCCCTCTTGGGCTGCTTCTTTCGCCCAACCTTGCCGACCATTTCTTTCTGAGGTTTGTATGGAGTGGTTAGGGCGTGGCGTAACGCATCGGTGGCGCGCCGGTTGGCATCAGCGTCGCTCAGTCGGTCGGGCTCTGGCGGCTTTTTGCTCGTCATGTAAGCCTTTGAAATAACGCTCTGTTTTGAATCCACACAAGGATTCTTGCAATCAGAACAAAGGTTTAGTACATAGCAGCGCGGACGCGCCGCCGGGATAGCCCCCCGGCGACGCGCCGCAACTAAGTGTCATTGTTGCATGACACCCTCCTTCCGGGAGCTTACCGCGACGCTCCCGGCCGTCTGGCGTGGGCACCCGCAGTCCCACATGCTGCCCGCCCTCGTGGCGGACTGCCGACTGCACCAGTTTCGCGGCCTAGTGCAGCCGGGATTGGTAGAGCTTACCGGCCTCGATCCGGCCCTCCTCGGGTGGTGGCGCCATTAGCGAACCCGAGGTGTGCTTCCATACACCTTCGCTCTATCTCTGACGGCGGGACTAACCTCCCGCCGTTTCCTTTTTCGGGATCGGCTTGTCGGACCACCACCACGCCCGACCACCTTCCCAGGGAATGCTTTTGAATCTTTCGTCCTTGCTCATCGACGACTGAACCACGATCCGAGCTCTCTTCGGATCGCCGCCGATGGAGCGCCGCGCGCCGATATAGTCCATCAGTTCCGCTGTCGTGATCGGCTTGTCGGTCTCGGTCAGAGCATTCGCGGCAAGTGTCATGTACGGCGTCGGCGCGGCCTCATCGTGCAGGCGCACGCGCTCGCGGAATCGCCTTGCTATTTCGGTGGGCGGCGTCGGCGTAGCCGGCTTCGTCAATGAAGAAAGCAACGCACGATCAATAGCGCGGAAGGCGGTCCATTCCTTGATATTGTGGAACCTGGCATCGAGCACGGCGGCCATCGCCTCGTGCGCTTCGATCAGGTCCTTGGTGTCGTTCGCCATGGGAATCTACCTCGACCTTGGGTCTAATACGAGAACGCCACTTGGCGCAAGCGGAACTTGGCACAAGACCCCAAGAACCCAAGACGCCCGTAGGTTTCATCCCTCCACCACACCATGGGTTGAACCACCTATGTCAAAGGGATAATTCTCCATCTTATGATTTTCCGGCATGCGGCCGATGCCCGCCGGGCAACCCGCGCGGGTGGGCGGCGTCCCCGCTAGGTCTTTGTCCACACAGGGATTTCCGCCGCGCGGCAGGTCGGCTAGGGTGCCCGCCTCGTCTTTGGGGGAAAACGCAAATGCTGAAGATCTACGGCCAGGCGCGCTCGCGCGCGTTCCGCGTCCTGTGGCTGTGCAAGGAGTCCAACATCCCGTTCGAGCACGACCCGGTCACCACCCACATACCGGGAGCGACGTGCAAGGCAGACTGGTACGTCAAGCTCAATCCGAACGCGCGCGTTCCCACCATCGACGACGACGGCTTCGTCATGTGGGAGTCGGGTGCAATCAATCTCTACCTCGCGCGCAAGTACAAGAGCCCGCTCTGGCCGGCGACGCCGCAGGGCGAGGGGCGAGTGCTGCAATGGGCGTTCTTCATCGCCAACGACATCGAGCAGCCGCTCAACGTCGTGTTCCAGCACCGCTTCCTGCAGCCGCCCGAGAAGCGCAACGAAGCCGTCGCGGCCGAGGCCGACACGCGCCTCGCGCCCAAGCTCAAGGTGCTCGACGATCAGCTCGGCGAGACGCCGTACTTCGGCGGGGACCGCTGGGACATGGCCGACTTCATGGTGGCGAGCGTCGTCTCCAGCCTCGCGAGCATGAAGTACGACCTCTCGAAGCTCCCCAGGCTCAACGCCTGGCTCACGGCCAGCCTCGACCGTCCGGCCTACAAGGAAGCCTTCAAGCTGCGTGGCTGACCGGCCTTATCCCGATGCGCCCGCCCGTCCGCCGCGCGCGGGCCGGCGGGCGCGGATCAGGGCGAGGGCAACGCCGGCTGCGCGCTGATTGCCAAAGCCGGACGCGCTCTCTAAGCAGAAGGCCATGTCCGACGCCGCTCCGCTCGTATCCGCCGACTGGCTCGCCGATCGTCTCGGCGACCGGTCCCTGCTGCTCATCGACATCCGATCCGCCGTCGATGGCGGCGGCGCCGCCGCCTATGCGCAAGCGCACGTGCCGGGCGCGGTCCACACCGACTATGCGAGGGACGGCTGGCGCGCCACCAAGGGCATGGCGACGGGCCTGCTGCCCGACCTTGCCTTCCTCGCGGACCTCTTCGGCCGGCTTGGCCTGACGCCGCAGCGTCATGCCGTCATCATCTCCGCCGGCACCTCGCCCGGCGACTTCTGCGCTGCCGCGCGCGTCTACTGGACGCTCAAGGTCGCGGGCCACGACAAGGTCTCGATCCTCGACGGCGGCATGCTGGCATGGGGCGATCGTTCCGCGCGGGCGGGCGTCGAGGCGGCGACGCCTGCGCCGGCTTATCCGGTTCGCTATCGCGACGAGCTGCGCGCCGATCTCGCGGCGGTGGAGCGTGCGGTGCGCCAGGGCGGCGACGTGCTGCTCGACAGCCGCTCGGCGAGCTACTTCGCCGGCAACGAGAAGAGCCCGCAGGCCAAGCGCGCGGGCCGGCTGCCGGCCGCGCGCCTGATCGATCACACGCGCGTCTTCGATCCTGCGACCAAGCGGCTGCGCCCGCACGCCGAGCTCGAGGCGCTGTTCGGCGACATGCCGCCGCTGCCGGTTGTCAACTATTGCAACACCGGCCACCAGGCCGCCGCCAACTGGTTCGTGCTCTCGGAAGTGCTCGGCCGCCCTTCCAAGCTCTACGACGGCTCGATGTCGGAATGGACCGAGGACGAGCGGCGCCCCGTGGAAGTGGGCTGAGGTGAACCGGCAGGATCTTGGGAGTCTTCGCCGCGACGGTGAAGGCCTCTCGGGTCGTCATCATCCGCGAAAGCGGATGATCCAGTACGCCGCAGCGCTTGTGATGATCCCTCAGCGCTGGTGACTACTGGATGCCCCGCTTGCGCGGGGCATGACAAGCCGCGCGCGTCGCGGGAATCCCGTCCGGTTACGCCGCCGTCACCTTCACGTCCATGGTGCCGATCGTCTCGATCTCGCAATGCATGACGTCGCCGGGCACGACGCGCGAGACGCCCTCGCAGGTGCCGGTCATGATGATGTCGCCGGGGTGGAGCGCATACCACTGTGACGCCCACGCGATCTGGCGCTTGATGCCCATGATCATGAACTTCGTGTTCGACGCCTGCCGCACCTCGCCGTTCACCGTGAGGCTGAAGTTGAGGTTGCTCGGGTCGGGAATCTCGTCCGCCGTCACGAGCCACGGGCCGGCGACCGAATAGGTATCGATCGACTTTCGGAAGCTGCGGTCTTCCGTGCCGCGGATGACCATGTCGAGTGCGAGGCAGTAGCCCGCGACGTAATCGAGCGCGTCGGCTTCCGCGACGTTGTCGGCGTATTTGCCGATCACCACGCCGAGCTCCATCTCGTGGTCGGTGCGGCGGTCGAGGAAGCGCAGCTTCACCGGCTCGCTCGGCCCGATGAGCGAGCTGTTCGACTTGAGGAACAGGCCCTGCTCCTCGATCGTGCCCTGGTAGCGCCCGGGAAAGGCGTCCTTCTGCACCTCGGCTTCCTCGACGTGCTTCATGTAGTTGACCGGCACGCCGATGATCTTGGTCGGCGCGGCAACCGGGCAATGGAAGCGCGCGTCCTTGACCGGGATGCGCTTGGCGCTCGGCGCAAGCTTGCGGATCTCCTCGCGCACGCGGTCGAGATTGGCGATGAGCGGATCGCCCTTCGCCGGCGCGGGATAGCGCGGAGCGGGGAGCGCGTCGAGCGCGGCGCTGACGTCGAGCACCTGATCCCGCTCGACAACGCCGAGCCGGGAGTCGTTGAACCAGCAGATCTTCATTGACGCGGACCTCGTGAGGGAGCGGGACGCCTCAGGCGACGTTGACTTCGATGGCGTCGCCGACGACGCGCACCGGATAGGTCTTGATGTCTTCCGAGATCGGCGCGCCCTGGCCTTCGCCGGTCTTCACGTTGAAGCAGCCGCCGTGCAGCGGACACTCGATGATGTCGCCGTCGAGGAAGCCGTCGGTGAGCAGCGCGAAGGCGTGCGTGCAGATGTTGTCGGTGGCGTAGATCTCGCCGTCCACGCTGTAGATGGCGATCTGACGGTCGCCCACCTCGATGCCCATCATGGCACCGTCCGACAGGTCGGAGCGCGCGGCGACCGCGACCCACTTTTCCTCGTTCGACATCGCATCCCCTTCACGGCTGGAGCACGCCGGACCCGCGGGCCGGCGCGCGGCTATTGCGTACAAAGTCGCTGCCGCCGATGCAATGCTTTGATGCGGATATGCATCCGCCGCGCGGGCGCGGCGGATGTCGCGTGTCGGCCTCGGCCGGGCCGCGCGCTCAGCGGCCGGTCTGCATCGAGACGTTGAGCAGGGCCTGCGTGCCCGAGCGGACTTTGTCGAGCGAGCGCTTGAGCGCGGGCTCGAGATCGGCGGGGCCTTCGACCTTCTCGCCGTAGCCGCCGCAGGACTCCGCGACCTTCTCGAAGTCGGGCGAGGGGTTGAGGTCCTGCACGGGCATGACGTTGGCCTTGGCGGCGGCGCCGTCGGGATAGACGGCGAGCGTCGACATCTTCACCGCCAGCCACTGGTGGTTGTTGGCGACGACGGTCAGCGTCGGCAGGTTCTCGGCGCGCGAGACGAAGTGGTAGGGCACCGGATTGCCGAACATGTAGGAGCCGTCGCCGATGCAGGCGATCACCTCGCGCTCCGGCGCCGCCAGCTTGGCGCCGAGCGCCGATCCGATGCCGGCGCCGAGCCCGCCCGCGAGCCCCGTGCCGATCAGGCTGAGCGGCTCGGTGAGGTCGAGCCGCGCCGCCGACGTGCCGAGCTCGTTGACGATCACCGCGTCCTTCGCCTTGGCTTTGTTGAGGCAGTAGGCGAGCCAAGCCGGATGGATCGGCATCTGGTCCTTGACGGAGTGCGCGAACTTCTCGCGCTTGTCGAACATCTCCTCGCGCGCCTTCGCCGCCGCCTTGCGCCGGCCATCGAGCGCGCCGTTGGTCTTGCCCTTCAGCGCGCCGCCGAGCGCCGCGTGCAGCATCTCGAGGCCGGCGACAGGATCGCCCGTGACCAGCAGGTCGGTCTCGTACTCGCGGAACGGATGGCGGCTCACGAGCGGGTCGACGCTCATGTGGATCACCTTCGCGCTCGCCTTGGGCTTGGTCAGCTTGGGCATCCACGGCACGCCCGAGTTGATCACCAGGATCACGTCGGCCTCGCCGAGGTGCGCGCCGGTCTCGAACCCGAGATGCATCGGATGATCCGTCGGCAGATTGAGGTCGGTCGCGAACGGCTGCACCACGGGGATGGCGAAGTCGCCCGCCACCTTGGCGAGCGCCGCCACCGCCTGCGGAGTGCGCCCCAGCGCGGCGGTGACGATCAGCGGATGGTCCGCCTTCGCCAGCATCTGCGCCGCTGCCTCGATCGCGCGCTGCGAGGGCGCAGGCGCCTCGCTGCCGAGCGGGCGCACGGTCTCGCGCCGCATCGCCGGCGCCGCGTCGGCCAGCACTTCGCGCGGCAGGCACATGTAGACCGGGCCGCGCGGTTCGCTCATGGCGATGTCGAGCGCGCGGTCGACGAGGGCGCCGGGCGGCTGGCCCGCGCGCATCTCGTAATCCCATTTGACGAACTCGCGGACCATGCCGCCCTGGTCGAACGACTCCTGGCCCCAGTGGATCGCGCCGTTGCGCGAGGCCGCATGGCCCGTCTCGGTGATCGGCGTGCGCCCGGCGCACAGCAGCACCGGCACGTTGTCGCGCGCCATGTTCATCAGGCCGCAGATGGTGTTGGCCGTGCCGACCGTGACGTGGACCATCACCGCCGCCGGCTTGCCCGCCATGCGGTAGTAGCCGTTGGCCATCGCCATCGCGAGGTTCTCGTGCGGCACCGTGACGAAGCGGGGGAACTTCTTGTTCTTGCGCGCCAGCGCCTCGATGATCGGCGCGAAGTCGGTACCCGCGTTGGCGAACACGTATTCTACGCCGCGCTCGGCCATGCGCGCGAGAAAGGCTTCAGCGGCCATGTCTGTCTTGGTGTCGGTCACGGTTACCTTCCATTATCCTTGGGCAAAGCCGTTTATCTTGGGCGAGCGCCGTCCGCAGGTGGGGGGCCGGGCTGGAATAGCGCAAAGGAGCCGTCCGGTCGAGGCATCCGGCCGGATGGAGGATATGCGCCAAATCCCGTCAGTGCGGGCGGATTGTGATCCTGGAAGCCGGTACGATCATCAGAAACGCGCACAGGCCGATGGGTACGAAGGCTGCGGCGGGCACGCCGGTCAGATCCCAGGCGAGGCCGCTCAGGATCGGCGTGATCACCGCGCAGGAATAGCTGATCGTGAACATCGCGGCCGCGGTGCGGTGGACGTCGTGCGGCGGGCTCAGCAGCGGGGGCAGCACCAGCATCAGCACGAGCACTGCCGCCGCCGAGAAGCCGAGCAGGCCGGCCCCGGCGATGACGACGAAGCTGTTGCCGAGCACGATCGCGAGCACCGCGGCGAGGCAGAGCACGCCGCACGCGATATAGGGCCAGCGCCGCCGCTCGAGCCCGCTCGCCACCATCAGCAGCAGGATGGAGGCGGGGAGCTGTCCGACGTTGAGCGAGGTCAGCGCCGCGCTGATGTCGGCGTCGCGCCCGGTCTCGTGCAGGTAGCGCGGCATGAAGAAGTTGACCGAGAAGTACATCGCGTTGACGCTGCCGAGCATGGCGCCAAGCTGCCAGATCAGCGGGCTGCGCCAGTTCGGCCACCACAGCCGCGGCGGCGCCGCCGCGTCCGCCGCCGGGTTGACCGGACGCGGGGCGAGCGGCCAGATCACCAGCGCGATGAGCGCGCAGAGCGCGCCCCACACGACGAAGCTCCAGCGCCAGCTGTCGCCCATCAGTGGCATCACCAGCGGCAGCGTGAGCGCGACGGGCAGGATCTCGCCGACGAGCAGGCCGTTTGTATAGACCGCGGTGGCGAAGCCGATGCGGTTCGGCAGCCAGGCGCGCACCAGCGGCGGCATTGCCGGCTGCATCACCGCGACCCCGAAGCCGGTGAGCACCGTCGCGGCGAACAGCAGCGCGACGTTGGGGGCCGCGCCGCGCAAGGCGGAGCCCGCGGCGGTGGCGAGCAGCCCGATGATGAGCGCGCTGAGCGCGCCGAAGCGCGCGATCAGCAGCGAGCCGGGCACGGCCGCCAGCGCGAACAGCAGCGCCGGCAATCCCGACAGGATGCCGACCTCGGTCTCGGTCATGGCGAGATCCGCATGCACGAGCGAGATCACCGGCGGCGGCGCGAGAATGGTGAGGCGCAGCCCGATGCCGGCCAGCCACAGCAGCGTCAGCGAGAGGACGACGTGGCGCGCGGAGATCGCTGAGGTCATGTGCATGGACGGCGTCGATCGGATCGGGGCTGCGTGCTTGGCATCGGCGTGGGGTTCGCGCAAGGCCCGTCAGGCCGGCTCGAGGCCCTTGGCGCGCAGCACGGACGCATGCCCTTCGGACCTGAGGGAAGCGACCAGCGCCTCGACGGCGGCGCGGTGGCGCGTCGATGCGCCGATGCCGGCCGAGAACATCGTGACCTTCTGCAAATCGCCCGGCAGCGGCCCGACGATGTCGAGCCCGTCGACCGGCATGAGTTCGCTGATCTGCTGGATCGCGATCTCGACCTCGCCGTTGGCGCAGGCCTGTCCCGCATAGCCGTCGTAGACGTGGATCTTGTCGGCAAGCTCGTCGGCGAGCCCGAGCCGGTGGATCAGGCTCGCCATGTGCACGCCGCTGGCGCCCAGGCGCGAGCGCGCGATCGACCTCGCGCTCTTGAGCGTGCGCACGAAGGCTTCCGGCGTGGCGATGTCCGGCCGCGGCGCGCCCTGCCGCACCGCAACGCCGATGAAGGACTTGGCGACGTCGATGCGGCGGCCGGCGAGACGGCCCTGCGCGATCAGCGCGTCGACGGCCTCGTCGGTGAGGATCGCGAGGTCGGGCACGTCGCCGCCGGCGATGCGGTCGGTGAATTTCTTGGTCGAGCCGAAGTCCGCGGCGAAGTCCGCGCCGCTCGTCGCGCGCAGGTCGTCGTCGAGCGCTGCGAACACGCTCTTGAGGCCGTTGGTGCAGAGGATTCGAACGGTCGTTCCGGCGGCGGAATCCATGGGCGGTTCCATAATTGTTTTTTTGACAATAGCAGCAATCTGCCGTTCCATGTCGCGACAAAATCAGACCCTTGAGGGAGGAAAAGACCATGAAATTCCGCGCGATTCTTGCAGGTGCGGCGGTCCTTGCGCTGTCCGGCGCCGCCCAGGCCCAGGTCGTCCTGAAGGCCTCGCACCAGTTCCCCGGCGGCAAGGGCGACGCGCGCGACGAGATGGTGCAGATCATTGCCCGCGAAGCCAAGGCCGCGAACGTCGGCCTGGAGATCCAGGTCTATCCCGGCGCCTCGCTGTTCAAGCCGAACGACCAGTGGAACGCCATGGTCAACGGCCAGCTCGACATCTCGTCCTTCCCGCTCGACTACGCGAGCGGCAAGGTTCCCGCCTTCAGCGCGACGCTGATGCCGGGCCTCGTGCGCAACCATGATCGCGCGCAGCGGCTCAATGCCTCGCCGTTCATGCAGGAGATCAAGAGCAAGATCGAGAAGGCGGGCGTGGTCGTGCTTGCCGATGCCTGGCTTGCCGGCGCGATGGCCTCCAAGAAAGGCTGCATCCGCAAGCCCGACGACGTGAAGGGCGTCAAGATCCGCTCGGCGGGGCCGACCTTCGCCGCCATGTGGCAGAAGGCCGGCGCGTCGATCGTGAACATCCCCAGCAACGAAGTGTACAACGCGCTGCAGACGGGCGTCGCCGAGGCGACCGACACCAGCACCGGCAGCTTCGTATCGTTTCGCATCTACGAGCAGGTCAAGTGCATCACCGCGCCGGGCGACAACGCGCTGTGGTTCATGTACGAGCCGGTTCTGATGTCGAAGCGCAGCTTCGACAAGCTCAACAAGCAGCAGCAGGACGCGCTGCGCGCCGCCAGCAAGAAGTCCGAGGAGTTCTTCAACAAGGCCACCAAGGGCCTGGACGACAAGATGGTGGAGACCTTCAAGAAGAACAACGTCGAGGTCGCCACGCTCACGCCCGCCGAGTACGACGCCTGGATCAAGATCGCGCAGGAGAGCTCGTACAAGCAGTTCGCGAGCGAGGTTTCCGACGGCAAGAAGCTGATCGACGCGGCGCTCGCCGTGAAGTGAGCGCATGACGGCCGGCCGGCGCGGGAGCGCCGGCCGTTCCCCGACAGAAGGTTTTCATGGACATTTTCATTCGAGCGGTGAGGGCGCTGTCGCTGGCCAGCGGCGTCGTCGCGGCCGGCTTGATCGCGATCGCGGTCGTCGTCGTCTGCCAGATGGTGTTCATCCGCTACGTGCTCAACGAGACGACGATCTGGCAGACCGACTTCGTCACCTTCAGCCTCGTCGCGGCCACCTTCATCGGCGGTCCCTACGTGCTCATGACCAAGGGCCACGTCAACGTCGACGTGCTTCCGATCTATGCCGGCCCGCGGGCGCGCTGGTGGCTGGCGCTCGCCGCGATCCTCATATCACTCGCCTTCGCGCTGGTGATGACGATCCTGACCGCGCAGTTCTGGCACGAGGCCTGGGAGAACAACTGGCGCTCGGAATCCATGTGGCGCGCGCGCATGTGGATTCCCTACGCCTCGATGCCGGTGGGCCTCGGCCTACTCACCTTGCAATACATCGCCGACCTGATCGAGCTCGTCACCGGGCGTGAGCCGCCGTTCGGCATCACGTCGCAGACGCCCATGCCGGCCGTGAAGGAAGCCGGCATATGAGCCCGACCACTCAGGGCATCCTCGTCCTTCTCGCCACGATCGCCATCTTCTTGACCGGCGCGCCGGTCGCGTTCGGGCTCGGCTTCGTCGGCATCGCCTTCCTCGTGCTGTTCCAGGGCCCCGACTCGCTGCGCGTCGCGGCCGAGACGCTTTATTCGGGGCTGCACGATTTCACACTGGTGTCGATCCCGATGTTCATCATGATGGGCGCGGCGATCGGCTCCTCGCCCGCCGGGCGCGACCTCTACATCGCGCTCGACCGCTGGCTCTATCGCGTGCCGGGCGGCCTCGTCGTCTCGAACCTCGGCGCCTGCGCGCTGTTTTCGGCGCTCACCGGGTCGTCGCCCGCGACCTGCGCCGCCATCGGCAAGATGGGCATCCCCGAGATGCGCAACCGCGGCTATCCCGACGAGGTGGCGACCGGCTCGATCTGCGCGGGCGGCACGCTCGGGATCCTGATCCCGCCATCGATCACGTTCATCCTCTATGGCATCGCGACCGAAACCTCGATCGGGCGGCTGTTCCTCGCCGGCGTCTTCCCGGGCCTGCTGCTCACAGGCCTCTTCATGCTGTGGACGATCCTTTACCTGTGGCGGCAAGGCTTTCGCGCCTATGCGGCGGACTTCCGCTACAGCTGGAAGGAAAAGTTCCTCAGCATTCCGAAGGTCGCGCCGTTCATCATCATCGTCGTCGGCATCATGTACGTGCTGTACGGCGGGATCGCGACGCCTTCGGAGGCGGCGGGCGTGGGCGCCGCGATGTGCGTGCTCCTCGCGGCGCTGATCTACCGCATGTGGAAGCCGCGCGCCTGGTGGGAGATCCTGCGTTCGACGACGCGCGAGTCGGTGATGATCCTGATGATCATCGCGACCGCCGTGCTGTTCAGCTATATGCTGACGTCGCTCTACATTACCCAGACCCTGGCCCAGGCCATCGCGGAGGCGCAGGTCAATCCCTGGCTCCTGATGGGGATGATTAACGTCTTTCTGCTAGTGTGCGGCTGCTTCATCCCCCCTGCGGGGATCATCCTGATGACCGCGCCGATCCTGCTGCCCATTATTACGGCAGCCGGGTTCGATCCGGTCTGGTTTGGGGTGATCGTGACGATCAACCTGGAGATTGGGCTGATCACGCCGCCGGTGGGACTGAATCTCTTCGTCGTGAACGCGATCGCGCCCGACGTGCCCACCAAGACTGTACTTTGGGGATCGGTGCCCTACGTAATCTGCATGATACTCGCGATTGTTATCTTGAGTATCTTTCCGGAAATTGCCACTTGGCTGCCGGACTATCTGATGGGACCGGCGGTCGGACCAGGGAAATGAACACATCCTTTTTTGGCGAGCTTCTACAATCGATCTCGGACCGGGGCCGCGCGCTCATCGAGCGCCGCTGGAACCGGTATGAGCATGTGGCGCAGCGCTCCGAGCCGCTCGTCGAGCTCTGCGAGCAGCTTTTGTCGGGCCGGGGCGAGGCCTCGGGGGTCGCGCTCGCGCGTGAGATTCTCAGCCGCTATGAGACCTTGACCACGGGCCCCCGCATCGCCTTCTTCGAGGCGCTGGCGACCCGGTTCGGAACGAACCCGGCGCGGCTTGATGCCGCGGTCGAGGCTTGGCGCGCGGCGCCTTCCGACGCGACGGCGGCAGAGCTTCATTCGGCGGCCGAGCCGCGGCGGCAGGAGCTGCTGCGCCGGCTCAACCTCGCGCCTGGGGGCACCGCCGCGCTGGTTGCAATGCGCGAGCGCCTCATGGACGCCATGCAGCGGCGCGACGATCTCGCCGCGGTCGACGCGGATTTCGTCCATCTGTTCGCGACCTGGTTCAATCGGGGGTTCCTCGTGCTGCGGCGGATCGACTGGTCCAGTCCTGCGTCCATACTCGAGAAGATCATCCGTTATGAGGCGGTGCACGAGATCGAGAACTGGGACGATCTTCGCCGCCGCATCGACCCGCCCGACCGGCGCTGCTACGCCTTCTTCCATCCCGCGCTCGTGGACGAGCCGCTGATCTTCGTCGAGGTCGCGCTCACCCGGGCGCTGCCCGACGCCATCGCGCCGATCCTGGCGGCGAACCGCGAGCCCGTGCCGGTCGAAAGCGCGACCACGGCGGTGTTCTACTCCATCTCCAACTGCCAGCGCGGCCTCGGCGGCGTCAGCTTCGGCCATTTCCTGATCAAGCAGGTGGTCGAGGAGATCTCGCGCGAGCTTCCGCGTCTCAACACCTTCGTCACGCTCTCGCCCGTGCCGCGCTTCGCGGAGTGGCTCAAGCGCGAGCGCGGCAACGAGCAGTCGCTGATGTCCGCCGACGATCGTGCCTCGCTCAACCTGCTGGACGCGCCGCTGTGGTGGCAGGACGAGGCCACCGTGACGCATCTGCGCGAGCCGATGATGCGCGCGGCGGCGAACTATTTCGTGCACGCACGCTCGCGCGCCCGCCTGCCGTTCGATCCGGTCGCCCGCTTCCATCTCGGCAACGGGGCGCGGCTCGAGCGCATCAACTGGCCGGGCGACCTGTCGGAGCGCGGGATCAAGCAGGCCTACGGGCTGATGGTCAACTATCTCTACGACCTCGGCGAGATCGAGCAGAACCACGAGGCCTATGCCGAGCATCGCACGATCGTGACGTCGAGCGCGATCCGCAAGCTCGCGCGTCCGGCGATGGAGCTGGTGCCGACCGCCGGCTAGGCCAGGAGTCGCGCACTCACGACCGGGCTCTGCGGTTGTCATCATCCGCGTGGCGCGTGTTGCACCGTCGTGCTCCACCGCAAGCGGCCGCGATTTCACCCATCGGTGGCACGCACGGCTTTGCCACTCGCCCACCTCTCCCCACCGGGGAGAGGTCGCGAGCGGAGCGAGCGGGTGAGGGGGCTCACGAACTGGTGGTGAAACGCCGTGTGCGCGCGGCAGCGCTGGCGATCAAGCCGCAACGCCGGTGACGACCGGATGCCCGCGTTCGCGGCATGACAGCGGAGAGTTTGCGTCGGCGCCTACGCCTCGCCGATCTCCTTGAGCACCTGCTGCGTGTGCTCGCCGAGCTTGGGCGCGGGCCGCGGCGCGGCCATCGGCGCGCCGTCGATCATGATCGGCGTGCGCACGCCCGGGATGACGCCGCCGACCGCCTCCTCGCAGGGCAGCTCCAGCTTCATGCCGCGGTGCACGACCTGAGGGTCGGTGAACACCTGCGCGAGGTTGTTGATCGGGCCGGCCGGCACCTGCACGGCCTCGAGCTGCTTGAGCAGGTCGTCGCGCGTCATGCGCCGGGTGAGGGCCGTGAGCTTCTCCACCAGCTCGGCGCGGCGCGCGAGCCGGTCCTTGTTGGCGAGATAGGCGGGATCGGTGCCGAGCTCGGGCGCGCCCAGCACCTTGCAGAAATCCCTGTACTGGCGGTCGTTGCCGGTGGCGACGATGACGTGGCCGTCGGCGACGGGAAACACCTGGTAGGGCACGATATTGGGGTGCGTGTTGCCGATGCGCTTGGGCACCTCGCCGGAGACGAGATAGTTGAGCGCCTGGTTAGCGAGCACGCCGACGGTGGAATCGACTAGCGCCGCGTCGACGAGGCAGCCCTTGCCGGTGCGCTCGCGCTGCGTGAGCGCGGCGAGCACGCCGACGGCGGCGTAGACGCCCGTGAAGATGTCGGAGACGGGGACGCCCGCGCGCGTCGGCTCGCCGTCCGGCATGCCGGTGAGGTCCATGAAGCCGCCGATGCCCTGCGCCATCAGGTCGTAGCCGGCGCGCGGCGCGTCCGGCCCGGTCTGGCCGAAGCCGGTGACCGAGCAATAGATCAGGCGCGGGTTCACTTTGGCGAGCGACTCGTAGTCGAGCCCGAACTTCTTGAGCCCGCCGACCTTGAAGTTCTCGATCAGGATGTCGGAGCGCTCGGCGAGCTTGCGCACGATGCGGCGTCCGTCCTCGCTCTCGAAGTCGAGCTCGATCGAGCGCTTGCCGCGGTTGGCGGCGTGGAAGTAGGCGGCGCCCAGGTGCTGCCCGTCCTTGCGCGCGACGAAGGGTGGGCCCCATCCCCGCGTGTCGTCGCCCGCGCCCTTGCGCTCCACCTTGGTGACTTCGGCGCCAAGGTCCGCGAGGATCTGCCCGGCCCACGGGCCGGCCAGGATGCGCGCGAGTTCAAGGACACGGACACCGGCCAACGGACCAGCCATAGGCAACTCCTTGCAGCGTGACGGACGGGAGCATGATGGTCCGGTTTCCCACGTCCCGGCCATGCTCGATGGTTGTGATGCGCCGTTGTGTGGCCGGTCGCGCTCCTTTTGTCTATAGCTGCGCCGGCTGGCGACCATGCGCCGGGCGACGGAGGAAACGATGGACGAGACGACGCTGCAGGCGGAGCCGCCCCTGTCGGACGAGGCGCTCGACCGGCTGTTCCGCACGGCACGCACCTATGAGGCGTTCGAGCCAGGCACCATCTCCGACGCGCAGCTGCGCGCGCTCTACGATCTCATGAAGTGGGGGCCGACGACGGCGAACTCGCAGCCGCAGCGCATCCTGTTCCTGCGCAGCCCGGAGGCGAAAGAACGCCTGCGCCCGGCGCTCTCGAAGAACAACGCTGCCAAGACGCTGGCCGCGCCCGTCGTGGCGGTCCTCGCCTTCGACCTCAAGTTCTACGAGCACCTCGGCCGCATGTTCCACAATCCGGCCGCGCGGAGCTGGTACGAGACGACGCCCGAGCACATCCACGCGACCGCGTTCCGCAACGCGACCTTGCAGGGCGCCTACCTCATCATGGCGGCGCGCGCGCTCGGGCTCGACGCCGGACCGATGTCGGGCTTTAGCAACGCCAAGGTCGACGCCGAGTTCTTCCCCGACGGCCAGTGGAAGTCGAACTTCCTGTGCATCCTGGGCAAGGGCGCGCAGGGCAGCCTGTCCCCGCGCGATCCGCGCTTCGCGTTCGAGGAAGTGTGCAAGATCCTCTAGCGCTGCCTTGAGCCCCTCGCTCTGCCGGGCCATGCTGGCGGCGAGGCAGCGAGGGCGACGCATGGCCGAGTTCGATATCGCCGTCATCGGCGGCGGCATCAATGGTGCCGGCATCGCGCGCGATGCGGCCGGCCGCGGCCTCAGGGTCCTGCTGGTCGAGCAGAACGACCTCGGCTCGGGCACCTCGTCCGCCTCCAGCAAGCTCGTGCACGGCGGCCTGCGCTACCTCGAGCACTGGGCCTTCGGCCTCGTGCGCGAATCGCTGGCCGAGCGCGAGGTGCTCATGCACGTCGCGCCGCATCTCGTCCATCCCGCACGCTTCGTCCTTCCGGTCGATCCGCACGGCCGGTCCGCATGGATGCTGCGCCTCGGGCTCTACCTCTACGACTGGCTGGGCAGGGGCGGCTCGCTGCCGCCGGCGGCCGAGATCGATCTCAACGTCAATCCCGCCGGCACGCCGTTGCGGCGCGCGTTCTTTTCCGGCTTCGAGTATTCCGATTGCCTCGTCGACGACGCGCGCCTCGTGGTGCTCACCGCGCTCGACGCGGCCGAGCGCGGCGCCGTCGTCAGCACGCGCACGCGCTGCACGCGGGCCGAGCGGTCGGACGAATGGTCGCTGGTGCTCAACCGCCGCGGCGAGCGCTGGGTGACGACCGCGCGCGTGCTCGTCAACGCGACCGGCCCGTGGCTCCCGCAATTCTGCGAGCTGGTCCTGCGCCAGAAGAAGCGCGCGCCCGTGCGCCTGGTGAAGGGCAGCCACATCGTCGTGCCGCGGCTCGCCGGGCACGACCGCCCATACATCTTCCAGAATCCCGACCGTCGCGTGGTGTTCGCGATTCCCTTCCAGAACGACTTCACGCTCATCGGCACCACCGACGTGGATTTCGTCGGCGACCTTGCCGCGCTGGCCCCGAGCCGGGAGGAGATCGCCTACCTGTGCGATGCGGCCAACCTCTACTTCCGCGAGATCGTCTCGACTGCCGATGTGGTGTGGGCGTTCGCCGGCGTGCGCGCGCTCTACGACAGCGGGCGGCGGCGCGCGCAGGAGGCCTCGCGCGACTACAAGGCCGTGCTCGATCAGCGCTTCGGACGCGCGCCGCTGCTCAACCTCTACGGCGGCAAGCTGACGACCTACCGGCGCGTCGCCGAGGAAGTCATGGACAAGCTGGCGATCTTCTTCGCGCCGCGTCCGGCCTGGACGGCGGACGCGGTCCTGCCGGGCGGCGACCTCGGCGGCGGCACGCTCGCGCAGTTCGTCGAACGATTGCGGCATGAGCGTGCGTTCCTGCCGCAGGACTTGGCGGCGCGCCTTGCGGGCGCCTACGGCAGCCGCGCCGAGCGCATCCTGCAGGACGCGCGCAGCCTCGACGATCTCGGACAGGACTTCGGTCACGGGCTCTCGGCCGCCGAGGTCCGCTACCTCATGAAGCACGAGTGGGCCGAGACCGTCGACGACGTGCTGTGGCGCCGCACCAAGCTCGGCCTCAAGCTGTCGTCGCGGCAGAAGGACGCGCTCGCCCGCTTCATGGCCGACGAGGCGCATGATCCGGCGCGGCTGGGGTGACGCGTCGCACGCGAAAGGATAGCGCTGCTTTCGCAGCAGCCGCGCACCACGTCAGCGCGCCTTGCGGCGCAATGCCCCTTGCGTGGCGCACGGGCTTGGCCGATGTTCCGCGCCGCGCTGTTCCAGAGCACGAGGCTTGTTGAAATGGGTGGCACGTTCGCGCCTTGGATCGATCCCGGCGCAAAGCCGATGGTCCGGTTCGAGGCGGTGAGCAAGCGCTTTGCCGAAACCGCGGCGCTCGACCAGCTCACGCTCGACATCTACGAGCGTGAATTCTTCGCGCTGCTCGGGCCCTCCGGCAGCGGCAAGACGACGCTTCTGCGCATGCTCGCGGGCTTCGAGCAGCCCGACGAGGGCCGCGTCCTGCTCGACGGCATCGACATCGCGCGCGTGCCGCCCTATGCGCGGCCGGTCAACATGATGTTCCAGAGCTACGCGCTGTTCCCGCACCTGAGCGTCGCGGGCAACATCGGCTTCGGCCTGCGCCAAGAAGGCCTGCCGCGGCAGGAGATCCGCCGGCGTGTGGAGGAGCTGCTCGCGATGGTCAAGCTGGAGGGCCTGGGCAATCGCCGTCCGCACCAGCTCTCCGGGGGCCAGCGCCAGCGCGTGGCGCTCGCGCGTTCGCTCGCCAAGCGCCCGAAGGTGCTGCTGCTCGACGAGCCGCTCGCCGCGCTCGACAAGAAGCTGCGCGCGGAGACGCAGTTCGAACTGGCCAAGCTGCAGGAAGAGCTCGGCACCACCTTCATCATCGTCACGCACGACCAGGAGGAGGCGATGACCATGGCGCACCGCATGGCCGTGATGGACCGCGGCCGCATCGTGCAGGTGGCGACGCCATCCGAGGTCTACGAGCAGCCGGCCTCGCGCTGGGTCGCCGACTTCATCGGCGACGTCAATCTGCTCGAAGGCGTGGTCGGAGAGGTCGCGGCCGGCGGGGCCGTCGTCGTCGGTCCCAAGGGCGACCGCGTGCGAACGGCGCCCGGGCCCGACGTGCAGCCCGGCCAGCGCGTCTGGATCGCGCTGCGCCCCGAGAAGATCCGCATCGGCACCGAACAGCCGGCGAATGCGGGCGAGAACTGCCTGCGCGGCGTCGTCAAGGACATCGCCTATCGCGGCAACGTCATCCTCTACAAGGTGCGCCTGCCGTCCGGCACCGAGGTGACGGCCTCGGTCGCCAACCAGACCCGCCTCATCGAGCTGCCGATCGGGTGGGACGAGGACGTGTGGCTCACCTGGGCGCCGGTCGCAGGCGTCCTCCTCACGCACTGATCCGCCATGGCCGCAAGCCCACCGCCCCAGCGCGCGCGCAGCACCCGTCTCGTGGTGCTGCTGCCTTACGTCTGGCTCACCGCCTTCTTCCTGGTGCCCTGCCTGATCATCCTCAAGATCAGCCTGTCGCAGACCGCGATCGCGCAGCCGCCCTACACGCCGGTGCTCGATCTCGCCGCCGGCTGGGCCGGCGTGAGGGATTTCCTCGCCGGCCTCTCGTTCGACAACTACGCCGCGCTCGCGGCGGACTGGCTCTACCTGTCGTCCTATCTCAAGAGCGTCGAGGTGGCGGCGGTCTCCACCGCGATCCTGCTCGTGCTCGGCTATCCGCTGGCCTACGCCATCTCGCGCGCGCAAGGCCGCATGCAGGCGCTGCTGGTGCTGGCGATCATCCTGCCGTTCTGGACGTCGTTCCTCATCCGCGTCTACGCCTGGATCACCATCCTGCAGCAGGACGGCCTCTTCAACACGGCGCTGCAGGTGCTCGGCATCATCGACGCGCCGGTGGCGTGGCTCGCCAGCGACACCGCGGTCTATATCGGCCTCGTCTATTCCTATCTGCCGTTCATGGTGCTGCCGCTCTACGCCAGCCTGCAGCAGCAGGACGACACCCTGCTCGAGGCGGCGGCCGATCTCGGCTGCCGGCGCTGGCAGGCGTTCTGGAAGATCACCGTTCCGCTCTCGACGCGCGGCGCGCTCGCGGGCGCGCTGCTGTGCTTTATTCCGATCGTCGGCGAGTTCGTCGTTCCCGATCTGCTCGGCAGCTCCCGCACCCTGATGATCGGCCAGACGCTGTGGACCGAGTTCTTCTCCAACAAGGACTGGCCGATCGCGGGCGCCATCGCCATGGTGCTGCTGTTCGTGCTCGTCGGTCCCATCGCCGCGTTCGAGCACATGCGCGCGCGCGAGCTCGAGACCCGCTAAGATGCGCCGCCTGTCCGCATTCAACCTCGTCTCGCTCGCGCTCGGGCTCGCCTTCCTCTACCTGCCGATCGCGATCCTCGTCGTCTATTCGTTCAACGCCTCGCGCCTCGTGACCGTATGGGGCGGCTGGTCGACGCACTGGTACCATCAGCTTCTCGAGGACGAGGCGCTGCTCGAGGCCGCGCGCACCTCGATCAGCATCGCCTTCGTGTCGGCCACGGCCGCGACCGTGCTCGGCACCTGCGCCGCGCTGGCGCTGGCGCGCATCGGGCGTTTCCGCGGGCGCACGCTGTTCTCCGCGATGATCTATGCGCCGCTGGTGATGCCGGAAGTGATCACCGGCCTGTCGCTGCTGCTGCTGTTCGTCGCGATCAGCCTCGAGCGCGGGTTCTGGACGGTGACGGCGGCGCACACGACGCTGACCATGTGCTTCGTCACCGTCATCGTGCAGTCGCGGCTTTCGGCCATTGACCGCAGCCTGGAGGAAGCGGCCATGGATCTCGGCTGCCCGCCGCTGCGCACGTTCCTCACCGTGACCGTCCCGATCGCGGCGCCGGCGATCGTCGCCGGCTTCCTGCTCGCCTTCTCGCTCTCGCTCGACGACCTCGTGCTCGCCACCTTCACCACCGGGCCCGGCGCGACCACGCTGCCGATCCGCATCTATTCGGACGTGCGGCTGGGCGTGAAACCGGAGATCAACGCGATCTGCACCTTGATGATCGCGGCGGTGGCGCTCGCGGTGATCGCGGCCTCACTGGCCGCGCGCCTCACCGACACGCGCGCGGGCGCGAAGGCGGCGCTGGCGCCCTGAGCGACTGGCGTAGGACCGCGCGGGCTATTCGCTGCTGCGCCCGGGCGGCCGCAGGATGAAGGCGATGAACCACATCGGCACGATCACGAGCGCGCCGAGCAGCATGTTGGGCAGGGCCCAGGCCAGTCCGGCGCGCGCAAGCTCCTCGATCCGCGTGGCCGACAGGCCGGCGTCGTGCATCAGGACATCCACGGTGATGCCGAAATGCGCGAGGATCGCCCCCACGATCAGCGAGGCGACCGAGACTTTCACCATCGTGCGCAGCAGGCTTTCGACCATTGCAGGCCCCGTCGTCCGGGGCGGAACTATAATTTACAGGAAGTAAACAAAAGCTAGCGCCGCCGAAAACCCGCTCATGGACTTCGGAGACGCGGCCTCGCCGAGTCGGGGGTCCATTCGGCGGGCGCGATTTGCCCGCTCAAGGCTCCGTGGCGCTCGGTCGGGCGGGCTGGCCGCCGCCGGTCAGGCGCTCGATCGCCGATCGCACCGCGTCGCGCGCCTTGCGGTCCCGCACGGCGTCGAGCAGGGGAGCCGCCGCGCCGGAACGGCGGATCAGGGCCTGCGGGTCGGGCAGGATCAGCGGTTCCTCCCACGGGCCCTGCACCACGAACGGCAGTTCGAACCCGCCGTCGCTGGCGGTGGCGATCAGCGCCGCCGTGCCGCGCAGGTCGAGGTCGCGGGCGGGGATGGAGAACGAGCCGCCCACGGCCAGCCGCACGGCCGTGCCGTCGAGCCGCGTGTCCTCGGCGACGGCGGTCCCGTCGGCGATCTTGAACGCCAGCTTGAACGTGCTGAAGGGCGTGCGGCCGGTGCGGAAATCGCCCGCGCCGGAGAGCGGCCGCCGCTCGAGCCGGCGCAGCAGCTGCTCGACGTTGAGGCCGGTGATCGCCCCGTCGGCGGCGGTGAGCGCAATCGTGCCGTCGAGCGAGCGCGTGAGCGCGTCGATGCTGTTGCCGCGCGCCTCGACGTCGAAGGCGATGTTGCCCTTGCCTTCGAGGCGGCGCATTCCCAGCAGTTGGCCGAGGCAGGTCTCCAGGTTCACGTCGGAGAATTGCATCTGCGACTTCATCTCGGCGCCGTTGCCGGCCTTGGCGAGGGCGAACGAGCCCGTGACGATGCCGTCATAGGCCTGCGACTCGCCGACCGTGACGGCCAGCCGGCCGTTGTTGAGATTGACGGCCACCGCGCTGCGCCCGAACTTGGCGCCTCCGACGTTCACGCGGGCCGCCGACATGCGCAGGTCGATGTCGAGCGAGGTGAGGCCGTCGAGCGCCATCGGCGTGCGGTTCCATTCGCGCGCATTGAGCGCGAGCAGGTGGAGAGCCGATCCGTAGGGCGTGAGGTCGAGCGATCCCGCAGCCAACGTGCCCTTGAGGCGCGGACGATCCGTGGAATAGCTGAGCACGCCCTCGGCGCTGTTGCCGTCGAGCTCGAGGTTCACTCCGGACAGGCCGAACGTGCCGTCCGAAGCGTTCATCTGCGCCTTGAGCGAGAACCGGTTGAAGCCGCCGCCCGGCGGCGCGCTCGTGCCGATCCAGCGCAGGGTGTCGCGCAGCCGCGCCCCGTCGGCCGCGATGGTGCCGTCGACCTTCAATGTCGGCTTGTTGCTCATCGCCCCGTCGAAGGCGAGCTTGAGCGGCGCGCTCGAGACGCGGAACTTCAGGCCCGACTGCTCGCCCGTGAGCGCCGCATAGAAGTCGTGCACCGTCAGGCTCGCTTCCACGACCTCGTTGCGCCAGCCGAATTGCCCCGTTGCCGCGAAGCTGCGCGAGATCGCCGGCCAGGCCAGCGACATCTCGACGTGGTTCAGGGTCTCGCGGATGCCGCGCTCGGCGTCCTCCACCACGATCAGGCCGTCGTTGATGCGGATTTCCGAGAACGAGGGTGCGTTGCGGTCGGGGTTGGGCTTGAGCGCGCGCGAAAGCCCCGCGACGAGCGGCGACCAGTTGGAACGGCTCGATCCGCGCGCGACGTAGACCGAGATGCGCGGGCGCACCAGCACCACGTCGGCGATCTCGATGCGGCCCATGATCAGCGGCAGCAGCCGCAGGCGCGCCGTGAGAACCTGCGCGGCAAGGGCAGGGCGGTTGCGGTCGTCGCCCAGCAGCACGTCGCTCAGCGTGACGGTGTCGGGCGGAAAGATCGACACGGCGACCGGGCCGCGCACGACGGGGTCGAGGCCCGTCGCGGCCTTGATCTGGGCCTGCACCGCCTCGCGCGCTGCGTCCGCCGAGACGAGATAGCTCGACAGCGCGATCGCGCCGAAGCCGAGCGCGACGACGGCGCCGATCGCAAGTCCGAACCGCTTGAATCCGATCGTCTTTGACAAGAGCCCAAGCCTGAAGGGTTTGGCGCCACCGGCCCCCCGTGGCGCGACTATAGCCTGCGTCGGACGCCCGGAAAAAGACGCCGCGGCACCAATTCGCTTCGCGGTCAGTTCGGCTGAACTTGCACGCGGTAGCTTGCTTCGGTCTTGGCGCGGACTTCGTCGAGGCTCACGCCCGGCGCGAGCTCGACGAGGCTCATGCCTCCCCCGCCTTTCTTGTCGATGGCGAATACCGCCAGATCGGTGATCACCATGTCGACCACCCCGGCCCCGGTCAGCGGCAAGGTGCACCGATGCAGCAGCTTCGGCTCATCCTTGGCGGTATGCTCCATAACGACCACGACTTTCTTCACGCCGGCGACGAGATCCATGGCGCCGCCCATGCCCTTCACCATCTTGCCCGGAATCATCCAGTTGGCGAGGTCGCCGTTCTCGGCGACCTGCATGGCCCCCAGGATCGACAGGTCGATATGCCCGCCCCGGATCATTGCGAAGGAGTCGGCCGATGAGAAATAACTTGTTGTCGGCAATTCTGTGACCGTCTGCTTGCCGGCGTTGATGAGGTCGGCGTCCTCTTCGCCTTCGAGCGGGAAGGGGCCGGTGCCGAGCATGCCGTTCTCGCTCTGGAGCTGCACGCTCATGCCGGCGGGGATGTAATTGGACACCAGCGTCGGGATGCCGATGCCGAGGTTGACGTAGAAGCCGTCGCTCAGCTCCTTGGCCGCGCGCGCGGCCATCTGGTCTCGGGTCCAGGCCATCACACTTCCTCCCCAGTGCCGGCCGGCGTCGCCGGATCGGTGCGTTTGCGCACGGTGCGCTGCTCGATGTGCTTGACCGCGTTCGGCACGTGCACAATGCGCTGGACGTAGACGCCGGGGGTGATGATGTGGTCGGGATCGATCTGGCCCGGCTCCACAAGCTGCTCGACCTCGGCCACGGTGATCTTTCCTGCGGTCGCCATCATCGGATTGAAGTTGCGCGCCGTCTTCCGGTAGACGAGGTTGCCTTCGGTGTCGCCTTTCCAGGCGTGCACGATGGCGAGGTCGGCCACGAGGCCGCGTTCCATCACGTAGCGTTCGCCGTCGAACTCGCGCTCTTCCTTGCCCTTGGCGATCTCGGTGCCCGCGCCGGTCTTGGTGAAGAACGCGGGAATGCCGGCGCCGCCGGCGCGGATGCGCTCGGCCAGCGTGCCCTGCGGATTGAATTCGATCTCGAGCTCGCCGGCGAGGTACTGCTGGGCGAACATCTTGTTCTCGCCCACGTAGGACGAGATCATCTTCTTGATCTGCCGCGTCTCGAGCAAAAGGCCGAGGCCGACGCCGTCGATCCCGGCGTTGTTCGAGACGACCGTGAGGTTCTTCACGCCGGATTCGCGGATCGCATGGATCAGCGTCTCGGGAATGCCGCAGAGCCCGAACCCACCGGCCATGATGGTCATGCCATCCTTGAGAACGCCGGCCAGCGCCGCCCGCGCGTCGGAATAGACCTTCTTCATGCAACCCACCCCTGTCGCACCAGCCGCAGCCCGGCTCCCATGTTCTGTACCTGAGCCTTCGAAGGGGGATCAAGGGACCCCGCCGCCATCTTATCGGGTTTCCCGCCGTGCGGACGCGCGGCCGTGAGGCGAAGGCGCGAGCCTAGGCGAGATTGGAGGCTGCGTCGGCGTGGCGCGCCATCCGCATCACGGGGACGATGCCCACGGCGACGATCAGCAGCGCGGCAAGCGCGCCCTCCTCGAAGCTCCCGCGGCTGGCGAACTGATAGACGTAGGTTGCGAGCGTCTCGACGTTGAGCGGCCGCAGCAGCAGCGTCGCCGGAAGCTCCTTGAGGCAGTCCACGAATACGAGCAGCGCCGCGCCCCACAGCGCCGGGCGCGACAGCGGTATGTGGATGAGCCGCACCACCGCGCCGGGCGAGGCGCCGGCCGTGCGGGCGGCGTCGTCGAGATCGGTGGAGACGCGCGCGAGCCCGGCCTGCGTGAAGCCGATGGTGATCGACAGGAAGCGGATGACATAGGCGATCACGACCGCGCCGCCGGAGGCGAGGATCACGAGCCCGATGTTGCGGCCGGTCAGGAGTCCTGCCGCCCAGTTGATGACCTCGTCGAGTGCGACGATCGGCGCCAGCAGGCCGAGCGCCAGCACCGTGCCGGGGAGGGCGTAGCCGAGACGCGCGATGCCCACGCCGAGCCCGACGGAGGGCGAGCGCGCGAGCCGAAGCGCGATCGCCGCGCCGAAGCCCAGCACCAGCGTCGCCGCAGTGGCTGCCGTCGCGAGGCCGATGGTGGTGAGCGCATGGCGCGCGAAGGCTGGATCGACGTGGGCGATGAGGCCGCGGGCGATGACCTCGCGCGCGAGGAACGCCGCCGGAACGAGAAAGCCGAACAGCACGGGCAGCAGGCAGGCGGCGCCCGCAAGAACGGCGCGAGGTCCGCGCAGGCGCACGCGGGCGACGTCGCGCCAGCGCGGATCGATGCCCACGAACGACCGGTGGTGGCGCGCGGCGCGCTCGATCGCGAGCAGCAGCGCGACGGTGGCCACCACCGCCACCGCGATCTGCGCGGCGCCGGCGAGGCTCCCGCGGTTGAGCCATGTCGTGAAGATCGCGAGCGTCAGGGTCGGCACGCCGAGATATTCGTTGGCGCCGATGTCGTTGAGCGCTTCCAGCATCGCCAGCACCAGCCCCGCGACGATGGCCGGGCGCGCCAGCGGCAAGGTGATGTCGCGCGCGGTCTGCAGCGCCGATGCGCCGGAGCTGCGTGCGATCTCGGTCGCGCTTGCGCCCTGCGTCTGGAACATCGCGCGCGCCGCGAGATACACATAAGGGTAGAGGACGAAGCCCATCAGCACGATCGCGCCCGCCAGCGAGCGGACGTTGAACGCCCGCGACCAGCCCAGTGCCGCCAGCACGGGCTGCAGCGGGCCGAGCGTGTCGGCGATGTCCACGTAGACATAGGCGACGATGTAGGTCGGGATCGCGAGCGGCAGCGGCAGCAGCCATAGCAGCGCGCCGCGGCCCGGAAAGTCGAATGTGGTCACCGTCCAGGCGGTTCCGACGCCGACGAGGAGGGTGATGGCGGCGACCCCCGCTAGCAGCAGGATCGTGTTCGTCAGCGCCGGCGGAATCACGTAGGCGACGAGATGATCCCAGTTCTCCGCGCCTCCGGCGCCCGCGATGTGCAGCAGGCTCGCGATCGGGGCAAGGACACAGGCCGCGAGCGCGAGCGCGAAGGCGGTCGCCAGCGGATGCCGCATTGAAAGGTCCCCCGTCACGCGACCACAGGCCCGCGTGCGGGAAGGCTTATCCCATCGGCCAATGACGTGAAAACCTGTTCCCGCCGCAACCATGCGCCCGCGCGGGCGCATGGTTGGTCGGCCTGTCAGTTGTCGAAGCCGACCTTGTCAACGAGGTTGGCCGCCGCCTTGCGCTGCGCGGCGATCGTCGACATCGGCGTCGTGTCGGGCTTGAGCGTGCCGTAGCTCGCGATCGTCGGGTTGATCGCGACGCCGGCCCGGATCGGGTACTCGTAGTTGATGTCGGCATAGACCTTCTGGGCGGGCTCGCCGACCAGCCACTCGATGAGCCTGAGCGCATTGGCCTTGTTGGGCGCGTGCTGCGCCAGCACCGCGCCCGACAGGTTGACGTGCGTGCCGCCGGTCTTGAACGTCGGGAGGATGACGCGGGTCGCGTCGGCCCACGGCTTCTTCTCGGGGTCGCGGTCGTGCATGAGTGCCCAATAATAGGTGTTGCCGATGCCGAGGTCGCACTTGCCGGCCGCGATGTCGCGCGCGGTCTCGCGGTCGCCGCCCGACGGCTTCTGCGCCAGGTTGGCCTTGAGGCCGCGCAGCCAGGCCTCGGCCTGCGCCTCGCCGTGCTTGGCGATCATCGCTGCGAACAGGGCGTTGTTGTACATGTGCTGGCCGGAGCGGATGCAGATCTTGCCCTTCCATTTGGGATCGGCCAGCTCCTCGTAGGTGATCGCATCCTGCGTCACGCGCTGCTTGGAGGCATAGACGACGCGCGCGCGCATCGAGAGGCCGACCCAGTGCCCCTCGGGGTCGCGGTACTGCGCCGGGATCACCTTCTCGAGCATCTCGGACTTGATCGGCTGTGTGATGCCCGCCTGCACCGCAGCCTCGAGGCGCCCGATGTCCACGGTCAGCAGCACGTCGGCGGGACTGTTGGCGCCTTCGCTCTTGATGCGCTGCTCGAGGCCCGAGCTCGCGGAGATGACGTTCACCTTGATCCCGGTGTCCTTGCTGAACGCGTCGAACAGCGGCTGGATCAGCTTCGCCTCGCGATAGCTGTAGACGTTGACGTCGCCCGGCTGCGCGCAGGCCGGCCCGGCCGTCGCGCTCATCAGCGCGCCGGCGAGCGTCAGAATGGCACGGGAAGAATGCATGGAAGCTCCGCTCGATTGTCCACGGGGCCCGTCGCGCGGGCCGTCGGGCGCAAGGGAAGCCACCCCCATGCGGGCGTCAATCGGGAATTACCCTGATGGATCAATAGATTGGAACGCTTCTAGAGAGGGCCAGGCTGGAATCGTTCGAAATCCCGCGGCTAGCCATTTGGCCCGGCAACGGAATTGCGCGGCGCGCATCGCCGCGCAACGCCGCCGCGGCCTTCGCGACAAAGCGTCTCAGGCCGTCAGCGTTTGGCGAGCGCGCGTGTGCGCAGCGCGGGCGTCGCGGCGATCTCGGCCACCAGCTTGTTGATGATGGCCTGCCCGAACGATTCGAAATTCTCCGCCACCATGACGAACGAGCCCGGCCCGCCGGCGACGTTGTTGCGATAGTAGTTCGCGAGCCCGCCGGGTGGATGCGTATGGTCGGCGTTCCACGACAGCGGCGTCTCGCTCAGGATCACCAGGCCGTTGACGGTCACGCCCTTGCCGACCGCGTCGTCGCGTGCGCTCGTGACCTCGCGGCCCGAGTTGTTGGTGCCGTCGCCCGACACGTCGATCGTCCGCCGCGTCGCGCTGAACGGGGCGTGCTCGAGCTGGGCCATTGCGAAATCGATCCCGCTGCTGATGGATGTCCGATCCGCGAACGGCCGCTGCGACTCGACGATGTGCGCGGAAAAATCCTGCGCCGAGGCCATGTCGCCGATGGCGGTCCAGTCGACGATGACCTTCTGGTTGCCCACGCCGGACCACTCCACGAAGGTGATGCCGATCCGCCCGTGCGGTCCCGACTTGATCGCCTCGAGGACGCGCGGACTGGTGATGGCGGCGGCATAGCCGTTGCGCTGAAGCTGGAACTTGTTGGCATCGACGCTGCGCGAGACGTCGGCGGCCAGCACCAGCAACAGGTCGACCGGCTCCTGCGCGCGCACGAGCGCGGGGAAGATGACCAGCAGCGCTGCGACCGTCGCCGCGATCAGACGCAACATGCCAACCTCCGCCGAGGCCCCGCGGTGGAGATTAGCGCAAGCGATGCGTTGCGCGAGTCATTTTGGATTGCGCGTGGCGCGGAGCTCAGGTCGCTGACGCGAACGCCGCCTCTACCAAGGTGCCTTCGCCTGATTTCGTCGTGACCGACAGGCTCGCGTGGTTGGCTTCGAGCAGCGCGCGCGCCACCGCGAGGGTCAGTTGCTGGTCGGCGGCGTCGGCCGAGGCGGACGAGGTGGTGCCGGGCTGGAGCTGGGCGAGGTCGCCGGCGGAGAGTCCCGGTCCGGTATCGCGCAACCGCAGGAGGACCTTGCCGCCGCTGCCGACCGCGGTTGACACGATCACCTGTCCGCCCGCGCCTGCGAAACGGATCGAGTTGGACAGGAGGTTCAGCACGACCTGCTTCACGGAGTCCGGCTCGGCGGCGATGCCCGGCAGGGTGCTTGCGAGCGAGGTGCGGATCAGCACGCGCACGCGGCTGGCCTCGCCCTGCATCTGCGTGACGCAGGCCTGCACGATCTCGTTGAGCTTGATGCTCGGTCCGGCGCCCGGCTTGCTGCGATCGATCTTGGCGAGGCTGGCGAGATCGTCGAACAGCGCCAGGATGCGCGAGCCCGAATAATGGATGTCGGTGAGGAACGTGCGGTAGCGCTCGTTGCCGATCGGGCCGTAGCGTTCGCTCAGCATCGTCTCGACGAAACCCATGATCGCGGTGAGGGGCGTGCGCACCTCGCGCCCCACCTTGCCGAGCAGCTCGGCCTTCTCGTCGCCCGCGGTTTGCGCCGCGCGCCTCGCCTGCGCGAGCTCGTCCTCGAGCGCCGCGATCCGCTTGCGCAGCTCCGCCTCGTTGTTCGCCGCCGCGGGGACCGGCGTCTCGGCGCGCTGCTCGGCCCTCGGTCCGGCGAGCACGAGCGCGAGCGCGTTCTCGCCCGTCCACGGGATCGAGAACAATCGGCCGTCCACCGGCACCTTGTCGCCCTTGCCGGTGGTGATGGCGAGCATCTGCGTGCCGGACGGGCCCGGGGCATCGCCCAGCGTCTCGATGAACAGGCTGTCGATGCCGCCGGCCTCGGCGAAGGCGTCGAGCGATTTGTAGCCGACGCAGTCGAGGA
>Ga0180222_1000750_pt1 | contig 42280 bp, 31 predicted proteins | sample eDN5th37CKraftOP_FD_151336 | JGI IMG/M metagenome (GOLD analysis project Ga0180222, IMG submission 151336) | Enriched Organic Plus compost microbial communities from Emeryville, California, USA - eDNA 5th pass 37_C Kraft OP (version 2) (version 2) ...
CCAGGCGTATGCGCCCAACGATTCGAGTCGTGTCGTGTCTGTCGGCTCAAACCTGTCGATGATCGCCTTCAGTTCGACGGTGGAGGTCAGCGATCCGCGTTGACTGTCAGGGTCGAGGCTGGTGTCGAACAGGGTCTTGGTGATTCGGGCGTACCGGTCCATCGCGGCGCACAGATACAGCAGCATCCGGTCGAATGCTTCTGCTGTCATCTCAGCCGTGTCAGAACGTTGCGTGTCGGTTGAGGTGCCATTGCTCAGCGCAGCCAGCACATGATCCACAGCCCGAGCCGCTCGGCTGAGGCGCAGGGTAATCGCCTTCATCGACTGAACGAGGTTTTGGTCCCCGTCTGCTGTCGCCATCAAACGGATTGACGTGAGGTGCGGGACCGAGGCTTCGATACCCGCCAGGTACAGGTCCGAGACGGAGATCGCGTTGAACTTCCGGGTCAGCTCGCCGCCGCCAACAACCTGTCCCTTGTCAACTTGAAGCACGGGATTGGCGGTCATTCGGAGGTAGTGTCCGAACAGCGGGATCAACTGGCTTGGCGTGACGCTCACGACCAGATCGTTGTCAGCGACATCATCGCGTCCAGCGGTGGGCGCAGCGGTCACGATGACATCGGCTCCGATTGCCCCGGCAGCACACGCGAGAGCTGCGGCGCGGTGGCGATCAGCAAGAGTGATCCCGGAGTCGTCCGAATACGCCGCGCGTGCGGATTCGTCAAGCATCGCGTAAACGCTGAAGAAGTTCCCCGAGGTCGCCAGCGTCCTCATACCGTCTTCGTAACCGGACACTCCAACCGTCGAAGAATCAAGGAACCTTGGTGCGTCTTCGACCGTCGTGAAATCGAACTGGTACCAACGGGGACACCCGAGCGCCTGCATCCAGGTCGAGGGCTCGGTCTCCTCGTTCTGCACCAGCAGCAGCGGTTCGACTTCCTCGTCACGGGACAGGACTCGCAGCAGCTCGCGCGTGGGCTCGCTCAGGGTCTGTACATCGACTGCGACCCTGAGCTTTCGCGTGTTCGGGCGCAGTGGAAACAACGCGCCGCAATCACGGGCGATAGGACGGTCCACAGGCGGGCGCACGTAGCGCATGAACCGGTGGCGAGGAGCATCGTCGGGCACGTCAATAGTCATGCCCGGACGGTAACGCCGACCCCCGACATCAGCAGGGCTGCACGTTGCGGTTCAAATGGCGCGTGAGTTGTTCAGGTGCGCACCGCAGGAGTGGGTGAAGTGCGCGGTGGACAGGGCGGCGATACGGTCACGGTGTCCGGGTTGACTCTCCCAACCCGGACACCAGCACACCTGCAAAAGCCCAGTTCAAAGCATCGAGAACCCAGTGAACTGGGAGGCTGCCACGCGCTCCGTCACACCGCCGCGCAGACGTGGCTGGAAGCCGGTGTCCACATCAAGGCGGTCAGTGATCTGCTCGGGCACTCATCCATCGCCATCACGGGTGACATCTACGGTCACACCTCCGACGACACGGCTCGCGCCGCGATGGATTCGCTCGTTGAGCGCCTCGGACACGGCAAGCCGAACCTGACCGTGGTGAGCGATCCCGACGAGACCGGCACCGCTGCGCCGAGCTGAACACCGGGCGTGGTAGTCAAGGAACCTGACCACCACAGTTGACCACCACCAGCCCGCTTACGCGACCAGTTCAGATGATCTGAAAACCCGTTCTGAGCTGCTGTAATACGCTATATCAGCGTTTACTGAGGCCTCGTGAAAGAACTGGGGGTCAAGTGGTCGCAGGTTCAAATCCTGTCAGCCCGACAAAATGAAAACCCGCCGGCGAAGCCGAGCGGGTTTTTCGTTTGTCGGGCGACATGATGCGGCTGCTGCCGGCCCAACCAAAGTTTCTACGGGCCAGAGGCGGTTTCGGAGGAGTTCGGAGCCGCCTTTGCTGTTCGGTGCGCGGACCGCCAAGACCCACCGGAAACCCGCGAGTGCGAGGTCGCGTAGTTTTGAGCATCAATCCACGTACCAATGCACCACTCAACGAAGGCCGTCATGTCCCAGGATCAGAACACCGACGTTCCACCGAACCACCTCTCCATCGATCCGCGTAGCGACTTCTACAGCGAAGAGGCACTGCAACGCGGCGTGGGCATTCGCTTCAACGGTGTCGAGAAGAACAATGTGCACGAGTACGACGTGGCCGAGGGCTGGGTGCGTGTGGAGGTACCCACCGCCAAGGATCGCCGCGGAAACCCGATGGTCGTCAAGGTTACGGGCACGGTCGAACCGTATTTCCGCGACGCGGAATAGCGCGTCTCGGGCTTGCCGCGTCGGGACCCTTCCCGCTGCCGATCCGAGTACGGCGTACCCGCGAACGGTCCTCAGAAGCTTCTGAGCGGCGCCCCGGCCCGGATGAACGGTCGGCGCGTCGTCGTCGTTTGAAACGTTACAACCAAAACGTAGAGTGACCTCGGTCACGCTCGATGGGGATGTCGCGCATCGACCGAACTCCTGAATCGGAGGTGAAGCCACGACGACGATGCTGATCGACGGTCACAACGACCTCGCGTGGGCGATGCGTCAGGAGTACGACGCCGACCTGGACGCGGTCGATCTGACCGCGATGGCGCCGCGTCTGCACACCGATCTGAAGCGGCTGGAGGCCGGTGGCGTCACCGGGCAGTTCTGGTCGGTGTACGTACCCCCGCAGCAGTTCACCGGTCCTTCGGCAGTGTCGGCCACGCTGGAGCAGATCGACTTGGTGCGACGCCTCGTGGCTCGCTACCCCGACCGACTGGTGCTGGCCACAACTGCCGACGAGGTCGAACGGGCGGGCGATCGGATCGCGTCGCTGTTGGGCATGGAGGGTGGCCACTGTATCGACGGATCGTTGGCGGTCCTGCGCATGATGCGTGCGTTGGGCGTGCGCTACCTGACCTTGACCCACAACAAGAACGTGTCATGGGCCGACTCGGCGACCGACGACCCGGTGCTTTACGGCTTGTCGGAGTTCGGTGAGGACGTCGTCCGCGAGATGAACCGACTGGGAATGCTTGTCGACCTCTCGCACGTGTCCGCCGACGTCATGCGGCACGCACTACGTGTCACCGCCGCGCCCGCGATTTTCAGCCACTCTTCTGCGCGTGCGATCTGCGACCATCCACGCAACGTGCCTGACGACGTTCTTGCGATGTTGGCAAAGAACGACGGCGTGTGCATGGTTACATTTCTACCCGCTTTTGTCTCACCGGCCGTCGCGCGGTGGCACGCGGAGGCAAAGGCCGAGGCTCGGCGACGTGGGGTCCAGAAGGGCGAATTGGCTTACGACGCACTGATGATGGAGTTGACGGAGCAGTCGCCACCGCCCGTCGCCACGTTGAGTGATGTCGTTGCGCACGTCGAGCACGTGCGCGCAGTTGCCGGCATAGATCACGTCGGCATCGGGGGTGACTACATGGGGGCCGAAGCCATGCCCGAGGGGCTTGAAGACGTTTCGGGATATCCGCGGCTTTTCGCCGCCCTCGCCGACCGCGGTTGGTCCAGGGCAGATTTGGCAAAACTCGCCGGCGAGAACATCATCCGCGTGCTCAGAGCGGCCGAGGACGTCGCCGATCCAGCCGGCTAACACCGTGCCGAATTATCTGAAAAAGAGAGGAATTCGCCTCGTGCACTTTGTCCAAATCGTTCACAGATAAACGCAATTGAGAAGGTATATGATCCAGCTCACATAATTCTTTCGCTCAGTGGGGCATTTCCAGACTGCTCACACATGCACCCGCTGCTCAGTAAAAAACCGTCCAAGCGGTAAAGGGTGGACCCGGATGACAAGTGCACAGGTCGAATCGCAACCTCGCTCCACGACCCACACTGCGCTGTACGACGCGTGGGAACGGTTCGTGCACGGGGACGATGACGTCCGCGGGGTGCGACCGGAGGTGGCGATCTCCTGGCAACGATGTCGGGATCAGTACCGCGTCGACCCGTTCATGTCCGAGGCGCCGGTGGCGGTCACCGAGGTCGAGCATTCACTCGAACACGACGTCGTGTTCGCCGAACTGGGTTTCTGTGCCGCAGCCATGGTCCACGAGGTGTCCAAATTCGGCATCGTGGTCATCGCCGATGCCACCGGCCGCGTCCTCGCCGAGTGGGGCGACAAGGCCACGCTTTCCGTCGCGGCAGGGTCAGGCCTCGCGCCGTGGTTCTGCTGGTCGGAGAGCGCAGTGGGCACCAATGGCATCGGTACCGCCCTCGGAACGCGAAACCCGCTGGTGATCACACGTGAAGAACACTGGTGCGAGGCCTTCCACGACTGGACCTGCGCAGCTGTCGCGGTGCGGGACGTGGTGAGCAAGGAACCCATCGCGAGCCTGAACATCTCGAGCCTGCGCAAAGACATGCCTGCCGCCGCGAGCACGTGGCTGGCCAACGCCGCCGCGCACACCGCGAGCAAACTGCGCAACTGTGCTCGCGACGGTGGCGCCGAACTGCTCGCGGCCTACAGCCATGCCCGGGCACGGTCGAGCGATGCCCTGGCCGCTGTCGACACTGCGGGCAAGGTGGTGATCGCCGACGCCGTGGCGAGCGTGCCACTCGGCGTCCCGAGCAACACCCCGGCGGTCGACCCGGCAGTGCGCTGGAATCCGACACTTCCGGCGTTCATCGATGCCATCCGGTTCGCGACCAAACGGGCCAGTCACAACCCCGACTGGACCGGCACCACACAGATTTTCACCCATCTCGCCGACGAACCGTCGCCCATCGGAATTCGCCCGGTCTTCCGCTCCGGAAATCTGGTCGGCCACCTGATCACCTTCGGCGTCGTCGACGGCGAGCAGGTACGGCAGGTCGAAACAGGCTTGTACGCCGTGGAACAACCCCGTCGAGTGGTCGGCGTCAGGGACAACCGGATGGTTCTTCTCCGGTTGCCGGAAGTCCTGTTCGCCGAAGCGGACGGCAATGAAGTGTGGCTCTCGACCGACCGGGGCAAGCTGCGGGCGGCCTCGTCAGGCCTCGACAAGCTCGACGAGGAGCTCACGCATGCCGGGTTCTTGCGGGTGCATCGACGACACATCGTGAACCTGAACAGGATTCGAGAGGTCGAGCGTCGGGACAAGGGCGAGCTGGTGCTGGTCATGGACGATCCCGAGAACACGATGGTTCCGGTGTCCAGGCGGAATGTACGCGCGGTGCGCAGCGCGCTCTGCATCTGAGATCGAGGAGGGCCGATGCCCGAGAGCCCAGACGCCTATGTCAACAGGACCTATGACCAGACGGTGGCGGTGCGACGATCGCTGAAGCGTCGAAATTCGCCTGCGGCAAGCGAAGATGGCCTCGGATGGCCACGTCGGCTCAACCTGAGAATTCTGGCTCAGCCCTGCCGCACGAGCAGCCCGTTGGGCGAGGACTTCGACTATGCAAAGGAGTTCCTGTCGCTGGATCTCGACGAGTTGGCCCGCGACGTCGACGAGGTGCTGACAACCTCGCAGGATTGGTGGCCCGCCGATTTCGGCCACTACGGACCGCTCGTGCTGCGGATGGCCTGGCACTTCGCAGGTACGTACCGCATCGGGGACGGCCGGGGCGGCGCCGGCGCGGGCATGCTGCGTTTCGCGCCGCTCAACAGTTTCCCGGACAACCGCAACCTGGACAAGGCGCGCAGGCTGCTGTGGCCGGTGAAAAAGAAGTACGGGCGCAAGATTTCCTGGTCCGATCTGATGATCTTCGCCGGCAACCGGGCGCTGGAGTCGATGGGCTGCAGGACATTCGGATTCGCCGGTGGGCGAGAAGACGCGTGGGAAGCCGACGAGACGTACTGGGGTCCGGAGAGCACGTGGCTTGCCGACGAACGACACAGCGGCGTCCGGGATCTGGACCAACCGCTGGCGGCCTCCGAGATGGGGCTGATCTACGTCGACCCCCAGGGGCCGGCCACGTTGCCCGACCCGCTGGCATCCGCGCGCGACATCCGAGAGACGTTCCGCCGGATGGGGATGAACGATGAGGAGACCGTCGCACTGATCGCAGGCGGACACACGTTCGGCAAGTCGCACGGACCGACCGACCCGAGCCGCTGCCTCGGCCCCGAACCCGAAGGCGCACCGTTGGAGGCGCTGGGCCTGGGCTGGGTCAACAGCTTCGGCACCGGCAACGGAGCCGACACCGTCACCAGCGGGCTCGACGGGATCTGGACGGCCACACCGACGAAGTGGGACATGAGCTTCCTCACCACATTGTTCGCCTACGAGTGGGATGTGGCGCTGAGTCCCGCCGGGATGTGGCAGTGGGTCCCGCGCAACGGTGCCGGGGCGGGCACGGTCCCCGACCCCTACGACCCGTCGAGAACCCATGCCCCGACGATGCTCACCACAGACCTTGCCTTGCAGGAAGATCCGCGGTACCGGGTGATCGCACTACGTTTCCTGGAGAACCCGGACGAGTTCGCGGACACTTTCGCACGGGCCTGGTTCAAGCTGACGCACATCGATATGGGCCCCATCCAGCGCTACCTCGGGCCACTCGTACCGACCGAACGAATGATCTGGCAGGACCCGGTGCCGCACGTCGATCACGAACTCGCGGACGCCGACGACGTCGCCGCACTCAAGCGTGAGATCCTCGGTTCGGGACTGTCGGTATCGCAACTCGTCACCACGGCGTGGGCCTCGGCTTCGACGTTCCGGAACAGTGACAAGCGCGGCGGCGCGAACGGCGCGCGAATCCGTCTCGAACCGCAGCGGAGCTGGGCGGTCAACGAGCCGGAGAAGCTGGCGATCGTCCTGGACCGACTGGAGCGGATTCGCCGACGGTTCAACGATTCCCATCGCGGGGGCAAACAGATCTCCGCTGCCGATCTGATCATGCTCGGCGGCTGCGCGGCGGTCGAACATGCCGCCGCCGAAGCCGGTCACCCCATCGAGGTCCCCTGCCGGCTGGGGCGTACGGACGCACCACAGGAGTGGACCGACATCGAGTGGTTCTCCGCACTCGAACCCACCGCGGACGCATTCCGCAACTACGTCGGCGAGGGCAACCGACCACCTCCGGAGCATCTGCTCGTCGACCGTGCGAGCCAGTTGACCCTGACTGCGCCGCAGATGACGGTACTGCTCGGCGGTTTGCGTGTGCTCGGCGCCAACCACGGCGGATCCCCGCTGGGCGTGTTCACCGCATCGCCGGGCGCGCTGAGCAACGACTTCTTCGTCAACCTGCTCGACGTGAACATCGAGTGGACACCGAGGGCGGACACCGCCGACTGGACGGCGGCATACGAGGGTCGCGACCGGCGCACCGGCGAGGTCACGTGGATCGCGAGCCGGGTCGACCTGTCCTTCGCGTCAGACCCCGTGCTACGCGCAATCTCCGAGGTGTACGCGAGCGCGGACGCTGAGGAGAAGTTCGTCCGTGACTTCGTCTCCGCGTGGGACAAGGTGATGAACCTGGACCTGTTCGACCGAACCTGATTCGGCGATCGCCGCCCCGGGCCCGCCACGCGCGCGCGGCGGTCAACGATGGTGCGTACGTGTGACTTTCACAGCGAACGGGAAGGTCCTGCCTGTCGCCGATGCGTACTTTCGACGGGCCGCCGGTCTCGTCCGCGTGATCGGAATCACTGCGAACGGTGCCTGGCGGCATGCGAACGGCACACTATGACCGCCCTGCGGTCTCACCTGTACCGAAGGGTTGACCGGACCTATCGTCTTCGTAGTTACATCTCGCACAGCGAGATGTAACCGGCCAAGCGGCGTCCGCGACTCTGAACGCTCATCCAACTCGTGTTCCGGATCGCCGAAATCAACGGAATGGAACGGGAATGCGGTCCGCCGCACTTTTCACTCGACAAACAACGAAGTTTCACCGACGAGAAGGTGAGGTCCTATGACGGTCACAGATCAGCCAGATCAGCGATCCGACCTACTGCGCGAACTCGGCTTGGACAAGCAGAATCACGCAGCGCTCGGCCGGGTCCTGGGCACTGGTTCCATCGCCACCGCGACCGAACGGGCCGATGGCACGATGGAGGCGACGATCCGGATCAAAGAGGACGAGATCGCCTGGGATCCGGCGATTCTGGTGATGCCGCACGGCGGTTTCATCGAGCTGACGGTCATCAACGACGACAAGAACACACACGCGGCGCTGTTCCCGAGCAACGGGGACAGGAAGTTCCTCTGGCTCCTCAACCACTCGAAGGGCAAGGCGGTCCTGCACCTCGACGGCCCGGGTTACTACTGGTACAGCTCGCCGGGCGGCAACGACGAAGGCCGGGGTCTGACCGCCGCGATCGTCGTTCTCGGCGAAGTGCCACCGGAGGCCCGTCTCGACCGTCCCGATCAGCCGCGACCCTAGGAAGGCAACAAGAATGACCGTTGAATACGTCGACGCCGGCGAAGCGATCAATCAGTCGGCGCTGAGCCCCATTCCGGGAACCGCGCCCGCGGTGACAACCGATGTCGACTACAACCGCCTCCTCAATGCGCGGGCGGAGTCGCACAACTGGCTCACCTATTACGGGGCCTATGACGGCAAGCGGTACAGCCTCCTTGACCAGATCAACACCGAGAACGTCAAGCGCATCGGTCCGGCGTGGGTGTTCCAGGCCGGGGCCTCCGGGCACATGGCGGGGGCGTCGACCTATGCGTTCGAGGCGTGCCCGCTGGTCGTGGACGGCGTCATGTACGTCACCGGGTGGGACGGCTGGTTCTGGGCGCTGGACGCGAAAACGGGCCAGCAGCTCTGGCGCTACAAGCACGCAGTGCCCTTCGACGTGTCGCTGTGCTGCGGGAACGTCAACCGTGGCTGCGCGGTGGCCGACGGCAAGGTCTTCTTCGTGACACCCAACGCCCACCTGCTCGCGCTGGACGCCAGCAACGGAGAGATGGTCTGGGAGAAGACGATCGGCGACGTACGGGCCGGTGAGAGCGCCTCCCTGGCTCCGCTGGTGGTCAAGAACACGCTGATCACCGGCAGCGCCGGTGGCGAGTTCGGCGTGCGTGGACACATCGACTGCTGGGACCTCAAGACCGGCGAGCACCTGTGGCGCACCTACACCGTTCCCAAGCCGGGGGAGCCGGGCTCGGAGACCTGGCCTGCCGACGGCGAGGCCTGGCAGCGTGGTGGTGCCAACCACTGGGTGACCGGGACGTACGACCCCGAGCTGAACCTGTACTACGCCGGCACCGGTAACCCGGCGCCCGACTTCGACGGTGCAGTGCGCGAGGGCGACAACCTCTACACCGACTCCGTCGTCGCGCTCGACGTCGACACCGGAGAAATCAAGTGGCACTACCAGTTCACCCCGCACGACCTGTGGGACTACGACTCCACGATGGAGATGACGCTCTTCGAGCGGGACGGCAAGAAGCTGCTCGGCCACTTCGACAAGAACGGCTACTTCTTCGTGCTGGACCGCACCAACGGGGAACTGCAGCACGTCACCCCGTTCGTGGATCGGATCGACTGGGGTGTCATCACCCGCGACGGCAAGGTGACGCCGCGCAAGTATCCCGACAAGGAGGGTGAGCCCGTCCACTTCTACCCGGGACCGGCCGGGGCGAAGGAATGGACGCACGCGGCGTACAGCCCGAAGACGGACATGTTCTACGTTCCCGTCGCCGACGTGGGCGCCACGGCCACCCGCCGTCGACGCGAGTTCCGGGAGGGTATCCCGTACTGGGGTGCTGCCGTTCAGGTGGACATCGACGACATGGCGGGCTCGGTGAGCGCGTTCGACTCCCACGGTGAGGAGAAGTGGCGCTGGCGACTCGACTACCCGATGGCCGCATCGGTTCTCGCCACCGCGGGAGACCTGGTGTTCGCAGGCACCCCGACCGGCGAGTTCGCCGCACTGGATGCCAACACCGGCGAGAAGTTGTGGGAATTCAACTGTGGCAGTGGGCATCACGGAAGTTGTTCGACCTACAGTGTCGACGGCAAGCAGTACGTCGTCGTACCGGTCGGCTGGGGCGGCTGGCTCGAGGGCATCCTCCCCGGGATGCTCGGCGCGGGCCACGGCAGCGCGTTGATCGCCTTCACACTGCCCGACTGAACTGTCCGCCACGCATCCGCATAACCCGAGAGAAGGAAGAGAGAACAGCATGGAGAAGAAGTCCGCCGGCGCCCTGCAGAAGTGGGAGCGTCCCACGTTCGCCGAGATCCGGGTTTCCGCCGAGGTGACCGCATACGTGGCCGTCCTGGACGGCGACGACTAGTCGCCTCACCGCGAGGGCGTCGGGCCGGGTCGGGTCGGCCCGGCGCCCCGCCGTGTATTCCTACGAAGGAAGTGATCGCTTGTGTGGGTGAGGGTGCTCGGATCGGCAGCGGGCGGCGGGTTTCCGCAGTGGAACTGCGGGTGTCCCCAGTGCCGTGCGGTGCGGACCGGCGCACGACCCTGCGTGGCACGCTCACAGTCGTCGATCGCGGTGAGTGCTGATCGGAAACAGTGGTTTTTGTTCAACGCCTCGCCGGACATCCAATCCCAGATCGAGGCTTTCCCGGATCTGCACCCCGACGAAGGCAGAGTGGTCCGGCTTCAGGCTGTGCTGCTCACCGACGCCGAACTCGACCACACCCTCGGACTGCTGCTGATGCGGGAAGGGCGTGGTCTCGAAGTCCACGCGACCGAGTCGGTGCACGAAACCCTCACCACAGGGACCGGGGTACTCAGGACACTGGAGGCGTACTGTCCGGTCAAGTGGCAGCCGGTGGTGCCCGGGGTCGAGGTCCCGCTCGACGACGGATCACACGGGTTGTCGTACCGCGCGTTCGACGTACCCACCGACAAGTCCATGCGATTCCCGGGAGCCGCGACACATGGCCGGGTGGTGGGCTACCGACTCACCGACGCAGGTAGTGGCCGCAGCCTGGTGTACCTGCCGTGCGTGCAACGGCTGACCCCGGAGGTCCTCGAGGAACTGGCCGACTGCTCGGGCCTGCTGATCGACGGCACCTGCTGGCGCGACGACGAGATGCCCCGGCTCGGCCTGGCAGGCAAGACATCACGCGAGATGGGACATGTCCCGATCGCCGGTGCCGGCGGCAGCCTCGAGCTGCTGGCATCGCTGCCGATCGACCGCAAGGTCTACATCCACATCAACAACACCAACCCCGTCCTGCTCGAGGACTCCCCGGAGCGGCGGATTCTCGACCGCCACGGCATCGAGGTCGCCGCTGACGGGCTCGAGCTGGAGATCTGAGGAGCAACCATGGCACCGCTGGCGCGAGGAGCAGTAACCCAGGCACTGACGCCCGACGAGTTCGAGGAAGCGCTTCGCGAGCACGTCAAGGATTACCACCACCTGCATCCCTTCCACCGTCGGATGAACACCGGGCAGTGCAGCCCCGAGGAGATCCGCGGGTGGGTGGCCAACCGCTTCTACTACCAGGTGAACATCCCCCGGAAAGACGCAGCGATCCTCAGCACCTGCCCGGACCGTGAGATACGGCGCCGTTGGGTCCAGCGAATCATCGACCACGACGGCACGACCGAAGGAACCGGGGGAATCGAGGCGTGGCTGCGACTGGCCGAAGCGGTCGGTTTGACCAGGGCGGAGGTCGAAGACGCACGACACCTGCTGCCGGGCGTGCGCTTCGCCGTCGACGCCTACGTGAACTTCACCCGCACCCGGCCATGGCTGGAGGCGGTGGCCTCGTCGCTGACCGAGCTGTTCGCACCCGACCTGATGGCCGAGCGGCTCGCGGCGTTCGAACGTCACTACACCTGGATCGACCCGAAAGAACTCTCTTACTTCAGATCTCGCATCACCCAGGCGCCCCGCGACTCCGAACACGGTCTTGAGGTGGTGCGACGGCATTGCGTCACGCAGGAAACCCAGACGGCCGCGCTGTCGGCCTTGTCCTTCAAGTGCGACGTGCTGTGGAGCATGCTCGATGCGATCGACCAGGCTTATGGAAATCGCTGACGACGCCGCCCGGCCGCGGCTGGCTCCCCACGTCCGGATGAGGTTCGACGCCGCGCGCGGGCAGTACGCCCTGCTCTCGCCGGAGACGATCTGGGTGCTCAACGACACCGGCGTGGCGATCGTGGAGCTGTGTGACGCCCGGCGGACCATCGCGGAGATCCAGGTCGAGCTCGGCAGTCGCTACGACGAGATCGCCGAGGGCGACGTCCGACGCTTCGTCGCCGACCTCGTCGCCAAACACGGGATGGAGATCGATCATGGATAGGCCGTATGCGTTGCTCGCCGAGCTCACCTATGCCTGTCCGCTGCACTGCCCCTACTGCTCCAATCCCGTTGCGCTGCAGAACTATCGCGACGAGCTGTCCACCGTGGAATGGCAAAGGGTGTTCGCCGAGGCCGCCGAGCTGGGCGTACTTCAGGTACACCTTTCGGGCGGCGAGCCCATGCAGCGCCACGACATCGTCGACCTCGTGCGGTGTGCCAACGGGCTCGGCATGTACACCAATCTGATCACCAGCGGGCTCGGCTTCTCGACCCGTCGCGCCGAGCAGCTCCGCGACGCGGGGCTCGACCATGTCCAGGTCAGCATTCAGGCCGATCAGCCAGAGGTGTCCGACCGGATAGCCGGCACCGCCTCGTTCGAGCGCAAACACGACGTCGCGCGGCTGGTGAAGAAGCTGGGTTGGCCGCTCACGCTGAACGTGGTGCTGCACCGGCAGAACATCGATCGGATCGGCGCCATCCTCGACATGGCAGCCGTGATGGAGGCCGACCGGATCGAGCTGGCCAACACGCAGTACTACGGCTGGGCGGGGCGCAACCGCGCCGAATTGCTGCCCAGCAGAGACCAATTGGAGCGCGCGCAGACGGTGGTGCGGGCGGCTCGAGGCCGGCTCGGGAACCGGATGGAGATCATCTACGTCATCCCCGACTACTACGAGAAGTATCCCAAACCCTGCATGGCCGGCTGGGCACGCCGCCAGTTCACCGTGGTGCCGAACGGCGAAGCCCTGCCGTGCCCAGCGGCCCACGAGTTGGCGCGCGGCCTGAGCCTGCCCGGTACCAACGTACGTAGGCATTCACTGGAGTGGATCTGGATGCAGTCGCCACTCTTCCGGCAGTTCCGCGGCGACGACTGGATGCCCGACCCGTGCCGCACCTGCGACCGTCGCGAGATCGACTTCGGCGGTTGTCGTTGCCAGGCTTTCGCGCTCACCGGCGACGCTGCCCGCACCGACCCCGTCTGTCATCTCTCCCCGGATCACGGGCTGGTCGAGACGGCGGTGGCGGCAGCCAACGACCCGACGCTGCCGCACGACGGTGTGATGATTCCCCGACCGAATCCCGGACGCACCCGGACGCAGCTGCCCCTGGAGGTACGACGGTGAACTCGGCCACCGATCAGCTTCGCGAATTGGACGACAACAGCGGGCGTCCGCCGTGCTACCACTGCGGCGAGTCGTACAACTCCGTGGATGCCCACCGGCACACCGAGCCGGTCAGCTGCGACGTCTGCCCGCGCTGCCAGGGCATGCCTGCCTGCTACACGTGTCGAAACATGTACTGCGCCTGCGAAGTACACCAACACTGAGAGGTTTGCCGATGACGTCGATCATTGCCTTCACCGTCGGTGCGGCCCTGTTGATCTACAGCGCCGAGAAACTCATCACCTATCTGGTCGGAGCGGCGCGCGGCCTGGCGATATCGCTCTTTCTGCTCGCAATCCTGTTCACGGGCATCGAATTCGACGACCTGGCCTTCGGCGTGGTGCTCAACCTGGAGGGCAGCGAAGACATCGCGCTCGGAGTCATCTTCGGAACCGTCGTCTCGCTGACCGGCCTGGTGCTCGCGCTGGCCGCCATCCTCGCGCCCAGGCCGGTGGAGATCCCGAAGGACTACATCGCGCTGTTCGCCATCGCACCTCTCGTGTTGATCGTGCCTGCTTTGCTCGGCGGGTTGAGCCGGGTGACCGGGGTGGTGCTCATCGCGTTGTTCGTGGTGTTCATCGCCTACATCGCCTACCGCGAGTCCCGGCGGGCCGTGCCGACCTTCCGCAGTGCGGAGGTGTTGGAGGTGGTGGAAGCCGAGAACGCCGTGGAAGTGGCGCACAGTCGCGAACTCGTCGGCAGCGGCGCCAGGAACTCCGGTGGTGGTGGTCGGCCGGGCGGCGGCGGCAGTCTCTACGAGACCGGTGATGTGGCGAAGGCGAAGGCGAACAAGCGTCCTGGGTGGGCGTTGCTGCTGCTCGCGCTTGTCGCGTTGGTCGGCGTCGTGCTCGGTGCCTGGGTCATGGCCGAGGGCACCGAGGGCATCGTCGACGAGTACGCGATCGGTGGCACGGTCTTCGGCGCGACGATCGCGACACTGGTGCTGTCCCTGGAGGACATCTTCCTGACCGTCGAGCCCTTCCGGCGGGGTGCGCCCGCGATCGGGGTCGGCAACGTCATCGGCAGTGTGGTGTTCTCGGTGACCGCGAAGGTCGGCATCATCGCCCTGCTGGGCGGTGCGCTGTTGATCACCCCGGAGGTCTTCAGCTGGCATCTGCCTGCGCTCATCGTGATCAACGGATTCGCGGCGTACGCGCTGTTCACCGGACACCTGCGCCGCTGGCACGGAGTGGTGCTGCTGGTGGGGTACGTCGCCTACTGGATCGTGAGTTTCTCGGTGTTCGGGCTCATTGCCGGCGACGACGACGCCTCGGGCGCCAACGACGGCGCACAACATCCGGGTATCGAGGCACCGGCCGTCCCTGGCGCCGCCGACGACGACTAGCTGAGCGGCCGGCCCGAAATGAACTGGGCGCGAGCTATTGTTCCGGAGATTCTCCGGGTTCGGGTGGACTCGGGATGCCGGCGAGACGGCGAACGGATTCGAGTCCTTCCGGGGTGCCCGGCCAGTGCTTGTCGAGGGCGCCGTACCCCGCGCGCCGGGCGACCGAGCGCAGCGCGACCGCAACGACGATGGCGTCATCCGCGTAGCCGAGAAAAGGGATGAAATCGGGCACGAGGTCGATCGGCAGGATCAGGTAGACCAGCAGCAGGAGCAGACGGACCCGGACACCGCGGGGCTGTTGCGGATCGGCGGCCAGGCGTCGCATCAAAACCACTGTGTCGGGCAGCAATCGCAGTGCATCGGTGACGCTGAGGTCCTTGGGGCGTGCCAGGGCCAGTGCGATCAGCAGCGCTGCCCACACGATGAGCAGGCCGACCGCGACCCCGATGAGTGTGCCCCAGAGGTGTGTCATCAGCCGAGTTCAACGATGCGGAGCATGTGGACATCGTATCGACTCATCCGGGATATCTCGTTGAGGGGCAATGGATATCTCTGGATATCTCTGCAACTGCTCGCTCATGTGATCAAGTGTCACCCGTGGCACCGCCGACCGTGCCCCCGAATTGCGAGTGACGCTACTGCGCCAGGTAACCCCCGTCGACGGGCAGCACGGCGCCGGTGATGAAGGACGCGTCGTCGGACGCGAGAAAGGCGATGGCGCTGGCGACTTCGTCAGGCTCACCGACGCGACCCATCGGGTGCATGGCCTCGACCGTCGCCAGGTATTCCGCGCCGCCCGGCTCTTCCTGCATCTGCCTGACCCGCTCGGTTCGAATCGTGCCCGGGGCGACGGCGTTGACCCTGATGCCCCGGTCGGCCCACTCGACCGCGAGGTGTTTTGCCAACCCGGTGGCGATGAATTTGGCAGGCCCGTAAGCCGCCTGCCGCTTCTGCCCGGCCAGACCGGAGATCGAGGACAAGCAGACGATGGCGCCGCCGCCGGTCGCCAACATCGCCTCGATCCCGAACTTGCACGTGAGGAACATGCCGCGCCCGTCGATGGCCATCACGTCGTCCCAGTCGGCGGTCGTCACCTCCTGCGCGTCGCCGAGTGGGATGATGCCGGCGTTGGCCACCAGCACATCGAGGCGGCCGAAACGCTCAGTTGCCGCCGCGATCATCCGGCGCGCATCGTCCTCGACCGAGACGTCGCCGATGATCGCCTCGACCTCCGGCCCCGGTGTCGCGCAGTTGGTCGGCGAACGTCAGCAGTGGCTCGCCTTGGATGTCGGTCACCGTCAACCGCGCGCCCTCGCGCGCGAAGAGCACAGCGCTCGCCCGGCCGATGCCGAACGCGGCGCCGGTGATCACCGCCGATTTTCCTGCAAGTCGTCCTGAACCTTGGGTCACGGCGCCCGTCCTGTTGTGTTCGCTGGTGCGTCTCTGCACCGCATCCCGCTCAGGGTTACATGACGAACGGATGCGACGTGGGTGAATTCAAGATCGCGGCCGTGCCGGCTCGAACGCTCTGAGCGGTCGGTACGTCCTCGGCGAGCGAGTCGGGCACCTCCCAGGCGGCGAAGTGGCCGCCGCGGGGGAGTTCCGTCCAATGAACGACGGTGAACGCGCGAGGTGTGCGACTACGCGGACCGCGGCACTCTGACCGGCAGCGGCTCGATCAGCCATACTTCCTCCAGCAGTGCCAGCCGATCGCCCATGCGTAGGGCGACTACGCGGACCGCGGTGCGGATGTGGGGTGGGCATCGAGCAGCCCCAGGCGCTGCAGATCGGCGACGTATTTGATGATGATTTGCGGTGTCACGTGGGGAATGTCACCCTCCCCGCCGATCCGGTGTTCACGGACCGCGGCGCGGAACCGGTCGGTGGGTCCGTACGAGCCGAGCGTGGGCTCAGGGGCCTGTAGGTCGGCGCCCTGAGCCAGGTCGTGACGTGCGGTGAGGATCTGTAGAACCGAATGTTGGCGCTGCCGCTCAGGAAGGGAACGGAGCGCGGTTTCGAAGCGCCGCAACCATTCAGCGAAGTCAGCGATGCGCCGGATCGGATAGCCGGCCTCGATCAGCCAGTCGACGTACTGGTCGGCTCCGACGCCGTCGTCATGAGGATTCATCACGTGGTAGGTCTCGAATCCGTCGACTGCGCCGACGCTGAGCGTGCTGATCGCCTCCGCCACGAACCCGACGGGGAGCGCATCGTAGTGGGCACGTTGCCGCTCACCGGTGTTGTCCAGTTGATAGAACGATGCCGGCGCCAAACCGGTTGACACGACGCTCAACACCATCCGGGTGAAGTTGTCCGGCAGGTTGAGCTGACCGGAATACGTCGTGTCGGTGAGGATCATGTCGCAGCGGAACACTCGCACCGGGAGTCCGCACAGGTCGTGCGCCTCGCGCAACAGGACCTCGCCGGCCCACTTGCTGTTGCCGTATCCGCTGGCATAGCCGGCGTCCATCTGCCGGCTCGGGCTGATGACGCGGATGTCGGCGTCCTCGGTGAAGGCCGCGGGATCGATCTGTTGGCGCACATCGGCGGTCGACACGTAGGCGTAGGACTTGAGTTTTGTGGTGAGTGCGAACCGGATCACCTCGGCGGTGCCTGCGACGTTGGGGCCGAAGAACTCCCGGTACGGCAGGATGCCGTTGACGAAGCCCGCGGAGTCGATGACCAGATCGACCGACGCAGCCAACTCGGTCCAGGTCTCCTGGTCGAGGCCCAGTGCTGCTGCGCTCTTGTCGCCGGCCACCACCTGCAGGCGGTTCGTCGACAACTGCCGAAAGCGATTGAGCAACAGCGGGTCACCACAGTCGAACACCTTTTCAAGTCGCACACGGGCCTCGGCGTCGGACGCGGCCCGAACCAGGCACACCAGTTTCCCGTCGACAGGCTCCAACCGCTGCAGCCATTCCAACACGAGAAATCGTCCGAGGAACCCGGTCGCACCGGTCAACAGCACCGTGCGGATCTTCGCGTCGGTTCGGGGTAAGTTCCGCGCCGCGGACAATGCCGCGTCGTCGATGAACTTGTCCAGTGTCAGATCGGCGGCACGGATCTCGGTGACGTCGGCTGATCCGTGCACCGACTCCACGGTTGCGCCGCCTGCGGCCAACGTGTCGGTTTCGCCGCCGCCCTCAATCTGCCTGCTCAACAGGCGAACCTGCGGTGCCTGCAGTAAATCCTGCACTCCGACTCCGACATCCAGTGCGGTGTTGATCGCGGCGACGCACCGCATGGCTGAGATGGAGTCGCCGCCCAGATCGAAGAACGAGTCGTCGATGCCGACCTGCTCTACACCGAGCACCTGGCCGAAGACGCCCGCGACCACCTTCTCGGTCCGGGTCACAGGCGGGCGATGAATCCGGGTGTTGCCGTACCCGGGCACGGGGAGCGCGCGCTGATCGAGTTTGCCGTTGACGGTCACAGGTAGCGTGTCCAACCGCAGGACGGCCGCCGGAACCATGTAGGGCGGCAGGTGATCGGCAAGCATTTCACGTGCCACGGCCGGGTCCATGGTGCCGGTGATGTAGCCGACCAGTCGCTTGTCACCGGGCTGGTCCTCGCGCACGACGACGGCCGCTTGGTCGACCCCGTCGAGGTCGGCGAGCGCACATTGGATCTCGCCGAGTTCGATCCGGAAGCCGCGGATCTTCACTTGATCGTCGGCACGCCCGAGATAACGCAGCTGGCCGTCGGTTCCCCAGCGAGCGAGGTCACCGGTGCGATACATCCGGCTGCCGTCCGCCGCGAACGGACAAGCCACGAAGCGCGACGCGGTCATACCAGGCCGGTGCACGTAGCCGACGGTCACACCGCCGCCGGCGACGTAGACCTCACCCGCGACGCCCGGTGGGACCGGACGCAGCCACGAGTCCAGGACGAACACGGCGGCGCCGGGTACCGGTGCGCCGATTGGAACATCACCCGGGGAGGACGGATTCAAAGGCTCACTGGTGGAGGCGAATACGGTGGTCTCGGTTGGTCCGTACCCGTTGATCATCGTGCGCTTGGGCGCCCAGCGCTGAACCACCTCACTCGGGCACGCTTCTCCGCCGACCACCAGCGTCAGATCCTCCAAGCCGGTGTGCGACAGAGCCGCAGCAGCGGCCGGTGTCTGGCTGAACATGGTGACGTGTTCGGTGACGAGAAGTTCATGGAGGTCGCTCGGTGAGCTGGTGACGGACTCGGGCACCACCACGAGCCGCCCTCCGTGGAGCAGCGCGCTCCATATCTCCCACACCGAGAAGTCGAATCCCGTCGAGTGGCATTGGGTCCAGACCTGGCCAGACCCGAACGTGAGACCGGGATAGGGCGCGTCGAAGAGCCGAGTGACGTTGTGATGGGTGACAGCCACGCCTTTGGGTCGTCCGGTGGTGCCCGACGTGTAGATGACGTAGGCGATGTCATCGGCGGCGGGGGCCAGCAGTGCGGTGGTGGGGTGAAGGGACATGGCCGGATCGTCGGCCTCCACGACCACCCCGGCGAACCCGTCGAACCGGGAGCGCAGCTCATCGTTGGTGACCGCGGCGATCGGCGCGGTGTCATCGAGCATGAACTGCACACGTGCGTCCGGCAGGACCGGGTCGATGGGCAGATATGCCGCACCGGTCTTGAGCACGGCGAGGATCGCCACAATCGCTTGTGCGCATCGGGGCAACATGATGGCGACGTAGGTGCCCGGCCCTGCGCCATGCAAGGTCAACAGGTTTGCCAATCGATCGGCGGTCTCGTCGAGCTCTGCATAGGTCAGCGACTCTCCGCCGCACGTGACCGCGACCGAATCCGGGGTCCGAACGACCTGTGCGGAGAATCGTTCCGGAATCGATGAGGAACCAGAACCCTTTCCACGTAGCCGCTCTCGCCGGCACCAGCTGTCGAGCCGCTCACGCTCGGAGGTGCCGAGCACGTCGATCGTCGATACTCTCCGTTCCGGATCGTCGATCATGGCCGCGAGCACACGCAGGAATCGTTCGATCAGCTCCTCGATATCGTCGTCGGTGAATCGGACACTGTCGAACTCCGCACGCAGACCCAACTCGTGACCGGGTATCGCGATGACCGACAATGGATAATGGTTGTGTTCCCGGGTGGTGAAGTCGGTGATCGCCAACTCGTGTGTGCCGGCGAAAGCACCTGCGTCGAAGGGGTAGCTTTCGTACACGAACAGGGTGTCGAACAACTGGTCATGACCGGTGATCCGATGAATCTCGTTGAGTGACATATATTCATGGTCGACAGTGGCGTTGTGCGTGCGCTGCAGTTGGTCCAGCAGGTCTGAGACAGATGCCGTCGGTGGGACATTGGCCCGCACAGGAATGGTGTTGATCAACAGCCCGACAAGCGAATCTGATCCCGCCAGTTCGGCAGGCCGACCGGAGACAGCGGTTCCGAACGCGACGTCATGCTGCCCGGTGAGCGCCATCAGGAGTTGCGCCCACGCGGCCTGCAGGACCGTGTTGACCGTGGTGCGGCAGGAGCGGGCCAAATCGCCGACTGCACGCGTCGTTTCGGCGGGCACATGGTAGGTGTGCGCGCGGCGTGGCCCTGGGGGCCCCGGGTGAGTGAGCACCGTCGGGCTGGCGAATCCGCCCATCACCTCGTGCCATGCTGCACGCGCAGCGTCGTGGTCCTGAGCGGAAAGCCAGCCAACGAAGTCACGATAGGGCCTCGGGGCAGGCAGCCGGTGTTCGAAGTACGCGCCGAAGATCTCCTTGAGGAGTATCGGAAGAGACCACCCATCGACAACGATGTGGTGGAACGTCATCACGAATCGGTGTTGGTTGCCCGCGGTGCGGATCAACGCTGCGCGGAAGGCCGGCCGATCAGTGAGGTGACAAACAGCGACGCGCTCGGCGGTGCAGAGTTTTTCGATCTCTACCTCGGGCGGCCGGTCGTCTTCGCGCAGATCCATGTAACGCCAGGCCATGACCGGGTCGTCCGGGATGATCTGAACCGGCGGGTCGAAGTCGCCACAGAAACGTGCCACGAGGTTGGGATGGCGTCGCAGCACGGTCAGCAGGGCGTCGTGCAGGCGATCAGCGTCGAGGAGGCCGGTCACCGTGATGTCCAACTGCACCGCGTACACATCGGTCGAAGCCTCACCCGGGCCGATCAACGAGTGGAAGAACAGCCCCTGCTGCAGCGGGGTCAGGGGGAGGATGTCGGCGACGCGGTACTGTTCGGCGATTTGATCGATCTGCGACTGGGTCAGGACGGCCGGTGCGATGTCGGACGGCGTCCATCCGCCGCCACCGGATCTCACGTGTGCGCAGATGCCGGTGAGTGCTTCGAACCACAGCTGGCTCAACCGCTTCACCTGCGCTTCGTCCACGGCCGAGGGTGCCCACGTCCATGCTGCCTGGAGTGCCGGCTCCGGCGTGCCGGCCGGCGAATCGACTTGCAGCGTGCCTGCGTTGAGCTCGAGTGTGTGCATCAGCGGCATCGGCACCGCGGAAGCGACCTCGGCGAGGGCCAGTCCGTCGGGGTCGATTCGCCAGAGTCGGTCGCCCAGGTGATCCGCGCCGACACGGCCCAGATAGTTGAAACCGATGGTGGGTTCGGGGCCCGACAGGTCGACGTCGGTATTCAGGTGACGCAGCAATCCGTACGTCGATGTGCCCGGAAGGCTGTGCAATTGTTCTTTGGCTGACTTGATCATGGCGCCGAGGGCAGGGGCGCCGTCTCGTACGAGGTCCCAACGGAGAGGGGCGACGGTGATGGCCACGGGATACTTCGTGGTGAACCAGCCCACGGTGCGGGACAGGTCGATGTCTTCACCGAAGACGTCACCCAGTTCTTCGTCGCGGCCGTGACCTTCGACGTCGATGGTGATCGAGGCGCTGCCACCACCTCGAAATTCGTTCCACGCCAGGGCGTATGCGATGAGCATGATGTCGCCGACCCCGGCATGGAATGCTGCGGGTACGTCGCCGAGCAACTGCCGGGTGGTCTCGGAGTCCAACGACACAGACAGATGACCCGCGGTCGCGTAGGTGTCCACGGCCGGTTGTGTCTCGGGCAGAGGGGTCGCGATGGACAGCACCTTCTGCCAGGCACCCGCCTGGGCAACGACCTCGGGCGAATATGCGTGCTTTTGCAGCAGAGCAGACCAGTGAGCCAACGACGTCCCCTCGGCGGGCAGCTCCACCCGCTGGTGAGCGCGACGTTGAGCCCACGCGATGTTGAGGTCCTCCAGAAGGATTCGCCAGGACACCCCATCGACGCCGATGTGGTGGATCATCAAGACCAACTGGTGTGTATGTGGTACCCACAGCGCCGAGAGCAGGCGGCCCTCAGCCGGATTCAGGCGAGAGCGCGCCTTCGCCAACGTTTCGGCGCACAGGGTGTCGACCGACTGCACACAATCGGCTGCGCGCACGGCGCCCACCTCAAGTACCGGTGCCGATGGACCATCCCCACTCGCGCAGAGCCGCAACGCGGCGTGGTGATCCAGCAGGTCCTGCAGCACGTCCACCACATCGGCGAACTCACAGCCTGCAGCGTCGGCGGGTGCCTGCAACACCATTGCTTGGTGGAACTGATCCACCTGGCCGTCCACGGTTTGCAGCCAGCGCATCATCGGCGTCGCCGTGACGGGCGCGGTAACGTCCTCACCGGGCTCGCGCTGACCACTCACGAGGGTGGCCGTTGCAGCCAACCTTGCAACCGTCTGCTCGACGAACACATCGCGAGGCCGGAGCCGCAGACCCTGCATACGGGCCTGCGCGACGACCCGCATCGACAGAATGCTGTCGCCGCCGAGTGCGAAGAACGAATCGTCGACGCCCACCCGGTCCACACCGAGTACTTCGGAATAAATGTCTGTGAGGATCCGCTCGACGTCTGAGGTGGGGGCGCGAAACGATCCGGCATCGCCGCGGTAGTCCGGGGCAGGCAGCGCGCGCTTGTCCAGCTTGCCGTTCACCGTCAGTGGCAGCGAGTCGAGCACCACCACCGCGGCGGGAACCATGTACGCCGGGAGCCGCTCTGCCAGTGCGCGGCGTGACGCGCTGGGATCGGCGGCACCGATGATGTAGCCGACCAGCCGCTGGTCGCCAGGGCGGTCCTCGCGGACCGTCACCACCGCTTGGTCCACGCCGTCGAGGCCGGCCAATGCGGCCTGCACCTCGCCCAGCTCGATGCGGTAGCCGTGTATCTTCACCTGCTCGTCGCAGCGACCCAGATACACCAGGTGTCCGTCGTCGTCCCAGCGCACCAGGTCGCCGGTACGGTACATCCGCTGCCCGGGGGTCCCGAATGGACAGGCGACAAATCGTGATGCGGTCAAAGCGGAGCGGCGTGCGTAGCCGACCGCGACCCCGGCTCCCGCGATGTACAACTCGCCGATTACGCCGTCGAGAACCGGTCGCAGGAACTTGTCCAGGACGAAGGCGGCGGCGTGGGGGACCGGCCGTCCGATGGGGACCGGATCGGCATCCGATGAAAGCGGAGAACTCATCGCGGCGTACACGGTGGCCTCCGTCGGGCCATAGGCATTGAGCATCACGCGCCCGGGCGCCCATCTTTGCACCAGATCAGCCGGGCAGGCTTCACCGGCCACCACCAGCGCGGTCCGGTCCAGACCCTCGGCTGAGAGCATGCCCGCAGACGAGGGAGTCTGGCACAGCACGGTCACACGTTCCCGGACCAGCAGTGCATTGAGCTCGTGTGGCGAACTCGCGATGGATTCAGGCACCACCACGAGCCGGTTGCCGTGGAGCAGCGCACCCCAGATCTCCCATACCGACACATCGAAGACCAGCGAATGCCATTGCGACCAAACCTGTCCCGGACTTGCGGGAAGCTCTGGGTGTGGACATTCCAGCAACTGTGTGACGTTCCGGTGGGTCACCGCGACAGCTTTGGGTACACCGGTGGTGCCCGACGTGTACGTCAGGTATGCGAGATCGTCGGGTACGGGCGGGCGGATGGGCGCGCTTGCGCCGGTGTCGCATGCGTCGATATCGAGGAGAGGTATGCCCGTCCCGGTCAATCGCGTATGAAGTGCGGACGTCGTCACGGCCGCGACGGGTTTGGCGTCATGGAGCATGAAGCGCAGCCGTGCATCCGGATGAGCCGTATCCATGGGCAGATACGCCGCCCCTGACTTGAGCACGGCGAGAATCGCGATGATGGCTTCGGCTGAGCGGGGCAGCAGGAGCGCCACACATTGGCCCGGTCCGGACCCACTACGCGTCAATCGCATCGCGAGACGATCGGTGGCCTCATCCAATTCGCGGTAGGTGAAGACGCGTTCGCCACACACCAGTGCGTGGGCGGTCGGCGTCCGGGTGACCTGGGCGGAGAAGAGTTGCGGGATCGTTTTCTGCTGGGCGGCCGGCCTCGTCAGGGCGGACCGGTTGCCCCAGTCGTCGAGTCTGTCATGCTCGTCGTCATCGAGCAGATCGATGGACAACAACCGCCGTGTCGGGTCACCAACCATGAACTCACCCCAGGATTGTGGTCATCGCGTCCGGTACCTCGAACCTCCGATCAGCCGTCCCCCCTTGGACGCACCGAAATAGAGTCGCCGCTGGCTATTTCATCGGCGAGACTCAATGGAATTCAGAGTAGCGGGCAAACTTCACGCTCATCGGAGATCCGTGAAGTTCGAGTTCATGCGCTCATTGAAATGTCACGAACCTTTGTCTGCCTGTTGTCGCTTTCCGGGTGCGGTCCAGCGCAGGTGATACTGGTTGTCGAACCGTGAACCAACTGGTGAGACGGATTGGATGCGCCGTCTGTCCGATCTTGAAAAGCGCATGAATTGTCCAGTCTGGATTGACTCCAAGAGATCTTGATGGTCGCGACGAATCGAAAACGGTGCGATCAGTTCGCCAAAGTCTTTGAATTCAGAAAATACATTTCTTTGCCGGTAGGGTAACCGCCGCCATTTGTGGCGATGTGGACGTGATCGAAATGATTGGCGGTCTCGTTGCCGTAATCGGCCGTCCAGCTCGGCGCGCCGATGCCCGGATAGAGACCCTGCCGCCAGATCACGTGCAGCACGCCCCAGCGTTTCGCGTTGGCCAACGCGAAACCGGCGATCTGGTTGCCCAACTCGATGCCCTTCTCGGACTGGTGATCCGGGATCATCACATCGATCGCCAAACCGTTGGGATGCCACTTCAGCGGATCCTGACGGTATCCGCCGATGGTCTTGATCTCGGGGAACATCACGCTGATGGCCCGTGCCGTCCAGATCGTGTTGACCTGCAGACCGGACTCGGGTGCGGCGCCCGGCGGCAGCGCGAACTGGAAATCGCGAGCGGCCGCGGGTGCGGCGGCAGCCAGCAACTCGGCGTGGGCGGGCGCAGGCGCGGACGCCGCCGCCGGTTGATCCGGTTGGGAGGCCGCCGCCGTCGGCCCGCAGCACGACGTATCGGTGCCCTGCGCATAGAACATCGCGGCGGCGACGCTGATCGAAACGCCGAACGCCAGCCATCGTCCACGACCATTTGCCAACCGGATACCACCCACGGCCAGCAATCTACTGCGGCGGAACTTCGAGAGGGTGCTCTTCGCGCGTGTTCGCCATGGCGAACTTCGCAGGGTTGTCTCCAGGCCGTGTCAGGGCTGCCTCAAAGGCAGCATGTCGCGACCATCTCTATGTAGGCGGCCGCGATGCCCGACATCCTGAACTCGGCTTCCAGGTCTGTTCCCGGCCCCAGCCCGTCCGGATGCAGGTCGAGCACGGTGGCGCGCCATGCGCGCGGCACCGAGCCGTCCCTGCAGGTGACGAGGGCGGCCCTGGCCTCATCCGGCAGCTCACGCCACCACCTGTCGAGGCGCAGACGCTCGTCTTCGAGCAGATTGGCTTCCGCCGAGCGCAGCTGCCACAGACGAGACTCCTGCGGTTTCTCGTCCCGATAGCTACGCACCGTGTGGGAGGCGATCTCGGCCGCCACGCCATCGGGAAGATACCCGTGCGGATTGGCGAGCAGGTCCGCCTGCATCCGACGGTCGAGTCGGTAGAACCACGCCAGGGGCGTGGGCCTGCTCGTCGGCCGGTATCGACGATGGTGCATGTGGTGGCGCCTCCAAACGCTGCCGGCAACGCGGCATGGGTAGACGAGAACGCGCAGGCAACCGGTGGAAGCAGGGATGCGGTGGAATTCCCGAGGGTGTCACCGACCCGGTGGTGGATCGGTGGAATGGGTCCAGCCTACCTGATCGCCGGGGGATGTCGGGCCTGTTACCGCCGACGTGATTGTTGCTTCACGCGTCGATGCCACCGAAATCCGGTGCGGTGCAGCGCATTCGAGTCCGCACAGTGAACCAGAAGCGGGCGAGGCGGGATATGAAGAAGTGCGCTACCCGTGACCTGCGGTGCGCCCGGTGCGAATGCTGAGTACGTACGAGTCTCGATCATCGGCACAGGAGGTTCGCGGTGACCGTTGTAATACCAAGTGCGCCAACGGGGTACACGCTGTCGCGGCGCGAGTTCCTCAGCGACGAGGAGCTCGTCACGTCCCCGCTCACCGATGTGTGTCAGATCGGGTTCGTGTGAGACCCGCCGAATCGAAGCTTGGATCGAGTAGTACTACGCATATCCCGGGGCCCCGCTGCGGGCACACTGAAACGCATGCCGACACCTGAAGCCGTGCCGACCCGGGCATCAGACGTCGACCGTGCCACGCGGCCCGACCGCGACCGTGCGGTCGACGTCGCGCGCCTCGCGGCGCTGGTCGCGGTGATGTTCGGGCACTGTGCCCTGCTGCTCGCGACGATCGACTCCACCGGCGTGCGCGTCGGCAACATCCTCGGCGCGCTGCCCGCACTGGCGCCCATCACGTGGATCCTGCAGGTGATGCCGCTGTTCTTCCTCGCGGGCGGAGCGGCAGGGACCTACAGCCGGCATGCGGGAACACCGTGGGGGACGTGGCTGTTCACCCGTGCCCAGCGCCTGTGCCGGCCGGTGTTCGCCTATCTCGCGGCGTGGGTGGTCGCCCTGGTCGCCGTGCACCTCACGCTGGGGGCCGATTCGACCGCGGCGCTGGGACGCGAGTGTGTGGCGCTGCTGTGGTTCCTGGGCGTGTACCTCGTGGTGTTGGCGTTCGTGCCGGCACTCACCCGTATGTCCTCGGGGCGTGCGGTGGGCGCGTTGGTGACCGCTCTTGTGGCGCTCGCCGCCGTATTCGACGGCCTGCGCTTCGCCGTGGGCACCCCTGCGGCGGGCACCGCCAACCTGGTGGTCGTGTGGCTCATTCCCGTGGTGATCGGCGTGGCCTACGCGCGCAGGCTCATCCGCCCGCGCATCGCCTTGGCCGTCGCGGTGTGCACCCTCGCCGGGCAGATCATGCTCGCGCTGGTCGGGCCGTACGACGTGTCACTCGTGGTGACCGGCGCCGAGCGCGTGTCCAACGTGTCTCCGCCCACGATGCTGCTCGCCCTGCACTGCACGTGGGTGTCGTGCCTGTTCGTCGCATGCGCCCGCGCCGTCGGCCGCTGGGCGCACCGGCCCCGCGTGTGGCACGTGGTCGCCGTCGGCAACGGGGGAGCGATGACGTTGTACCTGTGGCACATCCCCGTGATCGCCGCGGCGGCGTTGGGTCTGCACGCGCTCGGTCTCGACGCGTTCGACCCGCACGCCCCGGAATTCTGGGGGCTACTGGCCCTGCGCGCCGTGGTGTTCGCCGTGCTGATGGCCATCGCGTTTCGTTTGTTGTCGCCGATCGAGCACCGGCCGCTGCCCTGGTGGGATGACCAGGTGCAGGCGACCGGCGCCCGGTCGATCGTCGCCGGCGCGCTGATCTGCGTGGCCGGCGCGGTGCTGACGCTCATGGCCAAGAACGGTCTCGACGGCGTCGTGGGATGGTCGGCACTCGCCGGTTTCGTGGCGTCGACGGCCGCGGCCAGGCTGTGCGCGGGCCGGACAGGTCCGGCCGGGACCGGCTCAGCCGCGCGTGGATGACCCGAAGGTCATTCGGCGCAGCATCCCGTCACGCAGCGTGACGCTGTGCAGCAGCACCGCGCAGACGTGTGCTGCGATCGCCGCGACCAACAGGAACGCCGCCACCGTGTGCGCCTGGCGCAGCACGCCGTAGAGATCGGCGCTGAACGGTGCGATACGGGGAAGCCGCACGAGGTTGAACACCGCGACGTGATTTCCCGCGGCCGACAGCATCGCCCACCCGATCAGCGGCTGGGCGACCAGCAGGGCGTACATCGAAACCTCGGACAGCACAACGGCTTTGCGCTCGAGTGCGCCGACGGTCGACGGAAGCGGCGGGCCGCGGTGAAAGAGCCGGTTGCCGATGCGGATCACCACGACCACCAGGATCGTGACACCCAGTGCCTTGTGGATGACCAGCAGCTGGGCATAACTGGCCACCGAATTCACCATCACGAAGCCGATGAACAGCGCGGCGAAAACGAGAATCGCGGTGAGCCAGTGGAACACCCTGGTCGATACCGCGTGCCGTGCCTGTGTGGTGGTCGGTGCGATGGTCTCGTCGGTGCCGGTGGCCGTCACTGCGCCACCTCCTCGACCTTGTCGACCTGTACCTCGGGCGGGATCGACGGAGTCTCACTCGTGCGCAGCCGGTAGGACGCGGCGTAGGCCGCCGACCGCGCACTGAGCATCGGGTCCTCGGACGGCTCGATACCGTCGGGCAGCACCAGCGGATCGAAGTTGACGTCGCGTCCGTTGCCCGGACCGTCGGTCTCGACAGTGTCCAGGGTCAGCGTCCCTGCGTCGATGACGCGCCGATCGGCGGGCCAGGGCACGGTGGCGTCGGTGACCGGGTCCTGCTGCTCACCGACGGTGAGCAGCAGCCTCCACCGCACGGGACCGCTGCGTATCTGCCGGACCAGTGCGTCGAACAGGCGGTCGTCCCCGGTGCCTGCGGGCAGCGCTGCCTGCATGGGCTCCAACGACCAGCGCACCGGGGTGCGCACTCCCTTGTCGTCGACGAAGTAGAACGCCATCAGGCTGCGGAAGGTGCTGTCGGCGAAGCCGGGACTCGGTTTCGTGGCTTTGATGATGTCCAACGCGGCTTTGGTCTCCGGATGTGCGGCAAGGTACTTCGGCATCGCATCGGGATCCGGTTTACCCGTGGAGGGCAAGGGTTTTCCGGCCAGTGTGCGTTCGTAGAAACCCTCTGGTGTCTTGTCGGGGAAAACCGGCAGACTCAGCATGGCCGTCCGCCACTGCTGACCGGAGGGAAAGCCGAACGCCAGGCCCAGGCCACGGGCCAGCGACGGATCGTCGGCCACATGCGGGTCGCTGCCACCGAACGAGAACCGGCCGATGACCGGTGTTCGCCCGGGCGCCAACCCGGCGGCGCGGGAGATCTCCTGGCCGTTGCCATTGCTGTCGAAATAGCCGGATACCGCGACGCCTTTGGCATGGTTGGCGCGGTAGCCGCGGGGTCGGCCGCCGGGTGGGGCGAGCGCCTCGAGAATTGCTCTCGGGGTGAGTCGTTGCGTCCCAAGGGTGTTGGTGGCGAACAGCAACGCTCCGAGGTCCACGGCCAAGAAGCCGCCGATCGCCGCCGCTCCCAGCAGGACTCTGCGCCGGTTCAGGACCGGCTTGGGATTATCGGGCACGGCATTCATTAAGCCACAGGTCGGCGGCCGACGACTGCCCGAAAGTGATTACCGAAGTGTGACGGGTGCTCAGGGTCTTTGGCGCGCGGTGGGGTGGACCTGAACAGGATATCCCTTGCGCAGCGCGTGAATTGACAATTCCGGCGTGAGCACCGCTGCGAATTCCGGGCCGTACGCGGCAGGAATCACGCCGGTGTAACCCTGCGGCGACCAGCGGTGCAACCCGCCCTGCCAGAGGAGCCGAAAGTCGTTGTCGCCCATGAGGAGAAACGTACCGTCGGGCAGTGCGTCGAGGTGCGATGTGGTGCGCGGAAGCTGACGGGATGCGTTGAGTTTCCTGTCCAGTTCCTGTGCGCCCCGGATCGGCTCGGGGTTCTGCGCACTGACCGCATCGATGTACGCACGGTAGAACTCGCGTCGGCATTCGCCGCAGGGCCGGTGCCCGGCGGCGAGTGCCACCGCTTCGTCGAGGAAGAACAACTCGGTGTATGTGCCCGGGCGCATCAACTCACGTCTGCGGCCCTTGAAATCGAGACGGCAGATCAGCCACGCCCGGTTTCGTGACGCGCGCACGATGCGCCCGGTGTCGTCGTGCAGGATGCCGCGGTTGCCCATGAAGGTGCCGCGCCCCGCCGCGGCGATGACGGCGCCGGTCGGGGTGACACGGTTCTGCAGCGGCATGCCGCTTTTCAGTCCTCCTTGCGGATCAGCCGGCCCAGTGCCTCACGGTCGGAGGCCAGCAGCTCCTCGATACGGGGCTTGTTGACGTCGGCCACGATGATCTCGCCGACCTCCTGGTAGACATCGCTGAAGATGCCGTGCGCTTTCATCTTCTCGGTCTGGTAGATGTTGTCCTCGGTTGGCGTCACGTAGTACACGATCTCGGCCTTGAAACGGTGGATCAGCCACAGGTGGATCAGGTCCATCAGGCGTTTCTTGCGCATCTGCTCGGCGAACGTGTTCTGGTCACGCACCGTGAGGATGCTGCGGCCGTGGCGATCCTTGATGGGGTCGACGACCACGTTGGCCAGCGGGTCTGTGCCGTCGCCGCCCTCGCCCAGGATCTGCAGGTCCAGCACGTCGGAACCCGCGCGCCGCGGGCGCAGTTGCACGTGGAGTTTTTCGGGCAACCCGTAGTGCTCGCTCCACATCGCGAGCCATTCCTCGAGCAGCTTCTTGGGCACCTCGGTCTGCACCAGGTGCTGGTGCTGCGTGGAGCCCTTGCCCATGGCCTTGGTGGTCGCTGTCCGTCCGGAGGACGCCGCCAGGGCCGCGTCGCTGCGTGGCCCGCCGACGAGCGTTTGCGGTGTGCGATAGGGGGATTCGACCAGGCGCATCTTGCGCTGCAGCCGGGCCAGCGCCAGCATGCCCTCCTGGCGCAGTGAGGTCGCGAACTCCTCGCACGCCACGCCGTCCACCTGGTGACCGCCGTAGGTGATGAAGTTGAAGACGAACCCCATCTTGCCGAGTTCCTCGGGGAACGCCCGCATCTCGTCGTCGGTCATGCCCGTGGTGTCCCAGTTGAACGACGGCGACAGGTTGTAGGCCAGCATCTGATCGGGGTACACGGCGTGGATCGCGTCGGCGAACTGCTTGGCGTCGGCCAGATCGGCGGTCTTGGTCTCCATCCACAGGATGTCCGCGAACGGCGCGGCGGCCAGCGATTTGGCGATGGCGTACGGAATTCCGCCGCGCACCTGGTAGTAGCCTTCCGGGGTCTTGGCCGGTTCGCAGTCCCACGCGACGTCGACGCCGAGTTCTCTCGCCTTGTTGGTGGCCGTGTACAACGGCGCTCTGGTGGCGAACTCGCGCCACTCGGCGGCGCTCATCGCGACGGATTCACCCTCACGTTCACGGAACTCGATGACCTCGGCGACCGCCTCGCCGTAGGTGTTGAGGCCCGCGTCGTCCTGCCAGGCGTCGACGAACTTCGACTCGACCGCGTCGTACAGGGCGTCGACCGAGGATGCGGCGCCGGACGTCCACGACTCGACCGCCGCGGCGATCTCGTCCATGATGCCCGCGCCGGTCAGCCACGCCTCGGCAGCTTCGTACTGGCCTTCGGGCAGGTCGTAGAGCAGGTGACCGTTGATCTCGGTCAGGCCCTGGTCGTAGAACCGCCGCATCATCGCCAGGAAACACGACTTGTACGACGGGATCTTGAGGTTGGTGACGCCGAGCAGGAACGGCTGATCCCGCTCGTCGGCGCGGCTGTCGATCAGGTTCGCGGCCTCGGCGTCGGTGCGCGCCACGATGATTCCCGGCACCCGCATGATGTCGAGCTGGAAGCGTGCGGTGTTGAGCCGTTTGATCTGCTCGTCCGACGGCACGAGCACCTTGCCGCCCTGATGGCCGCACTTCTTGGTGCCGGGCCGCTGGTCCTCGATGTGGTAGCCGGGCACTCCGGATTCAACGAAGCGACGGATCAGGTTGCGTACGTGCGGATCTCCGCCGTGGCCGGTGTCGGCGTCGGCGATGATGAAGGGCCGGTAGTCGACGGGCGGCTGGGCCTCGCGCTGTTCGGGCGTCATCTGCAGGCGCAGGTAGTGCTGGTTGCGGTCGGCGGTGAGCAGCGCCCGCACCAGGCCTGCGGCCTCGTCGGGAACCTGACTCAGCGGGTAGCTCGCGAGGTCCGGACCCGGATCCTCACTGATCGAGCCCTTCGCCGAGGTCGCCCACCCACCGAGGTAGATGCCGCCGATACCCATGCGTTTCATCACCACGGCCTGTCCCGGGGAGTACGGGCCGAACGTCGTGATGCTCTTCTTCTGGGCGAACAACTCGCGCAGGTAGGGGTGGAACGCCTCCGCGGCCTCACGGGCCACGGTGTGGTCGGTGGCGATCGTGCCGCGTTGCTCGACGACCTGACGGGCCGAGTACAGCCGGGTGATGCCCTCGAACCGTGGACTGTCGAAGTAGGCCTGCGTGGCAGCCACCTCACTGTCGAAGTCCTTTGCCGATGACGACAGGTTGTGTGCGTTGGCTTCGATTGTTGCCATATGTCCGCTCCTGACTCGGGTACCCCAATCATTGCCTCGAATCGGCGTGACGGGGCCGGGTTCAGAGTTTTTCCAGGACCTTCACCGCAGGGCGGGCAGGAACCCTATGGTGGGTCGACCGCGCGGCGTTGGCGGCGGGCACCACCAGGTTTGCCTCGCCGCGAGCGCAGAACTCAGCGAGCCTCTTCGATGATGTCGCGGCGGTAGCGCGCCGAGGCCAGCCAGTAGCAGATCGCCCCGACCAGCTGCATCGCGGCCACCAGCAGGAGCAGGGCCCGACCGAGCGCCTGCGCGCCCAGGTCGTCGGTCAGCGAGTCGCTGAGCATCCCGACCACGAACGGGCCGACCGATCCGAACACCGCGTTGAAGAACAGGAACATCGCCGAGGCCGTCGCGCGCTGCTCGGGCAGCACCAGGCGCTGGATGGCCGCGATCGAAGGCGCCAGATACGACGTGCCGATCGCGTAGCTCAGCGCCAGGAAAAGTACGCACAGCATCCTGTCCTCGACGACGAACGCCAGCACCGAGGCAGGCAGCAGCACCAGCGTCAGCGTCACCACGATCCACAGCAGCCAGCGCGGGTCCCGTTCGGCCAACCGATCGGCGAGGCGTCCGACGATGAGCAGCCCGAGCACCCCGATCGCACCGGTGGCCAGGCCGTACTCGACGCCGACCTCACCGAGCGACATTCCGCGTGTGCGCATGAGAAACGCGGGGGAGAACGTGGTGAGCGAATATCCGGCTGCCGAGATGAACGCAGTGCCCGCCACGACGATGAGGAAGCTGGGCTTGCGCAGCAGGTTCCACCACCCGCCTGCGGTCTTGTCCACCACCGCAGGCGCCGCGGGCAACGACTGGCGCACCCCGACCACCAGCAGCACGAGCGGCGCGAGCACCACGCTCACCGCACCCATGATCACGAATGCCGTACGCCAGCCCAGGCTTTGGGCCAGCAGACCGCCGCCGAGCAGGCTGGCCGTGCTGGCCAGCGGTATGGCGATGGTGATCACCGCGAGCGGGGCCGAACGCCGCTGCGGCACGAAGTTGCGTGCGACGTAGGCGTGGGCGGCCGGGGTGCTGCCGGCTTCACCGATCGCGACGCCCACGCGGGTGAGGGCCAACTGGAACCCCGACTGCACCGCGCCGCCGAGCATCGTCATGGTGCCCCACAACGTGAGGCACCCGGCGACCACGGCGCCGAACGCGCCACGGTCGGCGACGCGCGCGACCGCGATGCCCATCACGGCGTACACGATGAGGAATCCGAACCCGTTGATGACACCGATTGCGGTGTCGGACAATTCAAGATCGTGCTTGATCGGCTCGGCCAGCACCGACGGCAGGAACCGGTCGACATAGTTCAGGGTGCCGACCAGCGCGAGCACGCCGACAGCGGCCCACGCCCGCCGAGGGCCGTGGCGGTCCGCGTGATCGGTGTCGATCGCCGCCTGTGGTGCTGACATCAGCGTCTCCTCGTCGGGATCAGCGCCCAGCGCCGCGTTTGAATCGCCACAGGTACTGCGCGAGCCCGCGCACCGGGACCGCGCGCGGCCAGGAGGTGGCGCGGAAGTACGCGTCGGACCCACCGTCGACGAAGACGACGCTGCCGCACAGGAAATCCGCGGAATCCGAGAGCATGAAGCAGATCCAGTCGGCCAGCTGCCCCGCGTCGCCGAAACCTCCGATGGGCACCGGGAAGGCGCGCACGGCCTTGGATTCGAGTGGTTCTGCGAGCTGGCTCTGCAGCAGCGGAGTCATGATCGCGCCCGGCGCCAGCGCGTTCAGGCGAATCCCGGCACCGGCCCACGCCGCAGTCACGGCAGTGCGCCGCACCCAGCGGCTTACCGCGATCTTGGACGCCGCGTACATGATCGGCGTGCCTGCCCGGCCCAGCACCCGTACGGTGCGGACCGCCTTGTCGGTGTCGCGGGCCAGCAGGGCCCGGATCGCGCGTGCCGGGACGGCAGGCGTCGTGGTGGTGGAGTTGCTGCTCAGCACGACGACCTTCGCCCGGTCGGCGGCAGCGAGCGCGGGACGCCACGCCTCCAACAGTTCGACCACGCCGAGGAAGTTGACCTCGGCGATCAGCCTCGGGCGCTCTGCGCCGGGCCCGGGCCCGAGGCCCGCGGCGAGCACCGCGCCGTCGAGCCTGCCACCGGAGAGCCTCATGACCTCGTCGGCCGCACGGCGGCGGCCCTCCGGAGTCGACAGATCAGAGACCACCTCACCCTCTTTGAGGTCGACACCGATCACGGTGTGGCCTTGTTCCCGCAGCTTCTGGGCCGCCTGGTATCCCATTCCGGATGCCGCTCCGGTGACCGCGTACGTGCCGATGATTCCTCCTGGACAGCCGCCGACAGAAAACGTCGACAGAAACTGTGGCATACGCCGTCACCGTGTCCGAGCAGCGGTTGCACCTGGCGGGACGCCGGCGGCGAACCGCAAGCCCGGATTAACCGGATTCTCATTTGATGAGGACTTGATGAAAATCTGGCGGATTCGCCGTGAACGCGCCCCGGCGGCGGCGTATAGATCGGCGTATAGATCGAGGTCAACGCGCGGGTAACGCGCTCGGGGTGGACGTCGATAGATGCGGCAAGGCGGTGTTCTGACGTGATCGTTGTGCAATTGGCGGTCGATCTCGGGATGCCGTCCGGCAACGACCGAAATAGGCTCGTCGCCGATCACGCCGGCACTGCGACTGAATTGGGGCCATACGGGTGAAGACGGTATTGGGATTGTCGGCGACGTCCGCGGGCGTCGGCTGGGTCCTGATCGATGAACGGGCCGGATACCCCGACACCGACGCCGCAGTTCTGGACGACGACGCCTTCGAGGTGGACGCCGACGACGTGCTGGCCGAGCGCTGTGCCGCCGCGGCGCGCGGTGCCCGGGGGATCGCCGCGTCGAGCGGTGACGACATCGGGGCCATCGGCCTGATCTGCAGCGACGACGTCGGCGTCCACGCCGAGGCGATCGTCGCAGCGCTGAAGTCCGCCGGTTTCGACGATGTACGGACCGTGCCTCGGGAGTTTCTCGACGACGGCGACGCGGGTGAGCTCGAGGTGACGGCACTCGCCGCCGCGCAGGCCGTGGCCACCGACGCGGTCCCGGCCGCGCGGGCGAGGTGTCTGCTGCCGCCGTGCCGGCACCGGAGCACGGCGCTGCGCATCGCAGGCACCGCGGCCGCCGCGGCGGTGGTCGCGCTGTCCACCGTCGGGTCGACGTTCATCGCCGGCGAGACCGAAACAGAGGATCAGGCGCTGAGCGCCGGCGGCCCCATCCAGATCGTCACAGCTGCCGTTCCGCACATGCCGCAACCCGACCCCGTGCGGACCGTGACAAAACCTGTGCGGCAGTCCACGTCGCAGGCGTCATCGACAGCTTCCGGGTCGGTCACACAGAGGGCGTCAGAGCCACAGGTGCTCTTCGCGCGCCCGCAACCGCAACCGGCCGCGGTGCAGCCTGTGCAGCAGGCCGCTCCCGAGGTCACGCCGGCACTCGGCGTGCAACACCTGCAGAACCCGGTCGGCGCACCCGAATTCGCACCTCCCATGCCGCACCTGCCCGAAGGCATGCCCGCGGGAGCGATGCCGGTTCCCGGTGTGTTGCCCGGCCCCGTGAACGCACCGGAAACCCCAGAAATACAACCAGATTCGCAAGTGATCATCCCGCAGGCGGCCGAGGCGCTACCCGGGCCCGCGGAGGCATCGGCGCCGCCGGCCGAGGCGCCGCTGCCCGGACTGGTTCTCGCACCGCGCCCGGTATCGCTGAACCCGCTGGTTTCCGGTCTGCCGTGATCCTCACGCCATGGTGGCGAGGTTGTGCCACAGGCGCTTCAGGCTGTCGGTACCGCCGAACAACGTCGTGAAATTGGTGGAGTCGACGAGCACGATGTCCCCGGCGCGTTCGCCGTCCGGCGGCATCCAGATCAGTGCGTTGAACTCGGTGTTGCCCGCCTCGGTGAACGGGTGTGGCCGAGTCAGGTCCACACGCTGACGGCCGAGGACCCGCAGCGTGTCGCTCTCGGGCGCCGTGAGCTGGTAGTGCGGCAGGTGCGGATGGAAGTTGAAGGTCGGTACGTCTGCCAGCAGTCCCGGTCCGTCAAGATCCCGTACCGCGGTCAGCGGGGCGATCTCGGAGGTGCCGGCGACCGTAGCCGGTCGCAGACCCCACATGTTGTGCACCGGCACGCCGAGCGCGCGCATCAACGATCGCGTGTACTGGCCGAAGCGTTGTTGCCGGGGGACCAGCGCATCGCCGTGGTGCAGATACTCGACCTGCCGCCGGCCGAAGTCGGCGGTGTCGCCCACGTCATGGTGTGGAGCCAGCAGCAGACACGTTCCTTCGCGACGTAGCCACCCACGGATCGCCTCGACCTCTCCGGTGTCGGCCTCCTGCTCGGAGAGCACGTGGTCGAGGCCGAACACCATGAGGGTGTCGCAGTCGGCCAGGATGCGCTCGTCGATCGGCAGTCGGTACCCGGCCTGATCGATGCGCTGGAACACCGCGACCGGATGACCGGTGACGTCGCCGACCAGGGTTTGGAACGCCAGCGTCGAACGATGGAACAGCTCAAGGGTTCCCGCGATACCCTGCAGGAAGTGGGCGGAGTCGTACTCGGTTGTCTCATACGACGGCCACAACACGTTGCGCACCTCGGTCATCGTCGAAAACCGGTTCTCCATCGCGGCCGGGTCTCGCTGTGACTCCCAGGGGTAGCTCCAGGTCCAGTAGATGCTGATGCGTCTGCGGCCGTTGCGCATACGCGGTATGTGGGCCTGGTTGTACGTGCGCGCCGGTCCGCCCGTCATGCCGTCACCTCGTCTTTCAGCGCAGCGAGGTATCGCAACGCCGAGATACCGGGAAGGAAGAAGTACGCGCCGCCTCTGACCGAGGTGAACGCAGGAAGTCCCTTGTGGACCTTACGGATCGGCCGCTTGGGCACGGTGAAATCCATGGTCCCGTCCTGGGTCCCGCAGATCGGGTCGTGCTCGTTGCCCAACTCGTGGAACGTCTTGTCGTTGATCCACACATTCTGGGCGAACTCGAATTGGCGGACGAGGTCCGCGCAGATGATGAACGCGGCGATACCGCGCTCCACGCCGTCGTCGGGCGCCTCCTCCGGCAGGGCGGGACCGTAGGTGGCGCCGCGCCGGATCATGCGTCGCCGGTTCATGTAGTGCGCGGTGTCACGCGGGTTGAGTCGGCGCGCATGCGATCCCAGCGGGCATGCGTAACCGAACGGGTCCATGTCCTTGTAGTTGAAATTGTTGTTGCGCATGGGATCTGCTCCGAGTGCTGGATCGTCACACTCGGGCGCGAGTACCAGCGGCGCACCGCTGCGCCACCGGCCCATGAACTTCGCGGCCAGCAGTGCCTCGCCGGCGGGATCGTCGGAATGTTCGCGCAGGTACTCGCGAAACACTCCGACGTGTTCCTGCAGCCGCCGGTAGGCCATGAAACTGCCGTTGCGGGACAACACCACGGGCTGGGGGAGATGTGCGACCGGACCCGATTCGTCGGGATAGCCCAGGATGAACTCGCCGGGTTCGAGGGCGTCGCCCGAACCCGGGGTCGGTTCCTCACCCGAATACTTCATCACGGGTTGCGACAGGCGATCGCGGAAGCCGAAGTGATCGTGCGCGTGGTCGAACGGCGGTGATGCGTTGAGATCGAGGTGCGACAGGCTGCGCACACCGTTGGTGCGGCTCAGCAGGCGGTCGTGTTCGCTGATGGACTTCCGGCATTGTTCTTCGTTGCGGGAGAACAGGATCGCGATCGCATGCAGGTCGGTTCCCGCCAGTCCGCCCGGCCAGTGCTCGGGTGCGTTGGCGCCGGTGTCGCCGAGGATGCTCGCGCGCGCGGCCATACCCTCGCGGAACTCGTCCGGAAATGTCGACAGGGACTCCTCGGGCACGCCGAGCGCCCGCAGCCCGGTCCATGTGAACGCCAAAGTGACCCAACGGTCAGAGGTGTCCATCGATGCCCGGACATCGGCCGCGGACTGCACCTTGTCCAGAAGCGCGGTGAGCCAGGCACGCCCACCGGCGGGGGTGTCAAATGTCAGGAATTCGTATCGCCCGGTGATGGCCGGTGTGCGGGTCAGCAGGATGTGCTGGATGTCGTCGAGGTCGAGCACTGTCACTGCATCTGGTCGAGCATGGTCGAGAACGCCGACTTGAGGCGCAACGCCTTCTTGATCTCGTCAGCCGTCACGTAGGGATACTCGCCGTACTCGAGGAAACTCGGCACCTGATGCTCCCGGACGAACCGGATGAACGCATCCGGATTCTCTTTCCAATCCGCCGGAAATCCTTCGAGATTTGTGAAAACGGTAGTAATCCCGGTGGCGCTGAACAGTTGTACGGCGTCTTCGGTGTACTTGTCGAAGTCCGTATCGAAGATTCCTTGATATTGGAAATGCAATCCCGACCCGACGTCGAACAGCAGCCAGCGCAGATAATGCAGTCGCAGTGGTGCGAGGACTTCGGGTGTGTCCGCGACTGCGTCTTGGATCTGTTTGCCGTATGCGCGTACGGCCTCTTCGCGACCCTCTTTGACCTTCGCGATGATGGAGAATCCGTGGCATGCGGGCGTTCTCGGGAAGGCGGGTCCGTAACGGCCCCGTTCGAGTTCGAAGTATCCGTCCGGCGGTATCGCCATGGCGGCGGGTGTGATCCAGTCGGGGTCGGTGGCAGTCATTTTCTGCCTCCCTCTTCGAAAGTGGTGCGGCGAATTTAGCACCCTTCAGTTGCGCGGTTGCCCGAACGGCGAATCGGCGCCCTGCGATTGTGAAACCTCTGCGATTCTTTGCGAGTTTTCTCGCTGAGGTTTCACGCTCGCGGACGGTCAGGCGGTGAGGGCGGTGCGCGCGATGTCCCGCACGCGGTCCTTGGCGATCTTGCCGTTGCCGGTGAGTGGCAACTCGTCGACGAACAGCACCTCTCTGGGTCGCTTGAATGCGGCGATGGCCGAGCGCACATGGTCGATCAGGTCGTCCGGGCGCGGGTTGCGTCCCGGCACCGGGACGACCACGGCACATACGGCCTCGCCCCAGTAGTCGTCGGGCACACCCACCACAGCGACCATGTCGACGTCGGGATGCCCGGACAGCACGTCCTCGACCTCCCTGGACGAGACGTTCTCACCACCGGTCACGATGATGTCCTTGAGGCGGTCCACCACGAACAACCGGCCCGTGTGGTCGAGTCGTCCGATGTCGCCGGTGTGCAACCAACCGTCGACCGTGCTGGGGCGGTCGGGCCAATACCCGCGCGCCACCTGCGCTCCGCGCACCACGATCTCGCCGATCCCGCCCGGCGGCAGCGGCGCCCCGTCGGCGTCGACGATGCCGATCTCGACCCCGCTGTGCGGGTGCCCGGCGCTCACGAGCACCTCGGGGTGGCCCGCCGCGCCGGCGCGGTGGTCGTCCGGGCCGAGAAATGTGACATTGCCGCCGGTTTCGGTCATGCCGTACCCCTGGTGGAACTCCACCCCGAGTGCCTCGATCGCGCGGCGCAGCAGATCCAGCGGCATCGCGGCGGATCCGTAGGCGACGGCCTCCAGGGTGGGCAGTGTCGTCCCGGTGCTCTCCAGATGGGCCAGTAGGGCGTGCAGCATCGTCGGCGCCAACGAACACGACCGCACACCGTGGGTGCGCACCAGAGCGGCGAACGACTCGGGCCGGAACCGGGACATGAGCACCACCGTGGCGCCGACGGCGTGCTGCACCAGCATGTTGTAGCCCGCGATGTGGCACATGGGGAAGGGCAGCAGGTACACACCCGCTGGTGTCACCGACCGACCCTCGACCGTCCCGTGTACCGCGGCGAGAATCGAACGGTGGCTGTGCACAACACCTTTCGGCACACCGGTGGATCCGCTGGTGAACAGCAGCCAGGCCGGGTCGTCGGGTTGCGCTTCGGCGTGATCGTCGGACGCCGCTGCGGCGATGCTCACGGCGTCCCGCCAGGCCGGGGAGCTGAACGCGACGGAGTCGATCTGCGGCAGCGCGTCGAGGTACACGGTGTCTCCCAGGATCAGCGCAGGACGTGTCGTCTCCAGTTGCGCGGCCTGCTCGGCGGGGCTGAGGCGCTGGTTGATCAGCGTGAGGACGCGCCCGCCGAGTGGCACGGCGTAGTAGAGCACGGCGTATGCCGGGCTGTTGTCGGCGATCACCGCCACCCGGTCACCGGGCTCGGTGCGGCTGGCGATCCAGCGTGCGACAGCGCGGATCTGATGGTCGAACTCGGCGTAGCCGATCGTCGAACCGTCGTCGGCGATGATCGCCGGACGGTGCGGTGCGGCCGCCGCGACGGACGAGATCAGCTGGTGCAGGAGGCTCATCGGATCCTTGACCGTGCAACTCGGCGACTGCTAGACATGGCCTCAGTCTAGATATTGGGCGATCGCCCAAATTCGGCGCGTGACAGAGGTGAGCGATGACGGTCGACGACAGCGGTGTCGTGGTCACGGGCGTGGCGGGGCCCTACTACGACCCCTACGACGTGGGTATCGTCGCCGACCCCTACCCGGTGTACGCCCGGTTGCGCGACGAGGCCCCGCTCTACCACAACGAACGCTACGGCTTCTGGGCGCTGTCACGCCACGCCGACGTCGAAAGCGCCCTGGCGAACTGGGAGACGTTCTCCAACAGTCGCAGCGACATCCTCGAGCTGGTGAAGTCGGACTTCGACATGCCGCCCGGGGTCATGATGTTCACCGACCCGCCCATGCACACGATGCTGCGCGGGCTGATGTCGCGGGTGTTCACGCCGCGGCGGATGGCCGAGATCGAAGACCAGATTCGGCGGTACTGCGTGCGGTGCCTGGACCCGCTGGTGGGATCCGACCGATTCGACATCATCGCCGAGCTGGCGTCGACGATGCCGATGCGCGTCATCGGGATGCTGCTGGGCATCCCGGAATCCGAGCAGATCGGGGTGCGCGACGCCAACGACGCCAACCTGCGCACCAAGCCCGGTGCCCCGATGAAGGTGGCGCAGGCCGACAAGATCGCCGACGGCCGGATCTACGCCGACTACGTCGAATGGCGGTCGAAGAACCCGTCCGACGATCTGATGACCGCGCTGCTGGGTGTTGAGTTCACCGACGAGCACGGCGTCACCCGCAAGCTCACGCGCAAAGAGGTGCTGCACTACACGCAGGTGGTGGCCGGGGCGGGCAACGAGACCACCGGCCGGCTCATCGGTTGGCTGGCCAAGGTGCTCGCCGAGCATCCCGATCAGCGACGGCAGATCGAGCAGGACCGCTCATTGCTGACCCGCGCCGTCGACGAGACCCTGCGGTTCGAGCCGACCGGGCCGCACGTGGCCCGTTGGGTCGCGCGCGATTTCGAGGCCTACGGGCAGACCGTGCCCGCGGGCAGTGCGATGTTGCTGTTGTTCGGTGCGGCCAACCGGGATCCGCGCAGGTACACCGACCCCGACGTGTTCGACATCCACCGCGACAACATCAGCCACCTGACCTTCGGCAAGGGCCTGCATTACTGCCTTGGCGCGAATCTCGCGCGTCTGGAGGGGCGGGTCGCCCTCGACGAACTGCTCAACCGCTTTCCGGAGTGGGACATCGACTACTCGACCGCACGGTTGGCGCCGACGTCGACGGTGCGTGGATGGGAACGCCTCGACGTCTTGGTGGGCTGAGCGCTCGCCGTTCGTGACGTGACGGCGGCGCCGAGCGCGATTTTCCGCCGTGGCGTTACGCGCGGCGGCAGATGTTCAGACGATGCCCGCCCCCGGCGCGGCCTGCGCCCGGCTGATCGTGGGCTCGGGATGACCGGCCGCGACGACCGTCGAGCGCACGGTCTCGGCGACGGAGTCGGCGAGATCTTCGGGCACGAGGGCGATCACGCAGCCGCCGAAGCCGCCGCCGGTCATCCGGGCGCCGAGCGCTCCGGCCCGCACGGCGGTGTCGGCGATCAGATCGATGTGCGCGGTGGTGATCTCGAAGTCGTCACGCATCGACGCGTGCGATGCCGTCAGGATCTCGCCCGCCGTGGCGAAATCGGACTGTTCCAGGGCCGCAACGACATCG
>Ga0180222_1000752_pt1 | contig 42161 bp, 46 predicted proteins | sample eDN5th37CKraftOP_FD_151336 | JGI IMG/M metagenome (GOLD analysis project Ga0180222, IMG submission 151336) | Enriched Organic Plus compost microbial communities from Emeryville, California, USA - eDNA 5th pass 37_C Kraft OP (version 2) (version 2) ...
TAAAGCAACACCGCAGCGCCCCAGCCCACCGCCCAGGCGCTTTGCACCAGGCCCATGGCGCGCCCGCGCACCCGGGTGGGCAGCGTTTCGGACAGCAGCGCCGCGCCGACCGCCCATTCGCCGCCGAATCCCAGGCCCTGCAGCGCCTTGAAGAACAACAGCTGGCCATAGTTCTGCGCCACCGCAGTCAGCAGAGTGAAGAGCGAGAACCAGATGATGGTGATCTGCAGCATCCGCACGCGGCCCCATCGGTCGCCGCCCCACCCGCCCAGCCAGCCTCCCAGCGACAGCGAAAACAGCGAGATGCCGCCGGCCAGGCCCGCCTCGGCCTTGGTGATGCCCCATGTCGAGACCAGGGCCGGAATGGCCTGGGCGAAGATCTGCAGATCGAGCGCGTCCAGCGCCCATCCGCCGAAGCAGGCCCAGAAAGTAATCCGCTGGGCCCTGTTCAGGTTGGAGAACCAGGCAAACATGTTTCCTCCGATCGTTTTGATGAAACCGGCCCGCCCGCGCGCGAAGCCGCTATTCTGTGCGCAATGCCGCGGTCAGAAATGAAATAGCTCGTTGGGGGTGTGCCAGAGAATGCGCGCCAGCTCGGCCTCGCCGGGCACGCGCCGGCACAGCGCATGCAGCAGGCCTGCCGGCTCGGGCGCGTCGGGGTGCTGGGAGTGGGGCCAGTCCGACCCCCACACCAGGAAGTCCGCCGAGAATGCCTCCAGCGCGGCGTCGAGCAGACGGCCGGCCTGTTCCGCGCCGTCCGGTCCCGTCCCCACCCGGTAGGGCGCCGACACCTTGACCCAGACCCGCCGCGAATCCGCCGTCTCCAGCAGGTAGCGGAAGCCCGGGTCGAGCTCGCCCAGGGCGGGGTCGGGCCGGCCGAAATGGTCGACCACCACCCGACAGCCGCGCGCCAGCAACGGCGGTACCACCGCCGCCAGCCGCTGCGCTTCGCAATGCAGTTCCACATGCCAGTCGGCCGAGCGCACGAATTCCAGCAGGCCGTCCCAGCGCGCGGCGGCCAGGTCCGGCAGCGCCTGCCCCAGCAGGTTCAGCCGGATGCCGACCACCCCTTGCGCCGCATACCCCCGCAGGGCCGCCGCGTCCACGCCGGGGTCGACGACGACCACCGCCCGCAGGGCCTGCGGGTCCCGGCCCACCACCTCCAGCATGTAGCGGTTGTCCGTGCCCAGGAAACTGGGCTGGATCAATACCGCGCGGCCGGCATGCAGCGCGCGGCGCACCGCCTCGTACTGGGCGGGCGTGGCGTCGGCCGCCGGCGTGTACCGGCGGCCGTCGGCCATGGCCAGGTCCGTGCGGTACACGTGGGCGTGCGCGTCGACGATTTGGGGCGGTGGGGAATACATGCTGCGACCGGGTGCCTTGCCGTGGATTTTCCGGGCGGCATTCTAAGGTTGGAAAATGAATAAACTCATATGAAAATCATGGAAATTCATTGTTTATTAGTATGGAATATCGATGGAATCCCGCCAGCTGCGCCATTTCCTGGCCATCGCCGACCACGGTTCCGTGACCCGCGCCGCCGAATGGCTGGGCATGGCGCAGCCCGCGCTCAGCCAGTCGCTCACGCGCATGGAAAGGGACATGGGGATCAAGCTGTTCGCGCGCTCGCGCCGCGGTGCCGTCCTGACCCCGGCCGGCCAGGCCATCGTCGAGGACGTCCGGCATGCGCTGGCGAACATCGACCGCGCCGAACAGCGCGCGCGCGACGTGGCGGGCGGCCGCGCCGGCCACATTACGGTCGGGGTGGTATCCAGCGCCTTGGTCGACGTGCTGCCGCGGGCGCTGGGGCGCCTGCGCCGCATCGCCCCGGAAGTCCGCGTCACCCTGCGCGAGATGAGCAACGCCGACCTGGGACGCGCCGTGCAGACGGGCGCCGTCGACATCGCGCTGATGCATACGCAGCCCGGCCTGCCCGCCGGCATGCGCGAGGAAATCCTGGTCCGCGACCGCCTGGTCGCTGCCGTGCCGGCGGCCGTGACGCTGGCGCGCGACGGCCACATCACGCTGGCCGAGATGGCCGCTCTGGGGCTGGTGACCTATCCCCAGTCGCAACTGCCTCTGTTCAATGCCCGCATCCTGGATGCGTTCCGGCAGCACGGCCATGCCATCGCGGTCACGCAGGAAGCCAACCGCACGCTGACCGTGCTGGCCTGCGTGGCCGCCGGCCTGGGGGTGGCATTGCTGCCCACGTGGATCGGCACGCTGTCGCTGCGCGGCGTGCGCTACTGCGAAACCGAGCACAGCGGCAGCTTCCCTTCCTTCGACCTGTGCGCCGTGTGGCGCCGCCGCAGCGCGCGCACGCTGGCGGATTTGTTCTACGACGCGATTTCCGGCAAAAGGTGAATGCGCCTGCCCCGGCAGGCGCCCCCGCAGGAATCACGGCGAAAAAACGCCGGACGGCGCAGGCCCGCCGGGACCGGCCGCCGGGTCATCGAGGAATGCCGGCGCCAGGGCAGGCACCCGGGCAAGACCGGCATGGCGCGGCACGACGCCGCCGGCGGTCAGGGCAGTACGCGCACCGACTCGGCCTCGATCTCCGGCGGGCGGCGCAAGCCGGTATCGACCTCGCCGACGATCTCGACCCGGGTGCCGGCATCCACCGGCTGGCGCGGGAAATCGTCGTCATCGATTTCCACTACGATCTCTCCCGTGCCGTCGGAGAACACATAGGTTTCCGACTGGGTCTTGCGCAGCAGCCTGCCCTGCACGCGCACCATCTGCTCGTCGACGGGCTTGGCCAGGATCTCGGCCACGGCCGGTGCGGCCGGCTGGGCGACCTGCCCCGCATACTGGGCCTGGGCAAGGCCGGCGCAGGCGCTCGACAGCAGGCAGGCGACCAGCAACTGGAAATTCGGACGAAGGCGCGCAGTCATGGGGATCTCCCGGCGTGGAACATGGTCCAAAGATAACAGAGGGCGTGCGCGGTGCCGGGCGTGCGCCGCGGCGGGACTGTCCGGCACCGGCAGCTCGACTCCTCCGGCGGAAAATTTCCCGGCCGGAAGGCATGTCGCTTCGGGCGGTGCAGCGGCAAGAGCGACAAACATGGAACATTCGCCACAAATTGACACGAAATACTCGGTTACGCGATAATCGCGGCATTGCCATGACCGTTTTCTTGCGGCAGCGCCGCCCCAGGAAGAAACACCATGCCGCCGTCCGCGACCACAGGCCCCTCCTGCCTTGCGATACCGGAGCGCCATCTTGCGCCCGGGCGCGGGTCGCGTCCCTGCGGCCCCGCCGCCCTTCCGGAAAGGCACAAATGAACGTCCCCGCTATGAACCTACCCGGGCAGGACACCGCCTGCCGGAACGGCGCCGCGCGCGATCTGCAATGCGCCGTCGTGTTGCGCGCCGTCCTGGAACGCGCCACGGTGGTCACCGATGCAGACAAGCGCGATCTGGCGCGACGCTACGGGGTGTCGCCCTATACCGATCTGGATGGACTGATCCTGGAAATCCTGCAGCGCTGGAGCGGCCGGTAATTTCCTGCTCGCGCCATCCGGCCGAAACGGCCGGGCGGCGCGAGGAAACCGGGCCCGCACGGCTTCGCAGGCCCCGGCACTGGCCGGGGGGCCGCCCCGGCGCGGGGCTGACACGCCCCGCGCCGCGCGTCAGCGGCCCTTGTACACCGGCTTGCGCTTTTCCTTGAACGCGGCGAAACCCTCGCGGCTGTCCTCGCTGTCCTCGATGGCCTTGAGCTCCTTCAGTTGGCGCGCCATGCGCTCCGAGGGACCGCTCACCAGGATCTCCTTGGTGATGAAGCGCTTGAGCGAGCGCAGCACCATGGGCGCCATGGCGGCCAGTTCGCGGGCCATCTCCAGTGCGGTTTCCACCTGCTTGCCGACGGGCACGACCTGGTTGACGAAGCCCAGGTCGTAGGCGCGCTGCGCGCCCAGCGTGCGGCACAGCAGGATCACTTCCATCGCCGCGTGGTGCGGAATGCGGGCCGCCAGCGACGAGATGATGCCGCCGGTGAAGCCAAGCTTGGCCTCGGGGTAGGAAAACTTGGCGCTCTCGGAGGCGACCAGCAGGTCCGCCATCATGGTCATCACCAGGGCGCCGCCGACGCACCAGCCGCTGACCGCGGCAATGATGGGCTTGTCGGTCTGGATACCCACCGTGGGAATGCCGCGCCAGAGTTCCGGCCATTCGTTGATATCCGCGCCGGCGGAAAAGGCGTCGTCGCCCGCGCCGGTCAGCACCGCCACCTTGCGGCTGTCATCGGCGTCGAAGGCCTCGAAAGCCTGCTGCAATTCCTTGATGAGCGTGTTGCTCAGGGCATTGCGCCGCTCAGGGCGGTTCAGCGTGAACAGCGTCACGCCGTCGTCGAAGTTATCGACCTTGATGCATTGGTACTGGCTCATGGTTGTCTCCAGGATGAAAGGGGTTGTCGGAAAATGAAATCGGCGGCGGCCGGCACATGGCGGCGCATCAGGTTTCCCGCCCGCCGGGCTCGCGCGCGATCATCAGGCGCGCGTCGACCGCCCGGCAATCGGCGGCGCCGACGATGAGGGGATTGATATCGAGCTCGAAGCCGGTGCCGGCCAGGTCGGCGGCAGCCCAGCTCAGGCGTTCGATGGCGTCCAGCACGCCTTCCAGGTCCAGGCCACGCCCGCGGTAGCCCGAGAGCACGGGCCAGACCGCCAGGCGCTGCAGCAGGCGGCGCGCCGTCTCGCGGGCCAGCGGCGCGCGCGCGATGATCCGTTCCGGCAGCAGCTCCACCAGCACGCCGCCCGCGCCGAACACCAGCACCGGGCCGAACTGGGCGTCGTCGCGCGCGCCGACGATGAGTTCCAGTTCGCCCTTGACCATGGCCTGCACCGACACGCCTTCGATGCGGGCGCCGGGCACCGCCCGCTGCGCGTTCTCCAGCAGGCGGGCATAGGCCTCGCGGGCGGCGGCCGCGCTGGCCACGCCGACCATGACGCCGCCGGCCTCGGTCTTGTGCACGATGTCGGGGGAGACGATCTTCATCACCACCGGCAACCCGAGCGCCTCGGCGGCCTCGCCGGCTTCGCCGGCGTCGTGGACGAGCCGGCTCTGGTTGACCGGAATGCCGTATCCGGCCAGGAAATCCTTGCTGGCCGCCTCGTCCAGGATGCCCGGCGGCGGCGCGGGCCGCGGCCGCGCCTGGGCGGGGCGCTGCGGCGACTCGGGCGCCGCGTAGCCGGAACGCGAGCGCCAGGCCGCCAGGGCCGACACTGCCTCGCCCAGGGTATTGGTGAACGGCAGCTGCAGCGCCTCGAGCCGCTTGCGCAGCCAGTCCGAGCCGGCGCCGGCCTCCACCGAGAACAGTACCGGCTTGGCGCCGGGCGTGCCCACGGGAGGATGGGTTTCCACCAGTGGTTCCAGCCATTGCGGGGGTGCCATGGCGACGGCGACCAGCATGCAATCGACGTTGGCGTCTTCGTGCAGGGCGCTCATCATGGCGCGTCCCGCCACCGCAGCATCGTCCGTGCTGCGCGCGCCGAAATCGACCGGGTTGCCGGCCTGCCCTGCGGGAAAATGCTCGCGCAGGCGCCGGCGGGTGGCTTCGGTGAATTCGGCCAGCTCCACGCCCGCGTCCGCCAGCGCATCGGCCGCGAGCGCGCCGCCGCCGCCCGAGGGCGTCACGATGACGGGCCGGGAAGCCCGGGCGCCCGGATACTGGGCCATGGCATTGGCCAGCGTCAGCATGGCGCCCACGTTCGACATCAGCGTAATGCCTTCGTCCCGGCAGACGGCGGCAAAGACGGCATGGTCGCCGGCGATGCTTGCCGTATGCGAGAACGCCGCCGCGCTGCCGGCTCGCGAGCGCCCCGCCTTGACGGCCAGCCAGGGCTTGCCGGCCTCGCGGGCGCGGCGCGCCGTCTCCAGCAGGCGGGCTGCGTCCTTCACTCCCTCGATATAGGTGCAGATGACGCGGGTGTCCGGATCGTCGATCAGGTAATCGACGAAGTCGCACAGTTCCAGGTCGGCCTGGTTGCCCACCGAGACGCCGTGCGTGAAGCCCCCTCCCTGGCGCCAGGCGCGGTCGAAGAAGGTGCTCATGAGCGCGCCGCTCTGGCTGACGAAACCCACCGGGCGCAGCGGCAGGGCGTCGATTTCCAGGATGGGCGAAGAGCACAGCGCCATGCGGCTTGCCGCGCTGATGATGCCCAGGCAGTTGGGGCCCAGCATCCGCATCCCGGCGTCGCGCACGACCCGGACGATCTCGCGCTCGCGCGCCGCGCCTTCCGGGCCCGCGTCGGAGAACCCCGAGGAAATGATGGCCACCGCCCCCGCGCCCCGAGCCGCGGCCGCCTGCACCGCCGCCAGCGTCTTGCCGGCGGGCAGCGTCATCAGCGCGAGATCGGGCGCTTCGGGCAACTCGGCCAGCGAGGGATAGGTTTTCAACCCGAACAGAGTGTCGCGCACGGGGTTGACGGGATAGACCTCGCCGGGAAAGCCGTGCTTGAGCAGCATGCGCATGACCCGTCCGCCGAACTTGGCTTGGTCTTCGGACGCCCCGACCAGGGCGATGGACCGGGGGCGCAGCAGCCGGGCGACGCCCGGCCGCTGCGCCGGGTTTGCCGCATCATTCATGCCGATTTCCTTCAAGTTTCGATTAGGGAAAAAATGGCGCCGGGCGCCGGATCAATGGGCCACGTCCAGGCCGATCTGCTTGATCAGCTTGCCGTAGTATTCCCGGTCGTTGGCCAGGGCCTGGCCGTATTCCTTGCCGGGCTTCCAGTCCGCGGTGACGCTGACCTTGACGAAGCGCTGCTGGAGGTCGGGCTCGGCCAGAGCCTCGGAAGTGGCCTGCGCCACCTTGTCGACGATGGCCTGGGGCGTGCCCTTGGGCATGGCCAGCCCCCAGAACCCCTCGAATGGCAGCCGGAAGCGGAAGCCTGTCTCGCCGATGGCGGGCACGTCGGGCAGTTCGGGATGGCGCTGGCTGGAAAAAGTGGCCAGGCCCTTGGCGCGCCCGCTCTTGACCAGCTCCAGGCCCACGCCGTCGATGATGAAGTCCACCTGGTCGCCCATCAGCGCGGCGACGGCGTCGGCCGAACCCTTGAAGGGTACGTGCAGCATGTCCACCCCCGCTTCGGACTTGATGATCTCGCCGGCCAGGTGGCCGCCGGAGGCCACCCCCGACGACCCCCAGGTCAGCTTGCCCGGCTGCTTGCGCGCCAGCTCGATCAGGGACTTCATGTCGCTGACGCCCAGGCCGTTGCGCACGGTCACGATGGGCAGATAGCCGGCCACGCTGCCGATGAACTCGAAGCTGGTATCCGGATCATAGGGCAGCTTGCGCAGATGGGGCAGCACCGTGAAGGCGGTGCTGGTCAACAGCAGCATGGTGTAGCCGTCGGGCGCGGAGCGGGCGACGATATCGGTGCCCAGCGAAGTGGTGCCTCCCGGCTTGTTCTCGACGATGATCGGGGTGTCGAGCTTGGCGCGCAGGCGGTCGGCCAGGATGCGCGCCAGGTTGTCGCTATTGCCCCCAGGCGGATAGGGCACGACGAACCTGATCGGCTGGCTGGGATAGGCGTCGGCGGCCCGCGCCAGGCCCGGCGCCAGCACCCCCGCCGCCGTTACGGCCACGGTTGCGAGTAAGGACAGGGAAATACGAGTGAAGCGCGTCGCTCCGGTGCCCATGAACATGGCTTGTCTCCATTATTGTCGTGACGACTGCTGCGGCAGAACGGCCTGCCGCGGGACCTTCCGGATGCGCGGCAACTTCCCCGCCGCCGCGCATCCGGAACACTTGCAAGCCCGACCGCCCGGCCGCGAAGCGAAACACCTCTTGCGGCGGGGCAGTCGTATGACTACTTTGTATTAGACCGGTCTTTTCAATTCCGAATAAAAAAATCAGCGGCTGATATGGACAAAGAAAAACTCCGAGAACGCCTGCATGGGCTGCGCGCTGCGATGCAGCTTGCTGCGCAGGATAGCGCCTTCCCAGCCTATCCAGAAGACTTCCGCCAGCGCGGCCGGGTCGGCCGACGCGGGGATCTCGCCGGCGTCGCGTGCCAGTTCCAGACAGGCGGCGGTCTGGCTTTGCCAGGCTCGCAGCACGGCTTCCAGGCGTAACTGGAAATCGTCGTCCAGGCCGCCCAGTTCCTGGCCCATGTTGCCGACCAGGCAGCCACGGCGAAAGGCGTAGCGCGCCATGCCCTCGCAGGCTTCCTCGATGAAATTGCGCAGGCGCTGCAGCGGCGCCAAGCTGTCGTCCTGCAGGTGGCGACCCAGTTTCTGGCCGAAGTACTGGGCGTAGTTGTCGATGACGGCTACGCCGAAGGCCTTCTTGCTGGGGAAAAAATGATAGAAGGAGCCCTTGGGCACCCCTACCCGCCGGAGGATTTCGTCTATGCCCGTGACCTGGAAACCGCGCTCGGTGCACAGTTCGACGCCGCAGCGCACCAGCGCCGCGCGGGTGGCGCCGCGCTCGCGGGCCCGGGCGCCGCGCGAGCGCCTGGCCGGCGAACCGGCGGCTTCGGAAGCGAGGGGAGCACTGCCTAGAATGGCCATGCGATTCATAATAGACCGGTCGGTTTATTGCGTCAAACCGGGTAAGCCCCCATTTTCCCCCAGCGGGAATCGAAAGGGAATCCCGGCCGCGCCGGCGCGGCATACGCCGTGTAGAATGCCCACGCGATGGGAATGGGGCTTCCCGAAACCGCCTTCCAGGCTGATAGCTCCTGCTGAACCGGGCAACGTAGCCCGCAGCGGGCGCCCGCTCCCATGACGCCCGCGCCATGCGGGTTTTTTCGAGCATTGCCGTTGCCCTCCCCAACGACTTCCTTGCGGAGAGAACGCGTGAACTATCTATGGGTATTCGTGGGCGGCGGCATCGGCTCGGCGGCCCGCTACGGCCTGAGCGCCGCCGCGCTGCGGCTGGGCTGGACGGCCTTTCCCTACGCCACCCTGCTGACCAATGTGGGCGGCTGCTTCCTGATGGGGCTGCTGACCGAATTGCTGGCGCTCAAGCTGTCCCTGCCCCAGGCCGCCCGCCTGTTCCTGACGACCGGACTGCTGGGGGGCTTCACCACCTTCTCGACCTATACGCTGGAAGTCGCCCTGTTCCTCGAACAGGGACGGCCGGCGCCAGCCCTGGCGTACTTCCTGCTGTCGGCGGCGCTGGGCCTTGGCGCGCTGTTCGCCGGCATGGCATGGGCGCGCGCGATGTGAGCGCCGCGTAGCGGGAGCCGCCCTGCAGAGCCCCGCCACGCGTCCGGACGCACCGTCCGCGCCTTCAGGCCGCCTGCAGGAAGCGGCCGTCCCGGTATAGCAAAGGCCCCCTGCCCCGCACGTCCGCGGCCACCACGCGACCGACGAAGATCGTGTGGGAACCGGCCTCGAAACGGCCGCATACCTCGCATTCGAGAAAAGCCGCGCAGTCCTCGATGAGCGGGCAGCCGGTGGCGCCGGCGCGATGCGCCACGCCGGCGAAGGGATCGTCCGGCCGGGAGGCGAAATGGCGCGCCAGCGCTTCCTGGCCAGGGGCCAGCACGTTGACCGCGTAGCGGCCGGACGCGTCGATCAGGGCGTGGGACCGGTTGCCGCGGTTGACGACGACCAGCACGCACGGCGGGTCGGCCGATACGCTGCACACGGCGGTCGCGGTCATGCCGTTGCCGCGGCTGCCGTCGCCGGCGCAGGTGATAACCGTCACCGCCGCGGTGAAGTCGCGCATGACGGCCTTGAAGCGCCCGGCGTCGACACAAGGCAGCGCCGGATCCCCTCCGGCGGCGGGGCCTGGGACATTCATCGCACCGGCTCCGCCAGGCCCAAATGGTCGCGCAGCGTCGTGCCGGCGTAGTCTTTCCGGAAGCGGCCCCGCTGCTGCAGGACGGGCACCACGTGGTCGACGAAATCCTCGAAGGTATCCGGCAGAAAGGCGGGCGAGATCACGAAACCGTCGGCGGCGCCGGCATCCAGTATGGCTTCCAGCTCGTCGGCGATATCCTGCGGCGTGCCGACCAGGCGGGGGCACATGACCCCTCGGCCGTAGATGCGCCCGGCGTCGGCCAGCGTCATGCCGGTACCTTCGGCGATGCTCTTGAGTACCTTGATGTTGCCCTGGCTGCCCGAGGACTCCAGCCCCTCTATGGTGGAGGACAGCGGCATCCCGGAAAAATCGGCGTTGGCATGGGCGCCCAGGGTGGACAGCCCGACGACCGGCGTCACCAGGGAGTCGTGCAGCGCCAGCTTCTCGCGGGCCTCTTCGCGCGTGCGGCCGACGAAGGGCATGACTGCCATCATGATGCGGCTGGCGTCGGGCGCCCGCCCCGCGGCCTCCAGCGCGCAACGGACTTCGCCGGCAAAGCGCCGCATGGATTCGGCGTCCTTCTGCAGCGCGAAAATGACTTCCGACCAGCGGGCGGCGAAGGCCTTGCCGCGGCCGGACGAGCCCGCCTGCACGATGACCGGCCGGCGCTGCGGGCTGCTGGGTATGTTCAGCGGCCCGCGCGACTGGAACCATTTCCCGGCGTAATCCAGGTAATGCACCTTGGCGGGATCGGCATAGATGCCGGCCGCGCGGTCCAGGACCAGCGCGTCGGGCTCCCAGCTGTCCCACAGCCCGCAGGCGACTTCCATGAACTCGTCGGCACGGTCGTAGCGCTCGTCGTGGCCCAGGTGCTGCACGCTGCCGAAGTTCAGGGCCTCGCCGTCGTTCATGGAGGTCACCACGTTCCAGGCCGCCCGCCCGCCGGAAAGATGGTCGAGCGTGCTGAATTCGCGCGCCAGGTTGTAGGGCGCGTCGTAGGTGGTCGAGCGCGTCGCGCCCAGCCCCAGGCGGCTGGTCACCGCCGCCAGGGCGGACAGCACGGGCACGGGGTCCATGCGCGTGGCGTCCTGGTCGGCATGGCGGATGCCGGTCTCGTGGCTTGCGCCGTATCGGTCGGCGATCGCCAGCCGGTCCGCGAAGAAAAGAAAGTCGAACTTGCCGCGCTCGAGCGCCTGGGCGATCCGCACGTAGTGCTGCAGCGAAAGAAAGTCCGTGGGATGGGCGGGATTGCGCCAGACCGCGTGGCTGTGCACCACCGGTCCGGCGATCATGAACCCGCATAAATGCATCGTCTTGGCCATGTTTTCCTCCTGCTGGGGTGTGTCGGGCCGTGCCCCGCGCCAGGCGCGGGGCATCCGGTTTGCAACGTATGGGTATCAGGACGGGCGCGCGGCTCAGGTCACCACGCCGACGATCCGGTTCCTGCCGCCTTCGATGACCTGGTGCAGGAAGGAACGGCCGATCTGGTCGCCGGCCTCGTTGAAATCGCAGGTCGCGCCGGCGCCCACGAAATTGATCTTCTTGCCTGCGCGCACCATTTCCAGCGCCTGCAGCACGTCGTCGACCTCTTCGCCCGGCGGGTTGCAGACCTCGCGGATGGAGTTCACCCAGACGGCGGGGTCGGTGCTCTTGGCATGTTCCATGGCCAGCGCGGCCACGCAAACCTGGTCATGGGTATTGCCGGCGAACAGGAACACGGTGCCCTCGGGCGCGCCCATGAGCCGGACGAACTTCTTGTAGGCGGCCGAATCCAGCGGCGGTGCGGGCTGGATGTGATGAATGCCTTCGGCAACCTCGGGCGCCACGCTCTTGAGGAAGGCGCCGTCGGCATCGGCGCCGGTGCCCAGCCCCAGGATCTTGGAGCGGAACCCGCCGCGGTAGACCTCTTTCGCGATGGCGACGAAATCGGTCAGCAGCCCCAGGCAGAAGACGCCGTCGGGCTCGGGGCCGAAGGCGCGCTCGACATCGGCGCGGTAGGATGCCTGGTCGGGGTTGTACATCACCACGTCGGCCACTTCCCCGCCCAGCTCGGCCATGGCCTGCTTGAAGGGCTCTATCATGGTGAGAATGAAGGGGTTCTGCTGCGCCAGCATGGAAACTTTCTTCAGCCCCATGTCGCGCATGACCTTGGCGCCGGCAGGCCCCCACTGGGCGCTGCGGGCCTGGAAGCGGAATACCATGCCCCGGGTATCGCCCTGGGTGATGCCGTCGGCCGAGGCCGACACCATCTGCACCTTGCCGGCCCCCAGGATCAACGGTCGCGCGGCCAGCGCGATGGGGCTGCCCCAGAAGCCGCCCACCATCTCCACCTTGTTGATTTCCAGCAGCTTGCGCGTGGCCGTCACGCCCGCCGTGGGATTGGTCTCGGAATCCTCGATGAACAGGGCGAGGCGGCGTCCGCCCAGGATGCCGCCGGCGTCGTTGACCATCTTGACAACGATGTCGGCGGCCTTCTTCATGTCCGGACCGTAGGGCCCGGTGGCGCCCGAGAACGGCAGCACCATGCCCAGCGGGATGTCCGCTGCGGCCTGCGCGGCCGCGGGCAGGGCCAGCCCCGCCAGGGGGGCCAGTCCCATGCCGGCGAGCAGTCTGCGGCGCGTGATCGTGGTATCGAAGACTTTCATCGCTCTATTCCTTGCGAAGTGGAAGCAGGACCTGCTGCGGGAACGCCCGCCGACCGGCCGTCGTCGATCTGCAGGGCATCGTTGAAACGGTTGAAGAAGCCGGCCAGCGCGATGCGCAGCGTCAGCTCGACGATCTGCGCTTCGGACAGGAAGCCGCGCAGCCGGTCGAACAGGGCGTCGTCGATGCGGTAGGCTTGCAGCGTGACCTCGCGCGCATAGGCGATCACGGCGTTGTCGGCCTCGTCCATGTCGGGGTGGCCGGGCTCGGGCAGGTGGTCCACGGCCGCCTGCGACAGGCCCTCGACCGCCAGGATGGGCGCGTGGCTGGCGACGCAGTACTGGCACGCGTTCAGGCGCGAGGCCACCACGATGCCCAGCTCGATGTAGCGGCGCGGCGTGGCGGCCCGGGTATTGAGCGCCTCGATCATGGCGTAGAGGTGTTCCAGCGCCGGGGGCACATGGGCAAGCACCGCGGCCTGGTCCGCGAAGCGGCCGCCGGCGGTGAAGCGCTCGCAAACGGCGGCGGCGCCGGCGGGCAGGACGGAGGGGGAAAGCGCGGCGACTCTGGGCATCATGCGTCCTTGGGAGAATCGGGCAGCAGGTCGCCGGCGCGCACGCGCGGCTCGGCCATGAAGCCCTGGGGCCGGTAGATCAGCAGCAGCACGATACCCAGGCCGACCAGGGCCAGCCGCAGGGCGGCGAGCTGCACGCCGTCGATGACCATGATCATGTCCTTGAGAAAGCGCGTCGCCTCGAGCAGCAGCATGATGGAGCCGGCGCCCACCAGCAGCCCGAGGTTGGAGCCGCGCCCGCCCGCGATCACGGCCATGAAGGCGTAGGCGGTGATGATGGGCGTGAACTGGCTGGGGTCGATATAGCGCAGGAAGCAGGCGTGCAGCGCGCCGGCCAGCCCCATGACCGCGCCGCCCACCGCGAAGGCCTTGATGCGCAGCACCAGCACGTGCTTGCCCAGCGCCGAGGCCACCACCGGGTCGTCGCGCAGGGCCCGCAGCGCACGGCCGAACGGCGAGCGCAGCAGCAGCTCCAGCAGCAGGAACACGCCCAACAACAGCGCCGCCGCGAAGGCGAGCAGCACCAGGCCGGACTCGTCGTACGCGGCCAGGCCTTCGAAGGGACGTTCGATGCCCGAGATACCCACGGCTCCGCCGGTCAGCCAGGTTTCGTTCAGCAGCACGATGCGCACCACTTCGCCGAACCCGATAGTGACGATGGCGAGGTAGTTTTCGTCCAGCCGGATCGACAACAGTGCCAGCAGCACGCTGACCGCCGCGCACAGCGCGGCGCCGGCCGCCATGGCGCCTGCCCAGCCCAGCCACGGCGCAAGCAGGGCCTGCGCGTAGGCGCCCAGGGCGACGAAGCCCACCACCCCGAAGTTGACCAGCCCGGCCGTGCCCCATTGCATATTCAGTGCCAGCCCGGTCAGGGCGGCGATGGAGACCAGGATGAGGACCGTAACGAGATAGCTGGTCATTTGCGTACCGCCTTGGCGCCGAACAGTCCGCGGCTGCGGAACAGCAGCAGGAAAAGGATGAGCGAGAAGCTGACCGCCTGGCGGTAGCTGGTGGGGATGACCAGCGACGACAGTTCTTCTGCCAGCCCGATCACCAGCGCGCCGACCACCGCGCCCACTGGGCTGCCCAGCGCGCCCAGGATGGCCGCGGCGAAGACCGGGATCTGGTAGTTCCAGCCCAGCAGGGGGTCCACCGCCCGGTCCAGGGCCGCCAGCACGCCGGCCACGGCGGCCAGTGCCCCCGCCAGGAACCAGGTGATGCGCACCACGGTCTGCCGCTCCACGCCGCGCACCGCCGCCAGCGAAGGGTTGTCGGCCACCGCGCGTATGGCCCGCCCCAGGGGACTGGCGCGCAGCAGCAGCTGCAGGAAGACCAGGCAGCCCAGCACGACGCAGGCCGTGACGATCTGCTCGTGGTTGATGCGTACGCCTTCCCAGCGCAGGGGCCGGGAGACGGCCACGTCGAAGTTGCGCGTCGCGTTGCCGAAGAAGAACCGGCATACGTTCTCCAGCACGAGGGACACGCCCATGGAAGCCACCAGCAATGTGATGGCACCCCGGTCGCGCAGGCGGGAGAAAACCAGCGCGTCGCACGCCACCGCGACCAGGCCGGTGGCCAGCGCCGCAAGCACCGCTGCCATGGCCAGCGGCAGCCCCGCCGCCACATTGGCCAGGTAGGCCGTGTAGGCGCCGAAGGTCAGCATGGCGCCGATGGCGAAATTGGGAAATTTCAGGATGCCGAAGACCAGCGTCAGCCCCAGGGCGGGCAGCGCCAGCAGCAGGCCCGTCACCAGGCCGTTGACCACGAGCTGGGCCACCATGTCAGTGCCCTCCCGGCAGGAAGAGCTCGGCCAGGTCGGCGTCGGAGACGTCTGCGGCCGGTGCCCACAAGGTCTTCTGGCCCGCCACCAGCACCATGGCCTCGTCGGCGATGCGCAGCGCCGCCGCGACGTTCTGCTCGACCAGCACGACGGTGACGCCGGACTCGCGCACCCGCACGACCGCCTGCATGATGTCGTCGACGAAGCGCGGCGACAGGCCCGCCGAGGGCTCGTCCAGCAGCAGGACTTCGGGGTTGGCCAGCAGCGCGCAGGCGAAGGCCAGCATCTGCCGCTGCCCGCCCGAGAGATTGCCCGCCAGCGTGCGGGGACGGCCCGCCACTTCGGGGAACATGTCCATCACGCGCGCCTGGCGGTCCGGCCCGATGCCCGGCCGGTCGCGCAGCAGCTCGGTGGCCAGCTGCAGGTTCTCGCGTATGGTCAGGCTGGCGAAGACATTGGCCTCCTGCGGCACGTAGGCCATGCCGGCGCTCACCCGCTTGGCCGGCGACAGCCGGGTGACATCGTTGCCGGTGACGCGGATGCTGCCTTCGCGCACCTGCAGCAAGCCGGCCAGGGTCTTGACGAAGGAGGACTTCCCCGAGCCGTTGGGCCCGATGACGGCCAGGATGCGCTCGGGCGCGACGTCGAGGTCGATGCCGCGCACGATATCGCCCCCGCTGCCGTAGCCCGCGCGCAGCGCGCGCACCGCCAGCGCCGGCATGGGATCGCTCGCCAGGGCCGTCATGCCGCCTTCCCTCCGAGATAGGCCTCGACCACGCGGGGGTCGGCAGCCACGTCCGCGAAACTGCCCGACACCAGGGTGCGGCCCTCGGCCATGACGTGTACGTCGTCGCAGACTTCGGCGATCATTTTCATGTTGTGCTCGACGATGCCGAACGACACGCCCTGCTCCCGGAGCTCGCGGATCAGCGCCACGATCTCGGTCAGCAGCGGCGGGGCCACGCCGGCCGCCGGCTCGTCCAGCAGGATCAGCGAAGGCCGCAGCATCATGGCCCGTGCCATCTCCAGCAGCTTTTTCTGGCCGCCTGACAGGGCGCCCGCCGGCTGGTCGGCCAGGCGCCACAGGCCGATGCGCCGCAGCAGGGCCTGCGCCCGCCGGGCCAGTTCGCGTTCCTGCTCGCGCATGCGGCCGCGCCGCAGCAACGCGCCGCTGACCGATTCGCCGCACTGCCCAAGAGGGGCCAGCATCAGGTTCTCGAACAGCGTCAGGCCGCCCAGCTCGCGCACGATCTGGAAGGTGCGCGCCACGCCCAGGCGCGCCATTTCATGGGGGGGACGGCCCTGCACCGGCCGGCCGTCCAGCAGCACCTGCCCCCCGTCGGGCGCCACCAGCCCCGCGACCACGTTCAGCAAGGTGGTCTTGCCGGCGCCGTTCGGGCCGATCAGGCCGGTAATCCGGCCGCGCCGCAACGACAGCGTGCAGCCGTCCAGCGCGCGCAGGCCGCCGAAGCTCCGGCAAAGCCCCCGGATATCCAGCAGGACGTCCGGGTCGGGAGGAATCTGGGAAACGACAGGCATCTAGGCATCTCGCAAGGAAATCGGTATTGCGCATCGCACAAATCCGGCGGTTGCGAAAAAGATACCTTGCCAGGTCAGCCAAGTCGAATTTATATTGCTTTGCAGCACGCAAAATTTTATTTATCGAAACGCCCATGCCGCGCCACCTGGAAATCGGCCTGCTGCGCACCTTCGTCATGCTGCTGGAAGAGCAGAGCGTGACCCGCGTCGCGCGCCGCCTCAACCGCACCCAGCCGGCCGTCAGCCTGCAGCTGCGGCGGCTGGAAGACGCCGCGGGACAGCCGCTGTTCGAACCCGACCGCAGGCGCCTGCGCCTGACCCGGCACGGCGAGCGCCTGCTCCCCTACGCGCTGTCCATGCTGAAGATGCACGACGAGGCCTGCTCGCGGCTGGCCTGCGAGGAAGTGGCCGGCCGTGTGACGCTGGGATGTCCGGACCTGTATGCGGCCTTTCTTCTGCCGCGCACGCTGGCGAGCTTCCAGAACAGCTATCCGGGGGTGGAAGTGACGGTGCGCTGCGCCCTGAGCGAGCCGCTGTCGCACGATATGTCCAACGGGCTGGTCGACGTGGCCCTGGCCACCAGCATGCCGGGCGTGCGGCCCACCCTGGGCAGCAGCAGGGTACTGCGCAAGGAGGCCCTGGTCTGGCTGGGTGCGGAAGGCGGCAAGGCCTTCACCCACTCGCCGCTGCCGCTGGCCATGCTGCCCGAAGGCAATCATCTCTACCGCAATTACGCGATCCAGGCCCTGAACCGCACGGGACGGGAATGGCGCATCGCGTGCGTATCGGAAAGCATCGCCGGCCTGGTGGCCATGACGCTGGCCGACGCCGCCGTGCTGGTGCTGGCCGAATCCGTGAAGGTGGACGGGCTCAGGCGGCTGGACGCGTCCGACGGCCTGCCGCCCCTGCCCGGCGTGGACCTGGTGCTGTGGTGCCGCCAGCCGGGCGCGTCGGCCGCGGCCGACCACCTGGCAGCCCACATCGCCCACTACATCGGCAGCGGCGCGGGCGCGCACCGCTGACGCGGCGCGCCCAGGCGCGGACCCGCCCCCGCAGGAGGCCTCCGCCGTCCCCCATGGCCACGGCGGCAATCGGGTGCGCGCGCACCGTGTGCCGGACGCAGACCCGGGGCTTCCTCAGGCCTGCCGGTCCGGCGGGTCCTGCGCCGCATCGCGCGCCGGCGCCGTGCCCGGGCTGGTCGTCACATTGCCTTCCTCGTCCACCACGGTCGCCAGTTCGTTGCCGAGCACGTCGCCCTGCCGCTCCCGGTTCTCGGCCGCCAGCGGGCGATGGGTGTGGCCGGCGGGCGGCGCGAAGCCCGTGCGCGGTGCGGCCTGCGTACCGGTTTCCTGTACGCGCAGCGGGGGGGCGCCGCCGTCGCGGTCCTGGCCGAAGTAAACCACCGTGTGCGGGTACGGCAGTTCGATGCCGGCGGCGTTGAAGTGCTTCTTGACCAGGCGGTTGTAGCCGCGCTGCACCGCCCATTGCATGCCGGGCCGGGTCTTGATCAGGACGCGGACGGTGAAGCCGCGCTCGTTCAGCGAGGTCACCCCGGCGATCGTCATGTCTTCCAGCACTTCCGGAGACAGCACCGGATCGGTCATGAGCTCTTCGAAGGCGCGCTCGAGATGATGGACCACGTCGTCGACGCTTTCGCGGTACGCCACCGTGTATTCGCCCAGATGGTAGGAGAAATCGCGCATGTGATTGGCGACCTTGTCCACCGACGAAAACGGGATCATGTGGTAGCCGCCGTCCAGCGTGCGGATGCCGACGGAACGGATGGTGATTTTCTCGACCGTGCCGAAGACCCCGCCGACCTCGACCACGTCGTTCTGGTTCATGCCGTTCTCGAGCTGGATGAACACGCCGTTGATGACGTCCTGCACCAGCTTCTGGGCGCCGAAGCCGATGGCCAGCCCGACCACGCCGGCGCCGGCGATCAGGGGACCGATGTCGATGCCGACCTGCGACAGCACGATCAGGACGGTCATGGTGGCGATGACCACCAGGGTCGCGTTGCGGAACAGCGACAGCAGCGTGCGCTCGCGCGGGCTGGGCTCCCGGCCGGCGGCGCTGAGCCGATGCTCGATGATGCTGGCCACCACCGTCCAGGCGGCGGCGCCGGCCAGCAGCACGACGGCCACGCGCACGATGGCGGCGACGGCGGCCGTGCCGCTGTCGGACACCACCCAGTCCGCCAGCCGGAACACCCGCCAGGCGTCCAGCACGAACAGGGCCACGACCACGGCGATGACCAGGCGCACGCCCCTCAGGAAGGCGGGAATGTAGGCGTTGAGCCGGGCTTCCAGCATGGGCAGGCGCGTGCGGATTTCTTCGGGCAGCGACAGGCGCCTGGCCAGCAGCGTGCCCAGCGCGGCCGACAGCAGCAGGCCCACGCCGATGGACAGCGCGCTCTGCAGCGTGCCGTAGACCATGTAGGGCAAGGCCCCGGCCGCGTCGACCTGGCTCACCACCAGCATGGCGGTGCAATAGGCGATGGCCGCCAGGTGCCAGGTATGCGCCAGCATGCGCAGCACGGCGGCGAGGAAGGCCGACGACGAAGCCGCCGCCTGCCGGCGGATGCGCTCGCCCACCCTGGCCCGGTTCTTCCAGACCATGCGCACGGCATACCAGTACACCGCCAGCGTGACCACCAGGCCGAAGGCGCGGCCGAGTTCGGGCGAGAACAGCTCCGCCAGCATGGGCGCGCCCAGCATCATCCCGTAGCCGCCGATCGCCGCCAGGCGCTCCAGGCGGTCGTTCCAGTAATGCGCCAGGTCGTCGTCCATGGGAAAAAGCCGCAGATGGCGGTAGCGCCGGGCGAAGACCATGCGCACCAGCGCCTTGGAGGCCTCCACCACCACGAAGGCGTTGACGAAGAGCAAGTCGAAGCGCCCCAGCGCGCCCGGGGCGGCGGCCTGCAGCCGGGCCGCGCCGTAGCCCGCGGCGGCGGCCAGCAGGATCGCCGCGAGGTCGACCAGCAGGCTGCCCGTGATGACCAGCGCGCGGCCGTAAAGCACGCCCAGGCGCGGCTCCCCCGCAGCGGGCGCAGGGACGGCCCGCGGCTCGCCCGCGTGCGGCGGCAGAGGTGGCGCGGATTGCCCGTCCCCGCGGGGTTGCCGGGCCTGCTCGCATTGCCCGGGGCGCGGCGGCTGTGCCTGGTAGCCGGCGGCGGTTTCCCGCCGCACCATCCAGGCGTCCATTCTCGCGTACAGGCGCGCGGCCACGGCCCGCAGGACCAGGAAAGCCACGATGGTGGCCAGCGCCACGAGGGCCAGCCGCTGCAGCGAGTCCTTCCAGTCGGGCAGGCGGATGGCTTCGCCGGCCCGCCCCGAAAATACCTGGCGCAACGTCGCCACCACCGTGGCGGCGCCGTCGGCCGCGCCTTCCAGGAAACGCTGCGCCTCGGCGGCGATGCGCATGCTCGCGCCCGCGCCGTGAGCGGCCTGCGCGGACGAGGCCGCCGGTTGCGCCGCCGGCGCGCTGGACCGGCCGGCCGCCATCTCGCGCAATTGCCCGATGAGCTTGGCGCGCTCGGCGTCGTTCTCCAGTATGTCGGCCAGCGCCCCGTAAGAGGCGCGGCCGCCGTCCGGCGCGGGGCCGGCCGATTGGGCCGCGGGCTCGGCCGCGGGTTCGGGAGCCGGCCGGGGCAGGCCTGGAATCTGGGCGAGCGCGGAAGATGCGAAGAGTACCAACCCCGGCAGCAGCCATCGTATCCCCGGCCGCCAGGGTCGCCGGATTCCGGGCCGGACCAGCCGGGCTCGTCGGGTCGCGGCGTCGCCGCCTTCGCATCGTGTCACTACGCTACCTCCTGTCGTCGCCGGGCGACGCCTCGCGCCGCCTCCAGGCATGATTCTCGCCCAGGCCGGCCGGCCGGGACAAGCCGCGGGCGACGGACGCTGCCGGCCCGCCGCCCGGCAGCAACCCGCCGCCTGCGGAAAAGCCGCCGGCAACCCCGGCTATGGGGCATGTTCGGGCCGCTTACCGCCCGATTGGGCCGGCCGCCCCGCTCCTAGAATCGATACACTGCCGACCCGGCTCCCGCCGTATCCACGCCGCATGAATCCCTTCACCCTGATCGGGGTCGCCGCCGGCGCGCTCATGCTGGGCGCGGCGGTCCTGCTTTCCCCCGCCGACCCCCGTGTCTATCTCAACCTGCCGGGGCTGGCCATCGTGCTCGGCGGAACGCTGGCAGCCACCTGCCTCGGCCATTCCCTGCACGAGGTGCGCAGGGTTCCCCGCCTGCTGCGCTCGGCCCTGCGCGGCAAGCCGGTGCGCGACCGCCGCGGCTTCGACGAACTGGCGGAAATCTCCCTGCTGTGGTCTCGCGGCGACCTCCGCAAGGTGGAGGAGGCGCTGGGCAAGGTACGCAATGACTTTCTGCGCGCCGGCGTGCGGCTGCTGATCGACCGCGTGCCCGAAGAGCACGTCGTCGACGTGCTGCAATGGCGCATCGCCCGGGCACGCGCGCAAGGCCGGGCCGAATCGCGGCTCTTGCGCACCATGGCCGGCTTCGCGCCGGCCTTCGGCATGCTGGGCACCCTGGTAGGCATGATCAACCTGCTGACGGTGCTGGGCCAGGCAGACATGGACGAGATCGGCCGCCAGATGGCGGTCGGCCTGATGACCACCTTCTATGGACTGCTGCTGGCCAACCTGGTCTTCAAGCCGGCGGCCGTCGGGGTCGAGCGCCGCACCGAAGACCGCCTGGCCGTCATGGACATGCTGCTGCAGGGCATCGCCATGATGTGCGAGCGGCGCAGCCCCGCACTTGTGCGCACGACGCTGCAATCGTTCCTGTCGGCCGGCGACGGTGCGCCGGAAGACGCCGCCGCGGCGCGGCCGTCGCCGCCGGCTGCCGGATCGAGGGCCGCAGGCGCCGGTGCCGGACGTGCGTGAATCGCTGGCCGAGATCGCGGCGCGCAACCGCCGCGCGGCGCTCGAATCCCCGGGCGCCGGCGCAGCGGCGCGCAGGGGACGCCACGCCGGCTGGCACTTGCCCGTGGCGGCCGGGCACGAGCCGGAGAACTGGCTGCTCACCTATCTGGACCTGCTGACCCTGCTGCTGGTCATGATGCTGGTGCTGCTGGCCCATGCCGGGCCGGGGCTCGCGGAAACAAAGACGAAGGCGGCGGCACGCGGGCCCGTGGCGCTGGTGGGCACGCTGCGCGCCGCGCCGGCGGCCCCGCCGGGTTCGGGCTGGCACGCCGCCGGCGGCGTGCTTGCCGGCAGCCCGTCCGCCCCCGCTCCGGCAGGCGCGCCCCTGGCCCTGGCCCCGCCTGCACCCGGCCTGCAGGCGCCTGCCCCGCCAGCGTTCCGCCCACCCGCTTCCGGCCCGCCTGCCTCTGTCCCGGCGCCATCGGCTCCGCGGGCCGATCCGGCTCCCTCTTCCGCTCCGGCGCCAGCCTCACCCGGGCTTTCCGCCGCATCCGAACCGCCTGCCGCATCCGGCTCCGGAGCGCCGGACGGCGGGGATGCCGCCGCACCGCCCCCGAAAGCGCCCACGCTGCAGGCGCTGGGGCTGGCGGACCTGGGCAAGGACATCGAGGTCATCGTCAACCGGGAATCGATCAGCCTGCGCATCAGCAGCGAGATCCTGTTCGCCTCGGGCCAGGCCGCCCTCACGCCGGGCGGCCTGGCGCTGCTCGACAGGCTGTCGGCGGCGCTGCGGCGCAACGCCTACCGCATCGCGGTCGAAGGCCATACCGACCCGGTACCCATACGCACCGACCGCTACCCTTCGAACTGGGAGCTGTCCACCGCGCGCGCCACCAGCGTGCTGCGCCGGCTGCAGGAAAGCGGCATCGCGCCCGCCCGGCTGCGGGCCACCGGGTATGCCGACACCCGTCCCGTCGCGCCCAATGCCGATGCCGCGGGGCGCGCGGCAAACCGCCGGGTTGAGCTGATCCTGGAAACCGGGCCCCGGCGCTGACCGTACGCGCAGCCGGGTACGACGCTTGCCCAGGCCGCGCATGGACAATATCCGCATCGGCATCTCGGGCTGGCGCTATGCGCCATGGCGCGGCGTTTTCTACCCGCCGGGCCTGCCGCAGGCCCGCGAACTGGAATATGCCTCGCGCGCCGTGCCCACGATAGAGATCAACGGCTCCTTCTATTCGCTGCAGCGCCCGGAACGCTACGCGCGCTGGCACGCCGACACGCCCCGCGGCTTCGTCTTCAGCGTCAAGGCGCCGCGCTACATTACCCATGTGCTGCGCCTGCGCGAACCCGGCGAGGCGCTGGCCAACTTCTTCGCCTCCGGCCTGTTCGAACTCAAGGAAAAACTGGGGCCGGTACTGTGGCAACTGCCGCCCAGCCTGCGCTTCGATGCCGGCCTGCTGGAAGATTTCCTGGTCCGGCTGCCCCGCGATACGGAGGCCGCGCTCTCCCTGGCGAGGCGGCGCGGGGCGCGCATGACGGGCCGCTCGCGCTTGGCCATCGACACGGCGCGGCCGCTGCGCCACGCGCTGGAGATTCGCCACGACAGCTTCGTGGACCCGCGCTTCGTGGACTTGCTGCGCCGCCACGGAGTCGCCCTGGTCGTGGCCGACACCGCCGGCAAGTGGCCGTTGTGCGAGGATGTGACCGCGGACTTCATGTATCTGCGCCTGCACGGCGACAGGAAAATCTACGTCAGCGGCTACACCGCCCGCGCCCTGGACCGCTGGGCCCGCCGCCTGCGCGCCTGGGCGCGCGGGAGAGAACCGCGCGACGCCCGGCGCATCGGCGGCACGGCCCCATCCGCGCCGGCCGCGCGCGACGTCTACTGCTACTTCGATAACGACGTCAAGGTGCGGGCGCCGGCCGATGCACGCGCCCTGGCCGCCCGCCTGGGCCTGCCGCTGGCTCCCTGCGCGCCGCGGGATGCGGGCGGTTGAAACCGGGCGAATGGCTCACCCGGGCTCCCCCGGCTCCGGGGCCGGGGGCCGCGGGGCCGGCGCCGCAGCAGGCCCCGCGACGCTGGCCGCCATGCCGCGCAACAGGTCGATGGGCACGGGAAAAACGATAGTCGAGCTCTTGTCGCCGGCGATGTCGTAGAGGGTCGACAGCAGGCGCAACTGCATGGCTTCGGGCCGGCTGGCCAGTTCGGTGGCCGCTTCCACCAGGCGCTGGGCGGCCTGCTGCTCGCCTTCGGCATTGATGATGCGGGCACGCCGGTTGCGCTCGGCCTCCGCCTGGCGGGCAATGGCCCGCACCATGCTCTCGTCGATGTCCACGTGCTTGATCTCGACGTTCGCGACCTTGATACCCCAGGCATCGGTCTGGGCGTCGAGTATTTCCTGCAGGTCGGTGTTGAGGCGGTCGCGCTCGGCCAGCATCTCGTCCAGGTCGTGCTTGCCCAGCACCGAGCGCAGCGTGGTCTGGGCAAGCTGGCTGGTGGCCTCCATGTAGTTTTCCACCTGGATGATGGCCTTGTCGGGATCCACCACGCGGAAGTACAGCACGGCGTTGACCTGGACAGAAACGTTGTCGCGCGAGATGACGTCCTGGCTGGGAACGTCGAGCACTACGGTGCGCAGATCCACACGCACCAGTTGCTGCACGAACGGCACCAGCAGGATGAGGCCCGGGCCCTTGACGCTGCTGAAGCGACCCAGCGTGAACACCACCCCACGCTCGTATTCGCGCAGGATGCGCAGCGCCGACAGCACGATGCCCGCGGCGACCACGGCCACGGCGAGATACGGCAGGTATGACATGGGAAGATCCTCCTCAGGAAGGCGCGCCCGGATCGGGCTCGACCGTCAGCACGAGGGCATCGCGCCCGCGCACGCGCGCCGGCTGGCCGGGCCGCAGTTCGACATCGGCCCGGGCCTGCCAGCGTTCGCCGTCGACCCGCACCACGCCCTGCCTGCCGGACCACGACAGCACGACCGCCCGCTGGCCCGCCAGGGCATCGCCGCCGGCCACGGGGCGGCGGCGATGCGCGCGCACGGCGGCCGCCACGATCACCGCCAGCAGCAGCGCCGCGCCCACGGCAGCCAGCGCGATCGCCGCGGGCGGCAACGCGCCCATCGGCGCCCCCCAGCCGAGAAGCAGCGCGAGACCGGCCAGGAATATCGCCGCCCCGCCCGCGGCCAGCAGGCCGAACGCGGCCGCCACGCCCTCGGCCGCCATCATCAGCAGTCCGAGCAGCATGAGCAGCCAGGCGAGGTGGGGATCGGTGTACGCGCCCAGGGCAGCCTCCGGAGAAACGGGATATTCGCGTCGACGACGGCGCGGACGGCGGCAATGCCGGCAAGCGCCATGTGTCCGCAAGCCCCATGCCCGCTGCCGCGGCGCACGCGGGGACGTTCGACGGGTACGCAGCCGCGAGCGCAACCGGCGACCGGAGAAGGCGGCAAGCCTTACCGCCGGGTGTAATTTCTTCGGCCCGCCACGCCGCTGCGCCGCACCCGGCCGTGGCCCTCGCAACCCGGCACGGCGCTTGCGGGCACGTTGTCCCGGGCCGCCACTGCGGGCGTCGGCAGCACGCGCAGCGAGGCAGCCGCACGGCTTTGCGCCCAGGCCCAATCACAGGAGGCCGATACGATGACGACCCGAAACGCCGCGAAATCCCCGGACAAAAGAAAGTCTCCCGACGAAAAGCAGGCCGACCGCCTGGAAGGCAAGCCCCGCCAGCCCGGTGAGAAACTGCCCACTTACCAGGAAGAACTGGACGACGCGCTGGAACAGACCTTTCCCGCCAGCGACCCCATCTCCCCCAGTGCCGCGCTGAACGCGGAAAAGAAGGTATCCACTCCACGGGACGACAAGGACTGGAAGCTGACTCCCGACCGGCCCGACGCCTCCGGCAAGGAGGGCGACCGGGCCGGGGCCGACGCTTCCCCGGCCGGCAAGCCCGGCCGCGGGAAACCCTAGGCGTCTCCTCCCTTTCCGCCCTGGCGCGAGAGCGCCGCGCCCCGCCGCCGTCCCTGACCCGGCGGCCTTCATGCAGGAGACACGCATGACCGACCATGACCGCCCTCCGGGCATCGCCCCCAACACCCTGAATCCCCGCACGCCCGCGACTTCGGATATCGGGCGGGTCCCCGAACCCGAGACGCCGCAGCCCATCGACCCTCCCGAGATGCCGCCACCCGTCGAACCTCCCGAGGTACCGCCCGAACAGGAGGTCGAGCGCCCGGCGCGCCAGCCGTCCGAAGGCGGCAACGTCCAGGCCGCGAAGCCGGGCCAGGCGCCGCCGCAACCGGCCGGCAACCGGATGCTGCCGTCGGACAACCCGAACGCCGGGCTCAACAGCTACATGGACGAATAGCATTCGGCACCAGACGCCACACGCAAGCCCCGGCCGGCCATCCCGCGCCGGGCTCGCCGGCATGCGCCAGCATGCACGTGGCCGGGCACGGCCCCGCCCGGCTCGGCGGCCACGACCAGCGGGCCATCCCGGGCGCGCGCAGCAGCCGGCCGAGCAAGGCGGCCTGGCTGCCGGCCCGGCTGTTCCCGGTGAACAGCGTGGCGGGGATGCGGTTGATGGAGATCCTCGCCGCCTCCGATGCGCCGCATGCCATCCGCCCGCCCCTGCGCCGGATGCGGCCGAAACGCGATAGCATGCCGGCTGGGCAGGAGCAGGAACATGCAGCGATTACGCGCCAACCAGCGTATGGAAACCTATCGGGTACGAGTCACGGGCAAGGTACAGGGCGTGGGCTACCGCCATGCCACGGTGCGCCAGGCGCACGAGCTCAAGGTCACCGGCTGGGTCATGAACCTGGACGACGGCTCGGTCGAAGCCGTCATCCAGGGCGATCCCGACCAGGTCGACCGGATGCTGCAATGGATGCGCATGGGGCCGCCGGCCGCCCGGGTCGCCGAACTGGAAACGGCGGAATGCGCCACGACGCGCCGCTATCCGCATTTCGAGCGGCGCTAGCGGGCCGCCCGGCGTCCGGGCCGGCAATCGCCGCACCGCGCAAGCACTGCGCGCAATGCACGGGCCCTGCGCAGGGCCTCAGCGATACGCCAGGTAAATGAAATACAGCCCCGACAGCAGCGTCGAGACCGCCACCGCCACCGGATAGGCCCGGGACCGGATCAGCCGCCTGGCGGCCACCAGGCCGACGCACAGCCCTGCCGCCAGCATGAGCCCGGCCAGCGCGCCCAGCTTGAACGACACCGCCCCCAGCGCGATATTGCCGGCGGTGGCCGAGGCAGACCCGAGCAGCGTCACCAGTTGCGAGCAGGCGAGAATGGTGCCGGGACCGACCCGCAGCATGCCCAGCAGCGGGACGGCGACCACCGGACCGCCCACCCCGGTCATGCCGCTGAGCAGGCCGGTAGTCACGCCCACGCCCAGGAAGGCCGCCCCGTTGCGGCTCGGTTCGGGCGGCTCGCCGCGCGCGGAAGCCGCCGGCCCGCGCAGGCGCGCGAAGCCGAATCCGGATGCGACGATCAGCACGCAGGCCAGGATGAAGCGCGATACGGTGGCCGGCAATATGTAGTTCAGGCGCGCGCCGACGTAGCCGGCCAGCAGCGCCCCCAGGCTGACCAGGACGGCGCTGCGGTCGATGCGGAACAGGCGGCGCGACAGCACCACGCCCGGCACCGATGCGATCAGGAAACCGAACAGCGTGGTGGCCACCGCGCCCTGGGGCGTGAGATGCCCGGAATACTGCAGGACGGGAATGATGAGGAACCCGCCTATGCCGATCACGCCGTTGATCGTGCCGATCAGAAAGCAGAATAGCCAAACTTCCAGACTGGGCATGGTCGGGGCGGGAACGGGGCGGGAAGACGAACCGCAGACTATATCAGGTTGCCCACGTCGAACAACGCGGCCAGGCCCAGCAAAGCGAAAAGCCCCGCGGCGGCCGTGCGGACCGCGCGTATCGGCACGCTGCGCGTGACGCGTTCGCCCAGCAGGACGGCCGGCGCATTGGCCAGCATCATGCCCAGGGTGGTGCCGGCCACCACGGCCACGTAGGCGGAATACTGGGCGGCCAGCGCAACGGTGGCGACCTGCGTCTTGTCGCCCATTTCCGCCAAAAAGAAGGCGGCTGCCGTCGTGCCGAACACGCCCAGCCTACAGGACTGCGGCTGCCCGTCGTCCAGCTTGTCCGGCACCAGGGTCCAGGCCGCCATGACCAGGAAGGACAGCCCGAGCACCCAGCGCATGACATCCGGGCCGGCCACGCGGGTGACCCACGCACCCACGGCCCCGGCCAGCGCATGGTTGGCCAGCGTCGCCACGAGGATACCGAGGATGATGGGCAGCGGCCGGCGATAGCGCGCGGCCAGGACGAGGGACAGCAACTGGGTCTTGTCGCCCATTTCGGCCAGCGCCACGACGCCGGTCGACACGAGAAAGGCTTCCACGGGGGTTCTCCGGCCGGGTACGCAAAGACCGCGCTGTTCCCCCGGCCATACGGAGGCAACGCGGTCGATGGTCTCGCCAAATCCGGGAACCATCTGCGCCATGCCGCGCGGGCAAGTGTGTTGACGCAGACCCCTCGACAGAGGGAGGCTACTCCCCAAAGACCCGAGGATTGTACTCCAGCGCCCGGACCGCATGGCTGCGCAATCCGGGCATGGCGAGGGCCGTTACCGGACCCGTTACCGCCCCCCGTCAAACGGCAAACAAGCGTTAGGGAAATGTAACCCGCGCCGGCAAACGCGCCCGACGCATCCTCGTCCGCCCTGCCCCCTGCCTGCACGCGGCCGCCGGCGGCCGGCCGCCCGCCGCGCCGCGCGGCCGCTTACATTTGCCCACAACCCCGTTTGACGCTGCGTTCGCGGCCACGCTAGGGTGATTGCATGACCGGCCGGTCGCCACCGCAACGCGGCGCCGGCACGCCCCCGGGCCCGGGGGCGCGCCGGCGCCATTCCGAAAAAGGGGTACACGTCATGGTCAATCAGGACATCGTGGCAGGCAAGTGGAAACAGCTTTCGGGCAAGGCCAAGGCCGCCTGGGGCGAACTCACCGACGACGAACTGACCCGGGTGGAAGGCAACGCCGACCGCCTGGCAGGCCTGATCCAGGAAAAATACGGGAAGACCCGCGAGCAGGCGAAGCGGGAAGTGGACGACTTCTTCGCGCGCAACCGCTGAAGCCGCCGGCCCGGAGAAGCCTTCCATAACAACGCAGGAGATCGCCATGCTGCACTACGCCCTCGTATTTTTCGTCATCGCCATCATCGCCGCCGTGCTGGGATTCGGCGGCATCGCGGCCGGAGCCGCGTCGATTGCCAAGATCCTGTTCTTCGTATTCCTGGTGCTGGCGCTGCTTTCCATCCTGGGCGGCATGTTCAGGAAATGAGGGCCGCGCGCCCGCACCGCCGCAATCCCACCACGCAGGAGAAAACACCATGCAGATACGCCGACTGACCGCCGCCGCGACCCTGGGCATTGCCGCGCTCGCCGCGGGGCCCGCCCTGGCCGCCGGCGACGACGGCCAGCCCAAGCAATCGGTAAGCGAATACACCTCGGACGCCGTGGTCACCACCAAGGTCAAGGCCGCCATCGTGGCCGAGCCCTCCATCAGCGCCCTGCAGATCTCGGTGGAAACCAACGAGGGGGTAGTCCGGCTGGGCGGCACGGTGGACACGCCCGAACAGAGCGACACCGCCACCCGGGTCGCGCGCGGCGTCGAAGGCGTGCGGCAGGTGGAAAACGAAATCAAGGTCAAGGCACCCTGAGCCGGCCTGCCGGGCCGGCATCTCCGCATGGGAGGGCCCGGCACACCGGCACCCGCCTCCACTGCCGGGGCGTGCGTTTTCCCCGCCGCAGCCCCGGCCTTGCGGGCCTGACCGCCCGGCCCCGCAGGTTTTGCCGCCTGCGGGGTTTTTTCTATGGGCGCTCGCGCCCCGGCAGCCGCCCGGTCCGGTACAGCTCCACGCGCGCCAGCAGCATGTTGGCCACCGGCGCACCTATCGTCACGAACAGGGCGATCAGGATCTCGTGCAGCACCAGCCGCCGCCAGGCCAGCGAGAAGGCCAGCATGGAGGCGGCCAGCACGCTGAGGGTGCCCAGCGTGGTGACCAGGGTCGAGGCGTGCAGCCGCTGCAGGAAATCCCCCAGCCGCAGCAGCCCGAAGGAGCCGACGAGCGAGATCAGCCCGCCGCCCGCCAGCAGCAGCGCGACCATCACCTGGGCCCAGTCGGGCAGATTGTCGAGCATCATGGTTCGATCGCCTCCCCGCGCAGCAGGAACTTGGCCATGGCCGCGCTGCCGACGAAGCCGAACAGCGCGATGAGCAGCGCGATCTCGAAATACAGCACCGAGCCGAAGCGCATGCCCAGCACCACCAGCAGCAGCATGGCGTTGGCATAGCAGGCGTCCAGCGCCAGCACCCGGTCCTGCGCGGACGGGCCCTTGAGCAGGCGCACGGCGGCGCAGGCCATGCCCGCCACGAAGCACAGCGCGGCGAAACCGGCCGCCCAGGTCACCAGGCCCGTCATTCGAAGATCTCCCTCAGGGGACGCTCGTAGCGCAGCTTGATCGTGTCGCGCAGCGGCGCTTCGTCGCGCAGCGCCAGCACGTGCAGCGTCAGCACGCCTTGTTCGTCGTCGAAATGCGCCCACAGCGTGCCCGGGGTGGCGGTGACGATGCAGGCCAGCGCCGCCAGCCCGTGCGGGTCGCGCAGTTCGAGCGCGATCCGCACGAAACCCGACTGCGGACGCCGGCGGCCCAGGATGACGCCGGCCGCGAAGAAGTTGGCGCGCACGATATCCACCGCCACGTGCAACGCCAGCCGCAGCGCAACGCCGGGGCGCCGCAGGATCGGGCGCAAGGGCCGCAGGGGCGCGGCGGCCTGCGGCAGCACCACCGCCAGCACGCCGCCCAGCAGCACCTGGCCGGGCGCCAGCGTATCGTTGAGCAGCAGCCAGAGCGCCAGCAATAGCAGCGACATCAGCGGCATGGGCAGCCAGCGGCTCATGGCGCGTCCCCCGACATCGGCCGGTCCGGTACCGCGGCCGAGGACATGGCCTCGATGTATTGCTGCGGCCGGTAGAGCGATCCCGCGGCGGCATCCAGGTAGCGCATGACGGGGCCGGCCTGCACGGCCAGCGCGGCGCACAGCGCCAGCAGCGCCACCACGGGCGCGGCTTCGGCCAGCACCAGCCTGGGCGCCGGACGCTCGCTTGCCCAGAAGCTGCGGATACCGGTGCGCGAAAACGCCACCACCCCGGCCAGCCCCGACAGGATCACCACCGCCAGCAGCGGCCAGGCGCCGGGCACAGCCGGCGCGGCCGGCGCCAGGCCCAGCGCGGCCGACAGCATGGCGAACTTGGCGAGAAAGCCCGACAGCGGGGGCAGCCCAGCCACCAGCAGCGCGCAACTGAAGAAGCTCAGCCCCAGGAAGGCCGTGGCCATGGGTATGGCCACGCCCACCACCTCGTCGGGACGGTCCGGATCCTGCTCGTCGGCGACCTCGAAGGCTTCCAGGGTGAGCGCCAGCACGTCGGCGCCGAACGGGCGATTGCGCTCGACCAGTTCGGCCACCAGGAAGAAGGCGCCGGTCGCCAGCGTCGAGCTGACCAGGTAGAACAGCGCCGGCCCCATGACCGCTTCGCTGCCCAGCCCGAAGGCCGCCAGCAGCGTACCCGAGGTGACGATGACGCCGTAGGCGGCCTGGCGGCCGATCTGCTGCGAGGCCAGCAGGCCTACCGTGCCCAGCACCGCAGTCGCCAGGCCGATCGCGAACAGCCAGTCCAGGCCGGCCCAGGCCCCCGCCTCGCCCGCATGCGGGAACATCAGCGACCATACGCGCAGCACGGCGTAGATGCCCACCTTGGTCATCACCGAGAACAGCGCCCCCACCGGCGCCGTGGCGGCCGAATACAGGCCGGGCAGCCAGAAATTCAGCGGCCACGCGGCGGCCTTGACCAGGAAGGTCAGCACCAGCAGCGCGCCGCCGGCGTCCAGCAGCGCCCGGCGCCCCGGGTCGAGCGCCGGAATGCGCAGGGCCAGGTCCGCCAGGTTGAGGCTGCCTGCCGCGCCGTATATCAGGCTCACGCCGATCAGGAACAGGAAGGAGGCCGCGAGGTTGACCGCGATGTAGTGCATGCCCGCGCGCACCCGCGCGGCGCCCGATCCGTGCAGCGCCAGGCCGTAGGAGGCGGCCAGCAGCACCTCGAAAAACACGAACAGGTTGAAGAGATCCGCCGTCATGAAGGCCCCGTTCAGCCCCATGAGCTGGAACTGGAACAGGGGCTGGAAATGCACGCCGGCGCGTTCCCAGCGCGCCAGCGAAAACGCCAGCGAGGCGCAGGCCAGCAGCGCGGTCAGTACCAGCATGACGGCCGAGAGGCGGTCCACCGCCAGCGCGATGCCGAAGGGGGGCGGCCAGTTGCCGGGCAGGTAGACGCTCACGCAGCCCGCCTCCGCCCCGGCCGCGCGCAGCAGCACGATGGCCACCGCGAGCTGCGCCAGGGCCGAGCCCGCGCCGATGGCCGCCCGCACGCGCCGCCGGGATTCGCCCAGCAGCAGCATGGCCGCGCCGGCTGCCAGCGGCAGCGCCACCGGCACGATGGTCCAGTGCGCGCCTAGCATCGGCGCCCTCCTCCGCGGGCGGCCGGGCGGGGCGCGCTCGCTGGACAGCCCTCCTGTCGCTGCGCGACATCCTCCCCGGGGGAGGAGCGCGCGCCCCTTCGGGCGGCCGGGCGGGGCGCGCTCGCTGGACGGCCCTCCTGTCGCTGCGCGACATCCTCCCCGGGGGAGGAGCGCGCGCCCCTTCGGGCGGCCGGGCGGGGCGCGCTCGCTGGACAGCCCTCCTGTCGCTGCGCGACATCCTCCCCGGGGGAGGAGCGCGCGCCCCTTCGGGCGGCCGGGCGGGGCGCGCTCATGGCCCCGGCTCCCGGCCGTCGACGTGGTCGGTGCCGGTCAGGCCGCGGGAGGCCAGCAGCACCACCAGGAACAGCGCGGTCATGGCGAAGCCGATGACGATGGCGGTCAGGACCAGGGCCTGCGGCAGGGGGTCGGCGTACATGGACGGGTCGCCCGCGCGGTCCGTGTCCAGCAGGACCGGCGGGCGGTTGACGTGCAGCCGTCCCATGCCGAAGATGAAAAGGTTCACGGCGTAGGACAGCATGGACAGGCCCATGATGACCTGGAAGGTGCGCGGGCGCAGCAGCAGCCAGACGCCCGCGCCCGTCAGCACGCCGATCGCCAGGGCGTAGATGGCTTCCATCAGTAGACTCCCCTGCCCGGCGCCGGGGCCTCGCGCCGGTGGCTGCGCAGCGACTGGTGGGCCAGCGCCACCAGCACCAGGATGGTGGCCCCCACCACCAGCATGTAGACCCCGAGATCGAACAGCAGCGCGCTGGCCAAGTGGATGTCGCCGATCACCGGCAGGCGCAGGTGCACCATGCCGGCCGTCAGGAAGGGCCTGGCCACCAGCCATGCGCCCATGGCGGTCAGGGCGCAGCACAGCAGGCCGAGTGCAATCCAGGACTGCGGGTGGATGCGCGTGCGCGACTCCACCCAGGCCACGCCCCCCACCATGTACTGCAGCACCACCGCGGTAGCCATGACCAGGCCCGCCACGAAGCCGCCTCCCGGTTCGTTGTGGCCGCGCAGCAGGAAAAACGCGGATACCAGCCCGGCCATCGGCAGCAGCAGGCGCGCCAGCACCGCGGGCAGCGCCAGCGGGCCGGCGGGCAGCACGGCGTCCTTGCGCTCGGCCGGGTCGGCGGCTTCCTGGCCGCGCTGCTGCGCAGGCAGTTCCATGCTTTCCTCGGCCGGCCGGAACCGCCGCAGCAGGGCGTATACGGTCAGGGCGACAGCGCCCAGCACGGTGATTTCCCCCAGCGTATCGAAGGCGCGGAAGTCCACCAGGATGACGTTGACCACGTTGGTGCCGCCGCCGTAGGTCAACGCATGCGTCAGGAAATACGAGGCAATGCTCTGTCCCGGCGGCAGGGTCAGCACCAGGTAGGACAGCGCCGACATCCCCGCGCCCGCGCCGGCCGCGATGGCGATGTCGCGGCCGCGGCGCAGCACGGCGGCGGGCGCCGCGGCACCGGCCGTGCCGGCCTCGGGCGGCATGCGCTTGGGCAGCCAGCGCAGCCCGAGCAGCAGCAGGATGGTGGTGACGATCTCGACGGCCATCTGGGTCAGGGCCAGGTCAGGCGCCGAGAACCAGGCGAAGGTCAGGCAGACCGCCAGGCCCGTCGCGCCCAGCAACATGAGGGCGGCCAGCCGGTGGTACTTGGCCTGCACCGCCGCGGCCAGCGCGCAGGCCGCGCCCAACGCCCACAGCAGCGCAAAAGCGGGATCGGCGGCCTGCCCGCCCCGCGGCGTCCAGGCGGGACCGGCGGCCAGCGGCAGCAGCCCCGCCGCCACGGCCGCACAGACGAGCAGCAGCAACTGCGGCTGCAGCCGCTGGCTGCCGCAGGCTTCCAGGACCCGGTCGGCGGCGACGTCCAGCGCGGATAGCACCCGGTCGAAGGTGCGCCGGCCGTCCAGCCGGCGGATGCCCGGCGCCTCTTCGTCCGCGCTCAGGCGCAGGCGCCGCACCCGCGCATAGCAGGCGACGCCGCCCAGCATGGCGACCAGGCTCATGCCCAGCGCCGGGGTCGCGCCGTGCCAGACCGCCAGGTCGTAGTCCGGCAGCGAGGCCCCAAGCACGGCTCCGGCCGCGCTCGCCAGGAAGGGGCCGACGGTAAGCGCCGGCACCATGCCGACCACCAGGCAGGCCACCACCAGCAGCTCGACGGGAAAGCGCATCCAGTGCGGCGGCTCGTGGGGTTGGCGCGGCAGGTCGGCGGCCGGCGGGCCGAAGAACACCTGGTGAATGAAGCGCAGCGAATACACCACGCTGAACAGGCCGGCCAGCGTCGCGGCCAGCGGCAGCGCCACGCGCAGCCAGGGCGCGCCGCCGACGAAGACGGTCTCGGTGAAGAACATTTCCTTGGAGAGAAAACCGTTGAGCAGGGGCACGCCGGCCATGGCGGCGCTGGCCACGGTGGCCAGCGTCGCCGTCACCGGCATGGCCGCGCGCAGCCCGCTGAGCCGGCGCATGTCGCGCGTGCCGGTTTCGTGGTCCACGATGCCCGCGGCCATGAACAGCGAGGCCTTGAAGGTGGCGTGGTTGACGATGTGGAAGATGGCCGCCACCGTGGCCAGCGGGCTGTTCATGCCCAGCAGCAGCGTGATGAGGCCCAGGTGGCCGATGGTGGAATACGCCAGCACGCCCTTGAGATCCTGCTGGAACATGGCCGCGTAGGTACCCAGCACCAGGGTGCACACGCCCGCCCCGCCGACGACCCAGAACCAGGTCTCGGTGCCGGCCAGCACGGGCCAGAGCCGCGCCAGCAGGAAGACGCCGGCCTTGACCATGGTGGCCGAGTGCAGGTAGGCCGAGACCGGCGTGGGCGCCGCCATGGCGTGCGGCAGCCAGAAATGGAAAGGAAACTGCGCGCTCTTGGTGAGCGCGCCCAGCGCGATCAGCGCCACCGCCGCGCCGTACCACGGGTGGGCGCGGATCGCGGGGCCTGCCTGCAGGACGCGGTCCAGGTCGTAGGTGCCCGCGATATGCCCCAGCACCAGCATGCCCGCCAGCAGCGCCAGCCCGCCGGCGGCAGTCACCGTCAGCGCCATGCGCGCCCCGCGGCGCGCGTCGTCGCGGTGGTGCCAGTAGGCGATCAGCATGAACGACACCAGGCTGGTCAGTTCCCAGAATAGCGCCAGCTGGATCAGGTTGCCCGAGAGCACGATGCCCTGCATGGCCCCCATGAAGGCCAGGAAGAAGGAAAAGAAGCGCGCCACCGGGTCCTGCGGGGACATGTAGTAGCGCGCGTAAAGCACCACCAACGCGCCGATGCCGGTGACCAGCATGGAGAACAGCCAGGCGAAGCCGTCCATGCGCAGCACGAAGTCCAGCCCGTATTCCGGCAGCCATGTCCAGCGCGCCTGCAGCACGCCGCCGGCGGCCACCCGGGGGAACAGCAGCAGCGTCTGGACCGCGCCGGCCAGCGCCACGCCGCCGGCCAGCCAGGATTCCGCGTTGCGGGCCCGGGCGGGCAGGCAGGCGGCGCACAGGGCGCCGGCGAAGGGAAGCGCGAGGAGCAGGACCAGGGACATGAGTCCGATTGTATCGGTCGCGGCGGAACCCGCGGCCACTTTGCGCACCGCGGCCCCGCCTGCCGTTCCCCGCGGGTATCGCGCCGCGCCCTACCAGACCGCGAAGAACAGCACCCAGGCCGTGGCGAAGGGCGCCAGCCCCGCCGCCATGGCGGCCATCGCCGGCAGGCGCCTGACCGGCACGGGCTGCCGGCCGCCGGCCAGCCGCCACGCCAGCCGCAGGGTCCAGGCCAGCGCCAGCGCCAGCAGGGCGAAGCGGGCGGCCGGCACCCACGCCAGCTTCAGGCCCTCGTGGCGCAGCAGAGTGACCGTGGTGGCCGACAGGCCCAGGAAGACGCCCGCGCCGGCGGCCGGGATCATGGCCTGCGCCATCCGGTGCGGGTTGCCCGGACCCGGCAGCAGCCGGTCGGCCAGCCAGGCCCCGGCCCAGGCCGGCCCGCCGGCCAGCAGCGCGCCTCCGAGCGCGAACAGCACGATGCAGGCGCCGTCCAGCCAGGAAAAGCTGTCGTTGACCTCGGGATAGTGCGTCAGCACGAACCACGGCGCGTTGTCCGCCAGGGGCCAATAGATATCGCGATCGATCAGCCACGCGGCGGCCCATTGCTTGAGCGCCACGAACCAGGGGCTGGCGCTCCACAGGAAGGCGCCCACCGCCAGCCCCATGAGGCCGAAGGCGATCAGCGCCGTCTGCCAGGCCTCGCCGTGCGCAACCTCGACGATCTCGGATTCCGGCGAGCGCGGCGTCAACGCAATGGCGCCCCGGTAGCCGCTGCAGCGCCCGCACATATGGCAGTCCCCCGCCCCCTGCATGTGGCGCAGCGGCACCAGGGGCGCGCAATTGATGGCCTGCGTGCGCCCGGCGGGCCGGCGCCAGGCCTGGGCGTCGACCCGGAAGTGCCAGGGCGCGAGCCGGGCCAGCAGGTTGAACACCCCGTTCACCGGGCAGAGATGGCGGCACCAGACGCGCTTGCCGCGGCCGTATCGCCAGCCCACGGCCAGGGCGGCGAGCGTGGACCCGCCCAGTACCGCCAGCGCGGCCAGCGGATACTGGTAGACGCTGACCAACTGGCCGTAGACCGTGGTGCCGGCGAAGGCGACGAAGGGCCAGCCCCCCCAGCGCATCCATTTGGGAATGGCGCGGCCCTGGCCCCGTTCGCTGGCCCATTCTGTCAGCATGCCTTCGGGGCACAGCCAGCCGCACCAGGCTCGCCCCAGCAGGGGCATGGACACCAGCACGAACGGCCACCACACGCCCCAGAACGCGAACTGCGCCAGCACCGTGAGATTGTCGAACACCGATGCGGCGCTGCCCGGCAGCGGCAGGCAGGCGGGCACGATGAGCAGGAAGGCATAGACGCCGACGATGGCCCATTGCAGGCCCCGCAGCAGCGCCGCATGGTCGCGCAGGAAATCGGCGGCGCGTGCGGCGGACTGCCGCAGCGACAGGCCGTGCGCACTCATGGAGCGGCCTTGGCCCCGGCGCCGCCGGCGCGGCGCAGCAGCGCCGCCGCGACCGCCCAGTATGCGGCCCACGCCAGCACGACGGTCAGCGCCGGAAGGGCGCGATAGCCGGCGAAATCCGCCAGCACCTTGCCCGGCCCCGTGCCGTCGTCCAGCAGCCAGGAACTGTCCCAGACCGGATCGATCAGGGCCGGCACGGCATCGAGCGAAATCAGGCGGTCCAGGCCGCCGACCAGCAGCGCAGCGGCCAGGCACAGCAGCAGGATCTCGGTCAGGCGGAAGAACAATCGCCAGGCGAAGCGCTTGCCCGCCCACTGCAGCAGCCAGAACGTGCCGAGCGCCGCGAGCAGCCCCGCGACGCCGGCGCCCGCCAGGGCCGGCATGCCGGCACCCTGCCCCGCTGCCACGGTGCCGTAGAGGAACACCACGGTTTCGCTGCCTTCGCGGGCCACGGCGATTGCCGCCAGCGCCAGCAGGCCCCAGCCGTCCGAGCGGCCGAGCCGGTCGCTGGCGCCCGATTCGAGTTCGGACTTGAGGGTGCGCCCGTGCCGCCGCGTCCACACCACCATTTGCAGGATGAGCGCGCAGGCCGCCAGCGACATGCCGGCCTGGAACCACTCCTGCCCTTCGTCCGACAGCCACGACGACATGCCCAGCAGCACCAGCGCGAGCAGGAACGCCAGCGCCAGCCCGGCGGCCACGCCGGCCCACAGCCAGGGCAGGCCGCGGCGCCCGCCGGGCGAGGCCCGCAGCCAGGCATGGAGGATGCCCACCACCAGCAGGGCTTCGACGCTTTCGCGCCAGACGATGAAAAGCACCTGTTCCATGGCGAAACGCTCAATCCCGGGCCGGCACGACCACCAGCTCGCCCTTGACGTCCGGGTGGAAATCGTCGAAGAAGGGATACCGGCCGGGCCGCTTGACGGTGATGACGACGAAAGACGTGACGCCCGGGCCCAGGACCTTTTCCTTGCGCAGGGGCAGGCTTTCGAATTCCACCGGCTGGTCGCTGGCGTTGACCAGCTCGATCTTGAAGCGGCCGGCGGGCACCTCGAGCACGTCGGGCTCGAAGCGGCCGTCCGGCCGGAAGGTCAGGCGCAGGGTGGGCAGGTCCGCGGCCGCCGCCGCGGCGGAAAACACCGCGCCGGCCAGCAGGACGCGCACCCCTGCCGCCCGCGGGCCGCGGAGCATCGTCAATACCCCCCCTTCTTGCCCGTACCGGCGTAGACGAAGTCGTACTCCAGCTCGAAGGGAGCGAACCACGGCCCCACGCCGGTTTCCTTGTCGACATGGCGGCCGAAGTGGGACATGCCCGCCGCGCCGGGCGGCATGACGGAGAACTTCAGGTGGTAGCGCCCCGGCCCGTCGAGCCGGACATTGTCGCCGTAGTGCGGACCGTCGTTCGCGACCATGGGCATCAGGTCGCCGGAGGACGGCTGGCCGCCCTGCTTGCGCAATTCGTACCGCACCGTCAGGTACGGAATCCATTCGCCTTCCGGGAAGCCGTTGTCGTTATCGGCCGTGGCGTGGATGTCCGCCTCGAGGTGGATGTCGGACTCCGCGGCGGGGCGCATGAGGCCCGGGGGATCCATCTCGACGGGCTGCAGGTAGACGGCGCCGATCTCCATGCCGCCGCGCTCGGCCGGCTTGCCGATGGGATACTCCGCGGCGCAGGCGACGGAACTCATCATGGCCAGCGCTGCGGCCATGGCGGAAATGCGGATGGACATGGGGTGGAGACTCCGGACGGCCGCAGCCGCGCACGGAAGGCGGCTTCAAGCATTGCGAACGGCACTGCAATCGGAGACTGCAAATGCGTCTTGTTCATTGCAATACTAACGGCGGCGCGCTGACGGAAGCCTGAAACGACCGGGGCGCCCGCGGGCGCCCCGGCATGCCTCTGCCCTGAAAGACCCCTACTTGCGTCCGCCGCCCGGGCCGGAACCCGGCGCGAAGGGAAAGGTGGAGAACATGGCGCGGGTCTGGTCCTGCATCTGGTCCTGCATCTGCACGAACAGGTTCTTGCTCTGCTCGATGTAGTTGTTCATCATGTTCTGCATCATGGGCGTCTGCACGTTCATGAACTGCGCCCAGGCCTCCGGGCCGAACTGCGCGCCGTACAGGCCCTTGGACTGTTCGGCCATGCGCTCCTGGATCTCCATGAAGGCCTGGATGTTCTTTTCCAGGTACGAGCCCATGATGCCCTGCATGGCGTGGCCGTAGAAACGGATGATCTGCGCCAGCATGTTGGACGAGAACATGGGCAGGCCACCGCTTTCCTCTTCGAGGATGATCTGCAGCAGGATGCTGCGGGTCAGGTCGTCGCCCGTCTTGGCGTCGACCACCTGGAAGGTCTCGTGCGCCAGCACCAGCTGCTTGACGTCGGCCAGGGTGATGTAGGTGCTGGTCTGGGTATCGTACAGGCGGCGGTTGGGATATTTCTTGATCAGGCGCGGCTTGGCGCCCTCTTGCGTCTCAGTCATCGTTGTCCCCTGGGTTGCGTCAACCCATGTGCAGGCCGCCGTTGAGCGAGAAGTCGGCCCCCGTCGCGAACCCGGCGTCGTCGGAAGCGATCCACGCCACGATGGAGGCGATCTCTTCGGGCGTTCCGAGCCGGCGCACCGGTATGGTGGCGACGATCTTGTCGAGCACGTCCGGCCGGATGGCGCGCACCATTTCCGTTCCGATGTACCCGGGCGAAACGGTATTGACCGTCACGCCCTTGCTGGCGACTTCCTGGGCCAGCGCCATGGTGAAGCCATGGATGCCGGCCTTGGCGGTCGAATAGTTGGTTTGTCCGAACTGCCCTTTCTGCCCGTTGACCGAGCTGATGTTGACGATGCGCCCCCACTGGCGCTCGACCATGCCGTCTATGACCTGCTTGGTGACGTTGAACAGGCTGTTGAGGTTGGTGTCTATGACGGCCCGCCAGTCTTCGAGCGACAGTTTGCGGAAGACGCCGTCGCGAGTGATGCCGGCATTGTTGACCAGCACGTCGACCGGGCCGTGCTCGGCCACGACGCGCTCGAAGGCTTCCACGGTGGAGTCCCAGTCGGCCACGTTGCCGACCGAGGCGTGGAAGGAATAGCCCAGGGCCTGCTGGCCGGCCAGCCACTGCCGGTGGTCGCGGCTGGGGCCGCAGCCGGCGACGACCCGGAACCCTTCCTTGGCCAGCCGCTGGCAGATCGCCGTGCCTATGCCTCCCATGCCGCCCGTGACGTATGCCAGTCTGCCGCCCATGAACCGATCTCCGTGTGTCCCGCCGTCCCCGAATGTACGAACCATACCAGAGCCGCCCTGCTTTGTCTGTGCGCCCGGCCGTCACACGGCGCGGACCTTGACGTAGCGGCCGGGCGCCGGCTCCAGCACACGGTGGCGCGCGTTGCCCAGGCGCGCGCGGGCGGGCACGCGCCCGCCGCCATGCTGCGCGAGCCACCGCGTCCAGTCGCCCCACCAGCTGCCGGCGCGCTCTTCGGCGGCCTCGAGCCAGACCAGGGGATCGCCCGGCAGGCGTTCCCGCCCCGCCGGCGAGACCCAGTGGCTGCGGCGGCCCCGGGCCGGCGGATTGAGCACGCCGGCGATGTGGCCCGAGGCTCCCAGCACGAAGCGGCTGGGGCCGCGCAGGATGCCGGTGGAGGCATAGGCCGAGGTCCAGGGCACGATGTGGTCCTCGCGCGAGCCGTAGACATAGGCGGGCATGTCCAGCCGGGTGAGGTCCAGCGGCAGGCCGGCCGCCGAGACCCGGCCCGGCTCCTTGAGATTATTTTCCAGGTAGGCGTTGCGGAAGTACCAGGCGAAGAAGGGGCCGGGCAGGTTGGTGCCGTCGGCGTTCCAGAACAGCAGGTCGAAGGGCTCGGGCGTCTGGCCCTTGAGATAGTTGCCGACGACGTAGTTCCAGACCAGTTCGTTGGGCCGCAGGAAGGAAAAGGTGGTGGCCAGCTCGCGCGCGGCCATCAGGCCGCCCGCGCCCAGCTGCTGCTCGCGCAGGCGCGCATGGGCCTCGTCGACGAACACGTCCAGCACGCCGGTGTCGCGGAAATCCAGGAAGGACGTGAGCAGCGTGAGCGAGGCGGCCGGACGCCGGCCGCGCGCATGCGCCAGCGCCAGCGCGCAGGCCAGCAGCGTGCCGCCCACGCAGAAGCCCAAGACATTGGCCTGCTCCTGGGCGGTGATGTCGAGCACCGCGTCCAGCGCCGGCAGCACCGCCCCGTCGAGATAGTCGTCCCAGGTGGCGGCGTCGATGCCGTCGGCGTCGGAGGCCAGCGGGTTGCGCCACGACACCACGAATACGGTATGCCCTTGCTCCGCCGCGTATCGCACGAAGGAGTTCCCGGGCTGCAGGTCCAGGATGTAGTACTTGTTGATGCAGGGCGGCACGACCAGCAGCGGCCGCTCATGGACCGTATCGGTGAGCGGCCGGTACTGGATGAGCTGGAACAGCGCGTTCTCGTAGACGACGCCGCCCGGGGTGGTCGCCACGTTGCGGCCGATTTCGAAGGCGCTTTCGTCGGTCTGGGAGATGCGCCCGCGGCGCAGGTCGGCCAGCAGGTTCGCCAGCCCGGCCTGCAGCGCCTGCCCGCCCGTCTGGAACGCGCAGCGCTGTGCCTCGGGGTTCAGGGCCAGGAAATTCGACGGCGACAGGGCGTCGACCCATTGCATGACGGCGAAACGCAGGCGGTTGCGCAGCGGCTCGGGCCCCTGTACGGCGTCGGCCATGCGCGCCAGGGCGCGCGCCGAGGCCAGGTAGGCATGTGCCAGCAGCACGTGGGCGGGACTTTCGCGCCAGGCCTCGCCGGCGAAGCGACGATCGCGCGGCGGCTCCAGCGTGCCCTGGCGCGCGGCCTGCCAGGCCTGGTTCCAGTCGCGGGCGAAATCCGCCTGGATGCGCGCCATGTCGTCGGGCGCCAGGCTGACCGGCAAGGCGGTGGGAAGGGGGGCGTTCACGTCGACACCATGTAGTCGGGACTGCGCAGCCGATGGTGCATTGCAGCGGCCGCCCTGTCAATCGGGGCTGTCGCCGGTCAGCCAGGCCAGCATGGCCATGCGCCCGGTGACGCCGTCGCGCCGGTAGGAAAAGAAGCGCTCCGGATCGCCCGCGGTGCACAGGCCGCTGGCATGCACGTCGGCCACGCCGGCCGCCCGCAGGCGGCGTTCGGCCAGGCGCGGCAAGTCCGCCAGCCACTTGCCCGGACGGCCCGGAAACGGCGCGAAGGCCGCCGCCGCGTCCGGGTCCGGGCCGGCGAAGGCGCGCAGGACGTCCTCGCCCACTTCGAAGCGGGCGGGCCCGATGCCGGGACCGATCCAGGCCGTCCAGCGGCCGTCCGGACAGCGCGAGCGCAGACGCTGCAGGGTGCATTCGAGCACCCCGGCCGACAGGCCGCGCCA
>Ga0180222_1000754_pt1 | contig 42111 bp, 41 predicted proteins | sample eDN5th37CKraftOP_FD_151336 | JGI IMG/M metagenome (GOLD analysis project Ga0180222, IMG submission 151336) | Enriched Organic Plus compost microbial communities from Emeryville, California, USA - eDNA 5th pass 37_C Kraft OP (version 2) (version 2) ...
TCTCACGACGTTGAGCCGTCAGGCTGAGATGGGCGTGCTGACACTTCGTGTGGCCGAGGTGCTGCCCGCCGAGCAGGCCCCGAAGGCACACCGCATGCTCGAGGCCGGCGGTCTGCGCGGGCGCATCGTCCTCGACTTCTCGTGAACCGGCGGGCTGAATTTTCCTGCGCCGGGCGCTTGGCATATCCAATCTGTCGGTCATTGTTCGCGGTAAACCATTGTGTACCAGGGAAATTAGGCGACCTTTGGTAACGTGGCGGGGGATCGCGAGAGTCGCAGGCAAGTAATGCTTGGTCGAGGCCGCGTCCGGCAGGCGGCCGACCTGTGCATGACGGCCGCCGTGCCGCACAAGGCTGACTGTCAGTTGTGGAATATCAAGGCGTTCATCGCTCCGCCGAAGGGGAGTTGGAGTTGGCCGGCGTGGCGCGCGGTGGCGCCGGGGGTGGCGACGATCTGTGCGTTGCCGGGATTCTGCTGCACGACGATGTCTGCAGCGGCAAGGGGTGCGAAGCTGATTGCTGTCGCGGTGACCGCACCGGCAAGGGCGAGATATCGGAGTTTCATTGTCTTGTACTATCTTTCGGTGTTGTTGCACGGCCGACGGTCGGCGGTGCGCTGGGGTGGGAACTTGGCGGGGCCGGGGTCGTCGGCCCCGCCGCGTCCCGGTGGCGGACCAAGGTGTCAGTCTCGGTGTCGAGGCTGATGGTGACCGACGTGAGCGGGGAAGACGTCGGCCGGTCTTGGTCTGCAGCTAAATGCTGCCTACCCACGACGTTGTTGGCTGGCGCGTAGGGCGTCAGACAGTGTCCAGAACGACAGGCCCAGCAGCGGAATGTCTTTGAGCAGGAACTCGGCGGTCAGGGAGATGGCGGGGAAGCCTCCGCCGGCGGGTTCGCTGACCCCGGGGGTGCTGAACAGGAAGCTGACGGTGAAGACGAACAGCACGATCGCCATGAGGCTGCCGTAGATGGACAGTCGCGGTGCGATCGGTTTGATGGCCAGCAGCACCGCCGCGGTCACTTCGAACACCCCGAGTAGTGCGGAGAATGTGTACACCGGCAGGAAGTTGTACAGCCAGCCCATGAAAGGGCTGTTGGCCACCAGCGGCTGGATTTGGTGGGCTTCGAAGTCTGCGAACTTCAGAGCTCCGATCCAGCCGATGACGATGACCAGGCCGTAGCGGCCCAGGATCGCCCCGATCTTGTCCGATGCCGACAGTGGCAGTGCGCGTTCGATGACTTTGGAGGCGGACATTGTCATGGTGTGTCCTAACGGGAGTTGGTGCGCTGACGAGCTTTCAACGCCATGCTAACGGATGCTGAAACAGTAACCATTAGTAAAATAGTCCGCAAGGAGGCGGTCATGTTGTCACCGTTTTGCAACCTGATGGGCTGCCCAACCCAGAAGGCGGGGTGAACTGTCGACTGCGGGAGCAAGGGTGAATCTGCTGCCGTTGCGCGGTGATCGGCGCGGACGCCGGTCGGACGTTCGACCCTGGGAAAGACTGTGCAGCGCTGCGGTGCGCGTACGCCCCGAGTCGCACGCCGCACCATGGGCGACGGGGATGCCAGCGTCCACTGGTGCAACCTGCTAATGGCGGGTACGGGGTGTAACCATTAGTATCGATGTATGGGTGACACGGTACGAGTCGATGAGGCGAAGGTCTCATGACAGTGGCCGCGCCTGCGCCGCGCGTGGACGAACCCGCCCCGCTCGCGCTGGCCAACACACTTTGGATCGATCGGCACGGTGTGCACGATGCGCTTGCCGATAAGGATTATGTCCAGGCATGGATACGCGCGGTCGGTAAGCGGCTGGATGTACGTCCCGCGCCAGGTTCGACCGACGGGTTGCGTCTCGAGGCGGTCGGACGTCTGATCGAGGTGCGTGATGCGTTTCGGCGTCTGGCCGCAGAGGCCACCGGGGACAGTCGGGATTTGGTGGCGTCTCCGGTGCCCGACGTGGCCACCGCGGTGTCGCTGATCAATGCGGCTTCCGCGGCCGAAACCGTATGGCCTGAATTGCGGTTTCAACGTCGCCGGGGGCTCGCCCGGCAGGACGCCTGGTCGGGGGACGCGTTCGCCGAGGCGGTGATCACCGTGATCGCCAGGCAAGCCATCGAACTGGCCACCAGTCCTCGCTGGGAGATGCTGCGCGCATGCGAGGCACCCGCATGTGCCTATTTCTTCATAAAAGAACATCGCCGCGAATGGTGTTCGGCGCTGTGCGGCAACCGTGCGCGCGTCGCGCGCCACGCCCAACGGCAGCACAATCGCTGACCGGACCGTCGCTTCACACTTCGCCGCGCCATACGACCGCGGCCGCGTCGAGGTGAGACCAAGGAGTGCCGGCCGAAGGGCGGCCCACTTCTGCCATCAAACGATCAATTGCCGCCAGCTGAAATTATGGCCCGCGCGGCATGGTTCCAGCTGACAGACCGGCGCGAACAGTTTTCACCACGGGCCGGTAGCGTCCGACTTTTGCCCTTGAAGGAAGTGATCCCGATGAAGAAAATCGGAGTAGCCACCATGATTGCCGGTGGCGTCGTCGGTGCGGTGGTGGGGTTGGCCGCTCCCGCTGCGGGCGCCACTTCCGGCCAAACCCCCGCCGGGATCTCATCGGTCACCATTTCGGCTGACCGCCACCGCGGCTGGATCTGGATCTACCCGATCCAACCGCATGTGTACGTTCCACACGTCAGCACCGAGGTTCACCAGAGCCGCTGACGGACCCGCTGATCTCGCCAGATGGGCAGATGGGAAACAAACTCAGTCCAAGGTGACGACCATCTTGCCGTTTGCATGGCCGGATTCCATGACCTGGTGTGCCTCGCGTATGTCGTCGAACGAGAAGACGCGTACAGGCGAGGCATCGAACTCGCCGGCCTGCACCTGTGCCGCGATGTCACTGAGAGGCACATCAGCAAGTGGGAATCCTGGTGTGCCGAACACGAAGCTCCCGAAGAAGGTCAAGTACACGCCGCTGGCCATTCGGGCCAAGGGGTTGAAGTCCGGGATGGGCGCCAGTCCGCCGAGCCAGCCGGCAAGGCAGGCCCGGCCGCCGCGGTGAAGCAGGTCGAGTGAGTCCAGGATGGTGCTGTTGCCCACCAGATCCAGCACGGCGTCAACGGATTTGGCCTCCGGTAGGCGGCGGGCCAAGTCGGGGCCTTCCAGTTCGCCGCGCAGCGCACCCATCGCGGTGAGTGTGGTGAATTGCTCGGGCTTGCGGGTGGTGGCGATGACCCGCGCTCCGGCGTTGACCGCCATCTTCAGCGCCGCCTGTCCGAAGGAGGAGGTGGCGCCGCGAATCAGCAGCAGCTGGCCGGGTTCGAGCTCGAGGCTGCGGAACAAGCACGTCCAGGCTGTGGCGTAGGTTTCGGGCAGCGCTGCGAGCTGCGACCACGGCAGGTCGACATCGATTCGTGCGACGTTGGCGGTGCGGACCCTGGTGTATTCGGCGTAACTGCCGTTGATCGTTCGGCCCAGGCCGCCCATCAGCGCAGCCACCCGATCTCCCACGTCGAACGTTCCGTCGGGGCATGAGTCGACCACACCGACGCACTCGATGCCGCTGACTTCTGCGGCTTCGGCCCATTCACCTCGCCGCATGTGCATCTCGGCGTGGTTGAGGCCGAATGCCTTGACGGCGATGACGACTTCGCCGTGTTTGGGCCGGGGCTTGGGGATCTCCGTGTAGACGAGTTTGTCCAGGCCGCCGAAGCCGGTGAGCACAATCGCGCGCATGGTTTCGGTGCCTGCCGCTTCGCGAACCACGGTAGGGCCCGTCAACGCTGTCACAGCCGTGGTTGCTCCAGTCGAGGTTGTCTGAGTCATGAGTCTTCACTCGCTTTCACATGGTTTGATAAGTGACGCAGCGTCATCGCGCTGTGGCGTCCCCCTGGCACCGAATGCCACTCGAAATCGCTTGCCAGAACGCCGATGTAGACAAGCGCGGCGGTCAGGGGCACTGACACAGATCTCCTCGGGGCTCGCGAACTGAAGCTTCTTGGACATGCGCTAGCGGCACATCACAACCACATCAAAGGACAGTGGGGCGCCGGCCGACGGCGAAACGATACGTCGTGAGTCGTGATCCCAGTATGGGTGAGAGCACCCAGAAAGTCCATGGCTCGTCGAGCCTTGTTCGTTCGACCGCGATTGTCGACGCGGTGCTGGCTTGTATCGCGAGCGGGGATCTCGTGCACCGAACTGCTGCGTTCAGACGACCGGCAAGGGTAGTTCCGATGTTCGAGCGCAGTGGGCGCAGGCCGCGCAACAACGACGGCCGGCATCCACGTCGAAAGGCGTGAGCCGGCCGATATCGCCGGGTCGTTGCGCCTTCAAGTGGAGACCGTGACCCAGAAAATCCGGCGCCCGCACGTCGGCGAAGCAGGGCCGAGGATAAGTGACGCTGCGGGGTTTGTCGGTTGTGCTCTGAACTTGGGGTCCGGACAGCGCACCATGCGACCCACGAGCTAATGGTTTCTGTGCTGTGTACCATTAGCTTGACCCGCAGTGGAGTCTGTTCACGGCGGGGAGTTGCTGCGAAAACGCAACGCCGGCGGCAGTGTCGTTCGGCTTGATGGAAGAAACCGGAGTCTGACGTGGATCTTCGCGAGATGCGAGCATTCGTCGCCGTAGTCGAAACGGGCCGGTTCGCTGCGGCCGCGGAACGGCTTCGACTCAGCCAGCCGGCGGTGTCGCACACAATCCGGGGGCTGGAGCAGCGGTGGGGTGTCAGACTGCTCGAGCGCACCAGGGCGGGAGTGCGCACCACAGCGGCAGGCGAATTGCTGTTGACCGAGGCGAAGGCGGTGTTGTCCCGTTACGACCAAGCGATGGACGTGCTCTCGTCCGGCAAGCGCACGAGCACTCTGTTGCGGCTCGGTATACCGTTCGGGCTACCCGCCGGCATGCCGGCCACCGCCCTTGCGGCCCTGACCCAGGACTGGCGATCGACCGTCATCGCGATTCATCAGATGAGCAGCGTTGACCAGATCGAGCTGTTGGAACGCCGCGAACTGGACATCGGCTTACTGCGTCACCGGCCGGTGACCTCCGACCTCGACGCCACGCTCGTGGCTGACGAACCTCTCGGTGCCCTCGTGAGCGCGGCCCGAGCCGAACAACTGTGTCTGCCTGCCACTGACGTGGACCTCGAGGCGCTGGGCACTCTGAGGTGGCAAGGTTTTGCGCGAGACAGCAGCCCGCCGTGGTACGACGAGGTGACGGCGACGTTGCGCGGATTCGGCGTGCACGTCGAACCGACGCCCGCGCGTCCACAAGAAACGAGCGCAGAATTCTCCTATGCCACAGTCAGTCTGGGGAACACGTTCACTCTTGCTCCGGCATGTTGCCGGCAGACGTTGCCTTCGGCCTTGACCTGGCGGCGTATTGCAGGCGACCCGCTACGACGTCGGACGTGGGCGGTGTGGCCTGCCACATCGCGTCGGCGTGACGTCGGCGAACTGGTCGCCCTACTCGAAGGCGCTCATGACGTCGAACACGACACTGCCTGTGTCGGCTGACCGTCTACTCGTCTGACGCAGTTTGGGGGGCTGCCCCCACCCTGGCCCCGCAATGATGCCGCACCACCGACCGCTCTGACCACCTCGGCGTATTCGTCGGCGTCATGACGACGATGAGCTAATTTAATATGACGTCATGACCACTGCGGATGCGTCGCCCACACGTGGCTTCACAGCCAAGGGGCTCGCGACTCGAGACCGCATCCTGCGGTGTGCGGCCGACGTCCTACTCAGTGGTGGCTTGCAAGGTTTCAACGTCGAGAAGGTGCGCCAGGCGGCGTCGGTCAGCGGGTCGCAGATCAACCACTACTTCGGCGACCGCGGCGATCTGATCAGGGCGGTCCTGAGGCGCCAACTCGACATCGTGCTGGACTTTCACCGCCAGCCCGCGCTCGGTGGCCTGGACACCTTCGAGGATTGGCAGCGTTGGGCCGACCTCAACGTGCGGTATCTGCGCAAGATCGGCTACCGCGGTACAGCGACCTATCACGCCCTGGCGGGACAGCTGGCCAAGACGGACGAGGACACCCGAAAGACCTTCGCCGAGGGCTATTGGCGGTGGATCACTCTGCTGGAGGATGGCTTCCACCGGATGAGGAGTGCAGGCCTCCTGCGGCCCGACGCGGACCCGCGGCACCTCGCGGTGATCGTCGTCGGCATCCACCAGGGCGCCGGACTGCTCGCGTTCACCTACCGGCAGGAATGGCCATTGGTCGACGCGACCCAATTTTTGGTCAACTACATCCGGATGTTCGCGAAAGATCCGCAACAGCGCCGCGTGCAGCCGATACCCCGGCGGCGTGACCGGCCACGGGGCCGGCCACCTCAGGAAACGGCGGCGCTGGGATTCACGAGGAAAGGCTTGGCCACCCGCTCCCGCATCCTAGAGGGCGCCGCTCAGTTGATACTCCAGCACGGCGTCAACGGCACCAGTTTGGACGACGTCCGCGCGGAGGTAGGGGTCAGCGGATCTCAGATGTCACACTATTTCGCGACCAAACAGGATCTGGTGCGTCAAGTCATCGCCGCCCGCACGGACTTCGTCCTCGCCTTTCACGCGCAACCCGAGATGGGCGGACTGCGCAACATCTCCTCGCTGCACAAATGGGCCGAACTGTGCTGGTTGCAAGGCGGCGAGAACTATCTGCGCAATGGCTGCGTGTACGGGTCGCTGACCAGTGAGTTGCTCGAAGCCGACGATGAGGTTCTCGACGACATCGCCGCCGGTTACGACCGCTGGCTGGCGCTCTTCTACGACGGTATGACCGCCATGGTGCGGCAACACGACCTACGCGACGACGCAGATCCGCGTCACCTCGCTGCGGTGCTCGTCATTGCCCACCAGGGCAGCACCATGCTCACCCACATCACTTCATCGTCAGAACCGTTCAAGGCTGCCATGACCGGTGCGCTGAATTATGTCGGCAATTTCGCCACTTCGAAGTCGCCCCGGCGCGAGCGCCGCCGAGGTTGAGCATGCGTCGGCCGCTTGACGTCTGAATCAAGCCTGGACATCTTGGGCCTTATGCCCCAGAATATTGGGTGTATCGCCCCACTTGCGCGACGGCGTCCGACCAGACTTGCGTCCCATGATCTGCTGATCGACACCACGGGAAGCCAGCCGAATCAACTGTGACCAGCCTGCGAGCTGGGTGATCAGCGACAGCGGAGGCATCCGTATGGATATGGCAAGTCAGATCACTGAGCTGCGAAATTGTTTGGGGCACTGGCGCTGTCCAGGTTCGATGTTGTCGAGAACTCGAATGATGTCCGACGCCTGTTCGGCAGATCAGACATGTCACCGACCGCTTGGCCGGGTCGTTAAAACACCTGTACAGCATATGAATTCACGTTCAGGTCTTGAATCTGCGGTACTTGAGGAAAGGAACCTATTGTGAAAGAGCCAGATTCAACCGCGCTGACCCCCAGCGGGGCGGAGACTGCCGAAACATACGACGTCGTCGTCATCGGTGGCGGACCGGTCGGCATCAATGCCGCGGACCGCGCCCACGCCGAAGGCCTGTCGGTGGCACTGGTCGAGCGTGAACTCGTCGGCGGGGAGTGCAACTTCTGGGGATGCGTGCCAAGCAAGTCCTTGCTGCGACCGGTGCTGGCGGTTGCCGATGCGCGCCGCGTTGACGGCGCGCGTGAAGCGGTCGTCGGCGCAATCGATTCCAAAGGGGTCTTCGCGCGGCGCGACCGATACGTCACCAACTGGGACGACACCCCGGTCGCAGAAGCGGTCGCCACCATGGGGCCTCGGCTGGTGCGTGGGCACGCCACACTCGACGGCGCACGCAAGGTGTGTGTGAGCACCGACGAGCACAACGTTCTGACCCTCAATGCCCGCCACGCGGTGGTGATCTGCACCGGCAGCACCGCCGCACTTCCACACCTGCCGGGCCTGGCCGAGATCGAACCGTGGACGAACCGCAGGGCCACCGACAGCAGCACCGTGCCGGACCGACTGGCGGTTGTCGGCGGCGGGGGTGTCGGAGTGGAGATGGCCACGGCCTGGCGCGGGCTGGGTGCGAACGTGACGCTGCTGGCACGCACCGACACGCTGCTGCCCCGCATGGAGCCGTTCGTCGGTGAGCACGTGCGTCTCGGGTTGGCCGAAGCGGGCGTGGACGTACGAACGGGCGTTTCGGTCACCGCAGTGCACCGCCCACGGCCCAACGGTCCGGTACAGGTCAGCCTCGACAGCGGAGAACAGATCGAGGTCGACCAGATCCTCTTTGCGACCGGCCGTACACCCAACACCACCCACATCGGGTTGGAGACCGTCGGCCTACCGCCGGGAACCTGGCTGGAAGTCGACGACACCTGCTCGGTGCGTGGGGTCGAGGGGCAGTGGCTCTATGCACTCGGTGATGTCAACCGCCGTGCCCTGCTGACGCATCAAGGCAAGTACCAAGCCCGCATTGCCGGTGCCGTGATCGGCGCACGGGCCCGCGGCCGCACCGTGGACACAGCCCCATGGAGTGCACATGCCGCTACTGCGAACAATCTGGCCGTGCCACAGGCGTTCTTCACCGATCCTGAGGCCGGTTCGGTGGGACTGACCGCCGACCAAGCCAGACGGCGTGGACACCGGATCCACATCGTCGATGTCGACATGGGGACGGTACCGGGCGCGAACTTCTATGCAGACGGGTACCGCGGTGCCGCTCGCATCGTTGTCGACGAAGACCACCGGTACCTGTTGGGCGTGACCATGGTCGGGCCAGGAGTCGTCGAGATGTTGCACGCCGCCACGATCGCAGTCGCCGGGCAGGTACCCATCGAGCGGCTCTGGCACGCCGTGCCGTGTTTTCCGACCGTCAGCGAGGTATGGCTCAAACTTCTTGAGGGATATCGTGATCGACACGCCACGGACTGACCGCGGACCAGGGGACCGGACTTGGCGCCCGCGCTGTCGAGCCGAAAAGCGCACTGCCTCAACCGTCCGCTACGCGCCGGCATCTAGCTAGGGAGAGTAGGTGCCGACGACGTAGCGGCGGTACGACCAGTAGACCTGAAGCTGGGTCACGGAGCAAAAGTGATATTCACTCGCTTCATCTGCGCCATGCACAGGGCACCCCATTGTGTTCCTGGGCACCGCCACGCATCAACCCGGGTCTGAGGACTATGCCTGACCGACCGGCTCATGCGCTGCGCGCAGCCCGCCGCCAGATCTCGGCACAGGTCCGACTCGCCTTCGCCAGTTCTGCGTTCGAAATCCGTGAGGCCTGATAGAAGTTCCGTTCGATCATCCAGCACAACGTTTTGGCGAGCGACGAGGATTCGTCCACGCCTGAACCTGCCGGCACTCCCATGTTCTCCAAGATCGCCCTGATGGCGTCGATGAACAGATCGGCGGTATCGGCCCACAGCCTGTCGAGCTCCTCGACGGTGGAAGCGAGATCGATCGCCGTGCGCATCACCACGCCGTGCTCGCGCCACAGCGCCTCCGTGCGCTCCATCGCCATATCGATGGCGGCGGCCCCGCTGGCGGCGTCAGCGGCCGCTGCTCGGGACTTCTCGTGCAGCACTTCGACGCAGCGCGCAAACAGAGCTGTGATGACCTCCTGCTTCGAGCCGAAGTAGAAGTAGAGCGCACCGCGGGTGATGCCCGCGCCGTCGGCAATATCCGCGATCGTCATCGCGTGATAACCCGTCGTGCTCAGGAGAGCCTCGGCCGCGTCCAACACCGCTTCACGTCGCCGGTCGCCTTTGCTCGGCGCGGTCGATCTCCGTCGGGTCAACGGGCGAACTTCCCTGTCACGGCAGTCAGGTTAGCACGAATCCACACAGTGCTGATTTTTATCAGCTTGTTGTCGGCGACGCTGTCACCCGTTTCGGTCGCGAGGTGTCTGATCGGTCACCATCGGTTACGTCCTTACGGCACAACAATTTCAGGGTGGCGGCCCGGCGTCGTCGCATCGCGCACGTCCAGTCGGACGCCCCCAGTCGGCCCCTCGGGACGAGGCGTCCACGCCGATGCTTGACGTAGTGCATATTTTATTCGACACTGTGCTTATTGAGATGGTGGGGGCATGGAGGCAGCGATGCGAACAATCTTGATCGCCGGAACGAGCGGCGACTTCCGGCGAGCACTCGCCGAGGCGGTTGCGCCTTGGCGTGCACACAGTCGCATCCCCGACCTCGCCGACGCCGCTGTTGGCCCATCCGGGAAGGACCATCCGTGACGAAATCCACGGTGTTGCTCGCCATCACACGAGGGGTCGGCTGGCTGCGACTCAACCGTGCCGACAAACGGAACGCGTTGTCACAACAGCTCATCTCTGACCTGAATGCCGCGCTCGACCAGATCGAGAACGACCCGTTGTGTCGTGTGATCGTCGTGACCGGCATGGGCCCGGCGTTCAGCGCGGGTGGCGATCTGCGGGAGTTCAAGCAGTTCCTCGACCGCGGTGATCGAGAGGGGCTCGTGCGGTTCGTCGACCACACCGCGAAAACCCTGAGCCGGCTGGAAGACAGTCCGAGACCGGTGATCGCCGCTGTCAACGGGGTGGCCGTCGCAGGCGGTATGGAACTGCTGCTGTGCTGCGACATCGTACTGGCGGCCGACACCGCGCTCATCGGCGACGGCCACGCCCGGTACGGCGTCCTCCCCGGCGCCGGGGGAGTCGCTCGCTTGGTCAACAAGGTCCCGCCCAACATCGCCGCGCGGTTGCTACTCAGCGGTGAGCTGCTGCCCGCAGGCCACCGACACCTCACCGGACTCGTCGACGAAGTCGTCCCGCACGACGAACTCATCGGCGTCGCAGGCGAACTTGCGGCGCACATTGCCGACCTCAGTCCCTTGGCCTTGGCCCACATGAAACGCACCGCTCACAGCGCCAGGAACCAACCGGTGTCGGTCGGACTCGGGCTCGAACTCACGACCTTTGGGGACTACATCGGGTCCCGTGACTTTGCCGAAGGGATGTCGGCATTCAGCGAACACCGAGCACCGGTATTCACCGGGCAGTGAGAGCAGCATGCAATGGAATCGAGCCATCACCATGACAGAAGCGGTCCCGCGTAACCTCAGCGACCTGCTGCGCCGCAGCGCCTCGGCACATCCCGATTCGGTGTTCGCCTTTCCCGACCAGCGATACACCTACGCAGAGATGGATGTTCGCGTCGACGACTTCGTCCGGATGTTGCGCCGAGCCGGTGTACAGGCCGGTGACCATGTCGGGTTGTGGATGCCCGCATCGCTCGACATGATCGCCGCCATCGTCGCCTGTGCCCGTGCCGGCGCAGTCACCGTCGCGATCAACGATCGTTTCCGCACCGACGAACTGAGTTACGTGATCGCCCACAGCGATCTCGCAGCAGTCATCACGATTGCGCCCAACCAGCACTCCGACCGGCCGGCCGAACTGCTGAGTGCGATTCCGGGCCTCGCCGAAGCGCCGGGTCCGGACCTCGCGTTGACCGCCACGCCCCGTCTGCGACGCATCATCGTCCTCGCCGACGACGGATACTCACCGCCGGCCCGGGCCTTCACCCATCAGAGCGCCGTCGGCCTGCTGACGACCCACCCGAGGGAACGGACCAGCCGGCACGGCGTCGACCAGGAAGAACCCGCACCCGGCGGCGAGGTCGCGTATCTCATGTATACGTCGGGTACCTCGGCATCGCCCAAAGCGTGCATGATCGCCCACGTGGCTGTTGTCGCGGAGGGAACGTCGCTCGCGTTCGACCGCTACCTGCTCGACGAGACGTCTGTGTTCTGGTGCCCGCTACCCCTCTTCCACACCGCGGGACTGGCCACCCTCACCGCTTGCATCACCGCAGGCGCATCTTTCGTCCATGCCGGTGTCTTCGACCCCGCGCAATCGCTACGTGCGATGGTCGAGGAGCGGGTCACCCACGCGATCCCGTGTTTCGAGACCATCTGGATGCGCATACTCGACCACCCCGACTTCGCCGTGGCCGACCTGTCCTCGCTGCGGGTGTTGATGAACACCGGTGGCGAAGACCTTCTGCGCAAGCTGCAGGCCCGCGTTCCCCACGCGATTCAACTCGCCAACTACGGGATCACCGAGGGGAGTGGTCATGTCGCGATGACCACGGTTGCCGACCCGCTCGACGTCCGGGTGTGCACCGGCGGGAAACCTCTGCCGGGTATGGAGGCCCGCATCGTCGATCTCGACACCCGAGAGCCCGTCGCACCCAACGTCCTCGGAGAGATCCAATTTCGCGGTGAGTCCCGCTTCCTCGGTTACTACCGCGACGAGGAAGCCAACGCGGCGTGCATCGACGCCGAAGGATGGTTCACATCAGGTGATCTCGGCGTCCTCGACGAGGCAGGCCGGCTCACCTTCAAGGGTCGGATCAAGGACATGCTGAAAGTCGGTGGGGAGAACGTCTCCGCGCTGGAGGTCGAGTCCTATCTGCTCCGGCATCCCGCCGTAGCGGTCGTCGCCGTCGTGGGCGCACCTGACGCCTACTATGGCGAAGTTCCGGTTGCCTACATCCAGCTGACGCGCGAACACAAACTGACAGAAGCCGACGTCATCGACTTCTGCCTCGATCGGATCGCCACGTACAAGGTGCCGCGCTACGTACGCTTCGTCGACGAATGGCCCATGTCGGGAACCAAGATTCGCAAGGTCGAGTTGCGCGAGCGCATCCGTACCGAGCTCACCGCCGGCGGTATCACGCAGGCACCTCGCTTGCAGAGTCGACGCGCGCGAAGCGTCGTCCAGCACTCATCCGAATGAGAGGCTGCCGGCCCGTGGGGAGGACCCTGCGCGGTGACAGGGTGGCAACCTCCGTTGCGCGGTCGTTGCCGTCGTGTATCTGCTGTCACATACGATTGCATCTGGGCGGTGGAGGAAATGGGTTCAGCCGCCCTTCGCAGGGTGTCGGCCCGCAACGCGGTCTTACGGCGCACCTGCTGCGATAGTGGTTCGTATGGACGTGGTCGCAGAACTGGTGCCGCGGCTGGTCGAGCTGCCCGGTGTGGTCTCGGTGGTGCTTGGAGGCAGTCGCGCTACGAACACCCATCGCCCGGACAGCGACTGGGATCTCGGCGTCTACTACCGTGGTTCGTTCGACGCGGCATTGCTGGCACGTCTTGGTTATCCCGGACATGCGGCGCAGCCCGGTGAGTGGGGTCGCATCGTCAACGGCGGTGCCTGGCTGTCGGTGTCGGGCCAACCGGTGGACGTGCTGTTGCGTGACCTCGACGTCATCGAGCGGTGGTGGGACGACGCCCAGGTTGGGCGGTTCGACATCGAGAATGTCGAAGGGCACCTGGCGGGCCTTCCGACCTATGTCCCGATCGGTGAAATTGCCCTCGCCCGGCGGCTTTCCGGTCAACTGCCGGACGTATCGTTTCCACAGGCGCTGCGGGAATCCGCTGAACTCCGGTGGCGCTGGAATGCGGGGTTCTCTCTGGTCTTCGCGCGCCACTACGCCACCACCGCGGACCGCACGGCATGCATGGGCATGCTGGCGCGGGCCGCGATGCAGACCGCCCACGGTATCTTGGCCTCACGCGGGCAGTGGGCATTGAACGAGAAACGTCTCATCGACCGGGCGGGTCTCAGTGCGGCACATCAGATCATCGGGACCGCATCGACGGACGCGCCTGCGGCGGTCGATCAGATGCACACGCTGCTGGACCCTCCGTCTCTCACCGAACTCGACGCGCACCACCCGGGGTAGGCGCCTCACGCGCTGCACCGGGGCTCAGCAACGTCGCCTGGGCAAATTGCTTGCCTTCGAGTAGTGGCGACTGGTGACTCGTCCTGCATCATCTGGGCGGCGACGTCACTCGGTGAGGCCGAGATCGACTGGCTGCTTTCGAGCTGAGCGTCGATGATTGACGCCATCGCTGGGTTCTTGTCGCGCATGGCGACGCCACGTTCGGGCACGACGGCGTTGACGTATACGACTTCTCGAATCAGCTCGGCGCCGAGGAGGATCGCGGCTCCGGTCAGCGGGTATACACCCCAGCTGTGGCCCGCCAGCGTGACGGGTTCGCGGCGGGCCCACCCGGTCACCGCGTCGACGACGAAGTCGACGGCCTCATCCAGGCGGTGAGCGCCACCGTGGTCGGTTCGATGCGACGCGCGCGCTCGGATCGACAGGCGAGCTCACCCTGCTCGTGCGGCGGCTGATGCGTGATACGGCCGGGTGTCAGCTCACAGATCACCCTCCACCATGCGTGCCATGGTCTCGGTGAGCACATCCACACCGGTGGTCAGGTCCTTGTCGTGGGTGAACTCGTTCTCCGCGTGTGAGACCCCGTCGACGCTGGGGATGAACAGCATCACCGTCGGAACGACGTCCTTCATGTTCGTGGAGTCGTGGCCGGCGCGCGTGCGCACGTGCATCGAGCTCAGTTCCAGTGCCTCGATCGCGGCCTCGGCCAGTGTGACGCCCTCGGGAGTGTAGGTGTGTCCCTTCCAGGTATGAGCGAAACGACGTTCGATGCGCACGTCAGCGGCAACTTCGATCTCGGCGAGTGTCCGGTTGAGCCGCGCGTCGGCCTCATCGAGAAGCTGGTCCGACGGTGAGCGTAGGTCGAGGTGCATGTGGACCTCCCGGGCGACGACCACCGGTGAGTTCGGGTAAACGGTCAACTGCCCGCAGGACGTGTGTAGATCCTCGCCGTAGGAGTCGGCCAGCTCGCGCAGAGCGACAACGACTTTCGCCGCACCCAACAATGCATCCTGACGGTCGGCGATCGCTGTGGCGCCGGTGTGCGACTGTGCGCCCACGACGGAGATCTCGTACTTGTTGGCGCCCCACGTCGAGGGCACGATGCCGATCGGCACCCCGGCCTTGTCGAGTTCGCGGCCCTGCTCGATGTGGATCTCGGCGTATGACGCGACCTGCACGCCGCCTGCGGTGTGGTGGTCGCCGACGGTGAAGACGTCGCGCTCGCCAAGCATGTCGAGTGCACCGAGCGCCTCGGCCACGCTCACGCCGTCGACATCGGTGGTGTCCAATGCCTCCTGCAGCGCGAGCTTGCCGGTGAACACCCCGCTGCCCTGCATCGAGGGTTTGAACCGCGACCCTTCTTCGTTGAACCAGTTCACGACTGCGATGTTGTATCGCGCGGCACCCGGGTTCGCGCGGAAATGGTCGAGCAGCCTGGTGGCGGCGTGCGCGGCGGCCAAGACCCCGTACGCACCGTCATAACGGCCGCCGCGCGGTTGGCTGTCCAGGTGCGAACCGGCCAGCACATAGGGAGCGCCGGGCACCAGTTCGTACAGGCCGAACATGTTGCCGATGCGGTCATAGCGCACCTCGAAACCGCGCTCGGCCAGCCAGGCGGCAAGCCAGCGCCGGTTCTCACCGTCGGCAGTGGTGCCCGCCTGTCGTTCCACACCTCCCGCGGGTGTCGCTCCGAAGGTCGCCATGGCCGCGAAGTCGGCCAGGAAAGCATTGTCGGACACCGGGTTCGGTGGCACGCGCACTGTGTCGGCCGTCATGAGCGAGCCGCCACGGTGGGCTGGAGCGCCGGAATGACGGCCTCGCCGTACTGAGCCAATGTCTCGTCCTTTCCGTCGTGCTGTAGATACACTGCGAACTGGTCGACTCCGAGGTCGGCGAGCTCACGCAGCCGCCGCACGTGGTCCTCGGCCGGGCCGAGCACACAGAATCGGTCCACGATCTCGTCGGGCACGAACTCGGTGTGGGCGTTGCCCGCGCGGCCGTGTTCGTTGTAGTCATAACCTTGCCGGTCGCGGATGTAATCGGTCAACGCCGCCGGCACCTGTGTACCGTCACCGCCGTAGCGGTCGACCAGATCGGCCACATGGTTGCCCACCATTCCGCCGAACCATCGGCATTGGTCGCGCTGGTGGGCCAGGTTGTCGCCGACGTAGGCCGGTGAGGCCACCACGATCGTCACATCACGGGGATCGCGGCCCGCCTGCTCCGCTGCCTTTCGTACGCGTCCCACTGTCCATTGGACGATTGCGGGATCGGCGAGTTGGAGTATGAAACCGTCGGCGTGCCTGCCGATCAGGTCGAGCACCTTCGGCCCGTAGCCGGCTCCGTATACCGGCAATCTCGACCGGGCTGCCCATGGGAACTGCACGGTCGCCCCGTTGATCGTGGCGCTGCCGCCGTTGCCCAGCGCCCGGATCACCTCGATGCTCTCCCGTAGATGGGTGACGGTAGAGGGTTTGCCGGAGATCACCCGAACCGCCGAATCCCCGCGCCCGATGCCGCATACGGTGCGGTTGCCGAACATCGAGTTCAGCGTCGCGAACGTCGACGCCGTGACGGTGTCGTCCCGGGTCAACGGGTTGGTGACCATCGGCCCGACGATCACGTTGCGGGTGGCGGCGAGGATCTGGCTGTAGATGACGTACGGCTCCTGCCACAACACGTGCGAATCAAAGGTCCACACGTGCGAAAAGCCACGGTCCTCAGCCTCCGCAGCCAGCGACACGACCCGGGATGCTGGTGGATTGCATTGCAGCACAACGCCGAAATCCATCGATTGTTCTCCTCTTCAGATGAGATTCTGGGAAAGTTCGCGGCGCACGAATCGACCGTCGGTCTTGGCTCCCAGGTAGCGCCTGTCCTCGACGACCTTCTTTCCGCGCGACCACACGGCCGTCACGGCGCCGTCTATCTCGAAGCCCTCCCAGGCCGAGTGGTCCATGTTCATGTGGTGGGTCTTGCCGACGCCGATACTGGTGTGCCCGGCGGGGTCGTAGATCACCACGTCAGCGTCGGCCCCTGGCGAGATGACACCTTTGCGGGGGTACAGGCCGAACATGCGCGCCGGGGTGGTCGCGCAGACCTCCACCCACCGTTCGAGGCTGATTCGCCCGTCGACGACACCTTGGAACATCAGATCCATGCGGTGCTCGACACCGCCGATGCCGTTGGGGATTTTCGAGAAATTGCCGATACCCAGTTCCTTCTGGCCGACCATGCAGAACGGGCAGTGGTCGGTGGCCACACCCGCGACGTCGCCGGTGCGGATATAGCGCCACAACTGGTCCTGGTGGCCTTCGGAGCGGGCACGCAACGGTGTGGAGCACACCCACTTGGCGCCCTCGAAACCTCCGGCGCCGAGCTGTTCCTCCAACGACAGGTACAGGTATTGCGGGCAGGTCTCGGCGAACACATTCCCGCCGGCGCCCCGCGCGGTGGCGATCTGTTCGAGTGCCTGGTGTGCCGAAACATGGACGACGTACAACGGCGCACCGGTCACGTCGGCGAGCATGATTGCCCGGTGAGTGGCCTCCTCCTCGAGCTGCCAGGGCCGCGAGACCCCGTGGAAGTAGGGGCCCGTCTCGCCGCGACCCAGGTGCTGAGCCACCAACTCGTCGATCGCGATGCCGTTCTCGGCGTGCATCATCATCAGCCCGCCGATCTCCGCGCACTTCTGCATCGCCCGCAAGATCTGCCCGTCGGTGGAGTAGTAGACGCCCGGGTAAGCCATGAACAGCTTGAAGCTCGTGACCCCTTCGTCGATCAGCTCGCCCATCGCCGCGAGTGATTCGGTGTTGACGTCACCGATGATCTGGTGGAATCCGTAATCGATCGCGCAGTTCCCTGCCGCTTTCTCGTGCCACGCCTGCAGAGTGTCCTGAACATGTTCGCCTGGGGTCTGGATCGCGAAATCGACGATGGTGGTGGTGCCGCCCAGTGCGGCTGCGCGCGTGCCGGTTTCGAACGTGTCCGACGCGGTGGTGCCACCGAACGGCATCTGCATGTGGGTGTGGGCGTCAACGCCGCCGGGGATCACGTACTTGCCGGTGGCGTCGACGACGTTGTCGACACGTTCGGCGAGCCCATCACCGAACGGCGCGGCACCGGGCTCGATCAGGGCCGCGATGGTGGCCCCGTCGATCAGCACGTCGATCAACTGGCGCCCCGTCGCCGAAACCACGGTGCCGCCCCGGATCAGGGTGGTAACCATCAGAGCGCCACCTTCTGACCCGCCGTGAGATCTTGCGCTGCCGCGTCATCAGACGCCGGACCATCGATGATCACGGTGCCGCGCCACTGCCCGATCATCCGCATCACGTGGTAGACGACCACCGCGCCGATCGCGCCCAGCGCGATACCGCCGAAGGCGAGATCGCCCATCGTCCAGGTGAAGTCGGCGATTCCGATCACCAGGGCGATGGCGGCGGTGAACTGGTTGATGGGCTTGGAGAAGTCGACCTTGTTGGTCACCCAGATGTGCACGCCGAGGATCCCGACCAGGCCGTAGAGCGCGACGGTGACACCACCGAGGACACCGGGTGGGATGGAGGCAATCACTGCGCCAACCTTGGGGGAGAGGCCGAGCAGGATCGCCGCCAGGCCCGCGATCCAGTAGGCCGCGGTCGAGTACACCTTGGTCGCGGCCATCACGCCGATGTTCTCGGCATACGTGGTGGTGGCCGAACCGCCGCCGCTACCTGCCAGAACCGTCGCCAGTCCGTCGGCGGCCAGCGCGCGACCCACTCGGCTGTTGTTGTCGATGCCGGTCATCGCCGTGATCGACTTGACGTGGCCGATGTTCTCGACGACCAGCACCATCACCACCGGGATGAACATCGGCAGCACCGACAGATGGAAGGTGGGGGTGGTGAACTCGGGCAGACCGACCCAGTCCGCGGCGCCGATAGCGCTGGTGTCGACCTTGCCGCGGGCCAGTGCCACGAAGTAACCGATCACCACGCTGGTGAAGATCGCCAACCGTCCGAGCAGACCCCGAAACACCACCAGTGACAACAGCAAGAGCACCAGCACGACCGCGGCGGTGACAGCGTCTTCTTCGAAGTTGGCCTTGGCGGCTGGGGCCAGGTTGAACCCGACGAGCGCCACGATCGATCCGGTCACCACCGGCGGCATCAACGATTCGATCCAGCCGATACCGGCGAAGTGCACCACGGCGCCGATGAGGATGAGCAGTGCGCCCACGATGACGATGCCACCGAGCGCACCTGATGGGCCGTGCGACGTCGACGCGGCGATGGTGGGCGCGATGATCGCGAAGCTCGACCCCAGATAGCTGGGCAAGCGGTTCTGCGTGATGATCAGGAAGAGGATCGTGCCGAGACCCGAAAACAACAGTGTGGTGGCCGGCGGGAAACCGGTGAGAACCGGCACCAGGAAGGTCGCACCGAACATGGCGACCACATGCTGCAGGCCGATTCCCGTTGTGCGCGGCCAACTCAGCCGCTCGTGCGGGGCGACTACGGAATCACCGCTTTTGACTTGCCAGTCGAAGATGGACATGAGGGATCCTTAGTGCTGAGCGGATTCGAGGGGAAGATAGTTGAGGCGGAATGCATTTCCCTCTGGGTCGAGGAGCACCGACTGCCAGGCGCCGTAATATGTCCGGCCTGGTTCGCGCACGCAGCGTGCGCCCGCGGCGACCGCCGCCGCGGTGGTGGAGTCCACCGTGGCGGCGTCCGGCATCTCGAATGTGAGGAAGGTGTCCACTCCTTCGGCGCCCTCTCCGGGTGCCGTCAGGTTCAGCATGGCGTAGGCACTCGGCGCACTGAATCCGAGTATGGTCGGACCGATCCGCAGCCCACGGAAATGCTCGGAGCGCAGTTCGGTAACCTCGGGCAGGCCGAGCAGGTCTGCGTAGAACGTGCTCAGCTTCTCGATGTCGGAAGCGAACACACTCGCGAACGACAGGGTCGGTGTCACGGGCACAGCCTTTCGTCAGAGGTCGAGCACGAGCCGCGGCGTGGCGGAACGGCTGACGCACAGAATGATTCGTTTGCCTGCCTGCCTGGCACGCTCGGAGAGCACGGTGTCCCTGTGGTCGGGTATGCCCTCCAGGACTTTCGCCACACAGGCGCCGCATTCGCCGCGCAGACAGTCGGATTCGGCGGTCGGCAGCACGTCACGAACCGCCGAGAGGGCGGTGCGGTCAGGCGGAACGGTCACCACGCGGCCGGTGCGGCGCAGTTCGATCTCGAAGGTCTCAACCATTTGTCGAGGCGAGGGCGATGGTCTTCTCGAACTTCGAGGTGAGGTGATCACCCGAGGTGATGGGATCGTAGCGGCGCGGGTTGTCAGCCGTGATACACGTCGGCAGGGTCTCGATGACGGCGTCGTAGTTGGGTTGGTGGAAGAAGACGAGCGACATGCGACGGGTGTCTCCCGACGCATCAGGACCGGGGGTGCGCACACGGTGGCGCGTCGAGGTCCACAGGTCGTTGGTCCACTGCGCCATCAGATCGCCGATGTTCACCACGAGGGCGTCGGGCACCACGGGTACCGGTATCCAGTCGCCGTCCTTGGTGAACACCTCCAGGCCGCCGGGCGCGGCTTCCTGACGCACGATGGTCAGACTGCCGTAATCGGTGTGCGCACCCGCGCGCATCTGTCCCGGCTGAGGCGGGGTGCTCAGGTGCGGATAATTGATCGCCCGCAGCATGCTGATGTCGCGGTCGATGGTGTCGACGAAGTAGTCGGCGGGCAACCTCAACCCGACGGCGAACGCGCTCATCAATTTTCGGGCGAGATCGTTCATGGCATGGAAATAGGTGGTCCAGGCTGCCTCCATGCCGGCGGGCCGTTGTGGCCACAGGTTGGGCAGGAAGTGCGGTCCGGCGTTCTCAGGGGCGTAGTAAGGGTCGTCGCGGTCGACGTCGACAGGTCCGATGTCGAACTTCTCATGCAGGTCCCGCGGTTGGTGCACGTCCTCGCTGTAGGAGAACGCCTGCTCGCCGATCGACGAGTAGCCGCGTACCGCATCTGAACTCGGTTGTGCGACGAGGCGTTTCTCTTCGTCGGGCAATGCGAAGAACTCGTCGGCGGTGCGGTACATCGCCTCGATCACATCCTCGGGGATGCCGTGGTTGCGGATCTGGAAGAACCCGATCTCCCGGCATGCCGCATCGAGTTCTGCGGCGACCACGATCTTGGCGGCCTCGTCGTCGCCGTGCAGAGCGGCGATGTCGATGACAGGTACTACCGAATTGTCCTGGGACACGTGTTGGCTCCTCGTCTCATAGCGGATATGACGAGTTTTCGGCGCAGAACACGTCCCGACAAGAGCAGCGATCACCCCCAGATCAAAGACGAGCCTGTCACCGCCTTACATCGGAAACCTGTATGTAACAGACGATCACACGGATGTCGCATACCGAAAGCTGCGGTTTACACGGGTCACCGGTCAGACGGTGGGATCCGAGGTCCCGAACGTCGTCTGCCTGACGTACTTCTCGGCCAGATGCCTGCCGGAGACCAGTGCGTCGTCCGGCGCGTGGGCCGCACCACCGGCGAACGGTGACAACTCCGCTACCTCGACATCCCAGTTCGGATGCTGGTAGAACGCGAACGCCAGCCTCGAGTTCTCGAACGCCACCGAGCGCGGAGGATTCGCCGTGCGGTGCAACGTCGCCGGCCAGTGATTTCCCGTCCACTCCGCGAGCAGATCCCCGACCAGCACCACCAGCGTGGCCGGGGTGGTGTTCACCTCCAACCACTCACCGTCAGCCTCGAGCACCTGCAACCCACCTGGTGTCGATTCGGCGGAGACCACGGTGAAGGCGCCGTAGTCGGTGTGAATACCGGCACGGAATTGATGGGGTAGGGGCGGCTCGGGCTGCGGCGGAAAGTGCAGTGCGCGAAGCATGCTCAACTCGGCGTCGAACAACGGCACGAAAAACTGCCGGCTCAGTCCGAATCCCTCGGCCGTCAAGGCCAGCAGTTCGGCGCCCACCCGTTGCATGTGCTGGTAGTAGCACTCCCACACCGTCCGGAACTCCGGCAGGGCGGGCCACAGGTTCGGGTATGCCATCGGCCCGGCGCCCGGTTGCCCGAGGGTGGGCCCCGTCACAGGGCCGATGTCCATCTTCTCCTTGAGGTCGGCGTGCGTTTCTTCCCCCAGGGAATAGGCCATACCTTCCGAGCCGGCCCCGGACCATCCGCGCACCTGCTCAGGTGTGGGCTGCGCTACCTTGCTCTTCTCCTGCGCCGGGAGACCGAAGAAGCGCCGCGTGACGGCGTAGAGCTCGGTGAACACCGAAGACGGGATCCGATGGCCGACGACGTGGACGTACCCGACCTCGGAGAATGCGGCATCCAGGAGCTCGAACTGTCGCCGACGCGAGGCCGGGTCTGCGGCAGCTTCAATGAGGTCGACCGGCGGAATGGACAACACACCGTTACTCTGCCTCAAGTGCAGCACACAGGTGCACCCGAACATGGCGTGGGAAGTGTGGGCCCCACGCTCGCCGAAATCGGTGCGGCCATCGGAGCGCAGATCGCGGCACCGCCGCACGATCCGACCGTGGCCGTCCACTCCGTGATGGACGCCGAACGCGCCTCCGACGCAGCGTCGCTCGACGGCGCGCTGGTGGTCCTCGACTGGGCGCCACATCGCCCGAACGGCCCGCTACCGAACCTGCTCACGACGCTTGACCCGTTGCTGACCAAACGCCCCACCGCGGTGGTCATCACCCCATCACGGCCGGTCAACCCGCCCCGGCCGGTGCTTGCGCACGCCCGTCGCCACGGCGTGGGGCTGCTGTGGGTGATCGAGGCCGCACCGGTTGATGACGTTCGAGCGCAGATCGACAAGCTCATACAGATGGCTCACACCACCCGAGCCGACCGCAAGGGCGTCACGGTGCCGGCCGATCTGCTGGGCGCGGCCGACGACCTCAGCCGTCTGCTCGACGAACTGGGCGGCGCGCTCGATGCGGCGGTACGACTGCTCGATCGCCCGACGAACGCAGCGGGCACCGCGGGGTTTCCTGTCGTCAGTGGGGGACGCTCGGCATGGCTCGAGATACGCCGGGACAGCGCGCTCACCCAGGAAGAGACCGAACTCGTCGAGCTGCTGATTCCGGTGATGCGCCTGCACCTGCGGCTGCGCGACACCGAACACGACGAGACCACGGCCGAAGCAGCCCGCAATCTCAAGACCATCCTCGGTGAGGACCTGGTGGCGCGCGAAGCCACCCTACGCAGATCCCGCCGACTGTCGATGTTTCCCCGTCATCCGTTGGTGTGCCTGGTGATAGAGCCGTTCGGGGTTGCCGTGACCATGGCGGGCATACAACAACTGCGAAGCGATCTGGAGCCGTTGGCGCGGCGCACCGACCGTGACGCGATCACGATCGTGCACGAGGGTGCGGTGGTGATGATGGTGAACGCGGCGGTCGGGTTGGACATCATGTCGCGTGGTCTGTATCGGGCGGTGCGCACACCATTGGTCATCGGAGCGAGCGACGAGGTGACCGCACCCCGCAGTTATCCGGGTGCCTTCCGACAGGCCCAACGGGCGGTCGCCGTCGGGCGACGTGTGGGCGGCGTCAACCGCGTGACACGCTATCGCGATCTCGGCATCCTCGGCCTCCTTTACCAACTGCCCGAACACGCGCGGCGCAGTTTCGTCACCGAAACGCTCGGATCGGTCGCCGACGACACCCCTGACGCTCTCGACCAACGCCGAATCCTGCGCACGCTGCGTGCGACCGACTGCAACATCACCGAGTCGGCCCGAAAGTTGTTCATCCATCCGAACACGTTGCGCGCCCGCATCAACCGCATCGAGTCCATCACCGGGCAGTTCCTCAACGATCCCGCCAAGAGAATGAACATCTTCACCGCGTTGGCGATGTTCTCACTCGACAGCAATCCCGAGGGTGAGTAGCGCCTGGAATGCTTGGTCGACAACGGATCTCGAACCCTGCAGGCGCGCTTGTTCGGCGCCTCATCATCCAAGGGATGACTTGCCGTTCACGGGTTTGAAGGACGCGGTGGGCAGACCCTCGACGGCACAGTCGGCGGCGAATGTCCGTCCGTCGTCGGGCCCCGGTTGGTTCAGCCCGTGGGTCGCAGAGGTGACGAACACCTTCCCTTCGCCGATCGCGACGCTCGTCGGCTGCTGTGCGGGAACGGGGATGACCTCCACGAGGTCGCCGGTGGGTGAGTAGCGGTGCACTTCACCTGCTCCCCAGATCGCGGTCCAGAGATGTGACTCGGCATCGACGGTCATTCCGTCGGGTGATCCGTCCACGGTGGCGAAAACCTCACGCCCGGTGAGGTGCCCAGCTTCGTCGACATCGAACCGGTAGATCCGACCCGCGGCGCTGTCGGCCAGATACATGACCGTTCCCGCCGCGTTGAAAGCCGGGCCATTGGGCACGGCCAATCCGTCGACGACACGGGTGATCGTGCCGTCGCGGTCGATGCGGAACAGCGCCCCGGTCTCTGGTGAGGGTTCATAGGCCATCACGCCTGCCCAGAATCTTCCACCGGGATCACACGCACCGTCGTTCACTCGTACACGAGTGGCGTCAACACCGAAACTCGGCCCTTCGCGCATGACGGATCCCTTTGCCAGGAAACCGATCCCGGTACCCAGCGTCGCGATGAACTCACCTGCGCGCCCGTCCACCGGAGCGACGGCGCCCAGCGGGACATCCAATGCGGCGAGCCGGCGGACGTCACCGGTGCGTACATCCGTGCTGAACAGACGCCCTTTCAGCAGGTCGACGTGCAGCAGTTGGCCATCGACGAGGCGTGCCCCTTCGCCCAGTTCCAAGGCCGGACCGATCGGTTGCCATGCGGATGTCAGTGCAGGTGTCATGAGGAATCCTTTGTGACGCTCCAGCCTCCGTCCACCGGAATGCTGGCGCCCGTGACGTACGAGCTTGCCTCGGACGCCAGGAATGAGATCACGGAGGCGACTTCCCGGGGAGTGCCGAGCCGGCCCAGCGCCGTGGCCGCCGCGCTGGTGCGCCGGTCCTGCTCTCCGATACCGTCCCACGATGCGGTCAAGATGGGGCCAGGCAACACTGTGTTGACCCGCAGTTGCGGGCCGTACTCGGCGGCGAGTTGACGGCCGAGACCGGTGAGGCCGGCCTTGGCGGCAGCGTATGCCGGTCGGCCGGGCAGGCCGAACATGGCGTGCACCGAAGACACCAGCACGATCGAGCCGCGTGCGGCGCGCAGGTCGGGCAGGAACGTCTTGACGCCGTGGAATGTGCCGGTGAGCATCACGTCGAGCTGGCGGTGCCAGCTGGCCGTGGATGTCTCGTCGAGGGAGGCGATGTCGACGGTCATCGCGTTGGAGACGAGCACGCTGACACTCCCCAGAGTCCGCGCCGCCGATGCGGCGTCGGCCCATGCTCGCGGATCGGCGACGTCACCGCGGATACCGATCGCATTCCCTGCACCGCCTGACAGTTCGCGGGCCAGGTCGCCGACCTCGGGAGCGAGGTCCATCAGAGCCACCGCAAATCCGTCGGCGTGGAGCTGTCGTGCAGTGGCCTCACCGATGCCGCGAGCGGCGCCGGTGACCACCGCGACCCGTGCACGCCCTTCTGCCATCATCGCCCGCCGCCAGGGGAGGTGTGGACGCTGAGCTTCACGGGAAAAGTCATCGAACTGCCCGGAGCCAAGGTGTGCGACGCGGAAAGAACTTCACACTCGACTATGCGGTCGGGGGGATCGAGCCCGTCGAGACTGGCCAGCGGCGCCGGTTGCGGATGCTCCATCCACACCTCGGCCCGGGAACCCTCATCCGGGTAGGGCGCATCTTCATCGACAGGGAAATCCCATGCGAGCGTGACATTTTGGTGTAGATATCGCAGCCTGCCTGCGGCGTAGGGGAACCCCAGCTTGCCGACGACATCCTGTGGGTCGATGGCGATGGTGTCCGGACCGCTGCGGCGCCAGGAGGGCACACCGGTGCCGGCCAGGATCTCGACGGGTTCTGTGAATCGATGTTCCACATCGACTTCGACGGTTCCGCCGCCGGGCAGCTGGGTCACATTCCACAGCGCCCAGGTCACCTCGTGATCGGTGACATTGGTCGCGGACAGGTGGATGACGAATTCACTGTCGGTGTTGACGGTGAATGTCCGGGTTATCTGTAATCCCGTACGCGGATCGGGCGGACTGGTGACTGCGAGTTCGGTTGTGGCCTCCCATCTGCAGACATCGACTGCGTAGTGGCCGGAGTCGAGGACGGGATCGGGTGGCCCCGCCCACTGTTGCGGTGACGACCAGCCCTGCGGGGCAGGCCAGGTCTTGTCCCCGCCGTAATTGCACCAGTCGCCCAGGCGCCCGCTGACCGGTGCCGGAATGTGTCCGCCCACTGGCTGCAGATCTTCGCCCAGCAGTGCGGGGTTGCGCCACAGCAGTTCTCGCTCACCGAGTCGCAGGCTGAGCAGCCGCCCGCCGAGCGCCGGCACCACACCCAAAGTGAGGGAGCCGGTTCGGATCCAGTACACATCGTGATGGCCGTGGGTCACCCACGACTGCGGGATGGAGACCGTCACGCGGCGTCCCCATCCGGGACCAGGCACACCTTGCCGCGGCTGGTGCCTGCCGCCAACTCGTAGGCGCGTGCGGCCTGCGACAGCGGGAAGATATCGCTGACGACGGTTTCCGGCTTCAGGTTCCACCGCACGAGGTTGGTGGCCAGCTCACTCATGGTGGGCAGAGAGGTGACCCAGGAGGCGTGAATGGTCAACTGCTTGTGCAGCAGGGTGTCCGACACTTCCGTATGAAGATCGTTGCCCTCGCCGACCAGAGAGATGTTGCCCCATTCGGCAGCGGCTTCCAGTGCCAGCGAACGCCCCGCGCGGCTTCCCGAGCAGTCGATGGTGACACTGGCGCCGGCGCCGCGGGTCAGTTCTGTGATCGTGTCCAGAGCGTCGGGGCCCGCGGGGATGGTGGCGTCGAAAATTCCCAGGCTGTCAGCCCATTCGCGGCGTGTGGTGGAGGGCTCGACGCCGATCACCGTCGCAGCGCCCATGCCCCGGCCGATCATTCCGGCCGCCAGGCCGACGGGGCCGAGACCGACCACCAACAGATCGTGGTCGCCGCTGACGCCGGCGCGGCGCAGCCCTTCGTAGGCGGTGCCGAACCCGCATGCGATCAGGGCGCCGTCGACGAACGACAACTCGTCGGGCAGCGGGATGCAGGTACGTTCCTCGGCCAGCACATAGCGGGCGTGGCCACCATCACGTTGCCACCCGTAGGACGCTCGGTCTCCACTACAGCTGATGTAGAAGCCGCGGCGGCAGTTGTCGCACAACCCGCAGCCCACGATGTGGTACAGCAGCACCCGATCGCCCACGCCGAAGCGTGTGACTCCTTCTCCTGTGGCGACAATGCGCCCGGCAGGCTCGTGGCCTGCGACCACACCTCGGTAGGCGGGTCCGTCGATCCCGCGGTAACCCTTGTACCCGCGGTAGATGTATCCGATGTCGCTGCCACAGATGCCGGATGCGCCCATCTCGAGGAGCACTTGCCCTGGCCCGGGTGGGCGGACATCGAATTGCTTCAGTACTGCGGTGGAGTCACCGGGCAGGTATACACCGTCCATCGTGGAGGGAATGGTGGTGTGATTCATGGTATTTCCTGTCTGCGGGTCGGTGGTCACGTCAGTCGGGGGAATCAGGTGGTGCGAGTGGCATTCCGGCGTCGACCGATGATCACGTTGATCAGCACTGCGCCGACGATGATGACGCCGCGCACAACCTCCTGCAGGAAGGAGTCGATGCCGAGTAACACCAGTCCGTTGGCGATGACCGTGATGAACACGACCCCGAGAAGGGTGCCGACCAGGCTGCCCCGGCCGCCGGCGAGCAAGGTGCCGCCGATGACCACGGCCGCGATCACATCGAACTCGAGTCCGCCCGCGGCGCCGCCGTTGCCGGATCCGAGACGCGCCGCAACCAGGATGCCGGTGACTGCCGAGAGCAGTCCGGTGGTGGCGAACAGGATCACGCGGGTGCGGGTGAGGTTGATGCCTGCAAGCATCGCCGCCGCGGCGTTGCCGCCGATGGCATAAACCGATCGGCCGTAGGCCGTGAACTTCGCAACGTATGCGAAAACCGCGAAGAGGACGAGCATGATGATCGCTGACGTGGGCACACCCAGAATGTCGCCGCCGAGAACCTCCATCATGCTGCTGGCCGGGAGCACCACCGGCAACGCGTCAGTCATGTACAGGGCAAGGCCACCGAGGATGCTCCACAAGCCGAGCGTGGTGATGAACGAGGGGACATTGAACCGGGCGCGTAGATAACCGGCCACCGCACCCCATAGCGTGCCGAGGACCAAGGTCAACACGATGGCCCCGCCGATACCGAGTCCCCATTGGGCACTTCCCTTGGCGACCAGTACCGATGAGAACGCCACTGCGGGACCGATACTGATGTCGATGTCCCCGGCGATGATCACGAGCGTGACACCCCACGCGGCGATACCGATCGTTGCCGCGTCGCGCAGGATGCCCAACTGGTTGCCGGCAGTCAGGAAGCCGGCTGCTGAGGCGCTCAGCGCGATGTACAACGCGACGATCGCGACCAGAAGTCCGATCTCATTGAGTCGGTACGACCTCGGCGATGCGGCCCGCGGTGTGGCGTCAGGGTGGGCGTCTGACCGTAATGTGCTCATATCGTCTGTCTCCCTGTGGGTTTCACGCCGCCATCGCGGCGGACAGGACGGCGTCGACGGTGACGTCGACGCCGATGAACTCGGCGGTCACCCGACCGCCCTGGACAGTGATGACTCGGTCGCACACCAGCGGTAGCTCCTCCAGCTCACCGGACACGAAGATGACTGCCTTGCCCGCATCCGCCAACGCGCGCACCAGGTCGTAGATGCCGGCTTTCGCCGCCACATCCACCCCGCGGGTGGGTTCGTCCAGCAGCAGGATCGAGGCGTCGGCGTGTAGCCAGCGCCCGATGATCGCCTTCTGTTGGTTGCCTCCGGACAGGTTGACGATCGGTGTCACCGGCGAGGCGGTCTCGATGCGCAGCCGATCGATCAACGACTGGGCGGCTGTGCGCATACGACGCAACGAGATTGGTCCGTGGTGGCGAACCCTGGTGTAGTCCGACAGCACCATGTTCTCGTCGACACCGAGCAACGGCACGATCGCGTCGTGCTTGCGGTCCTCGGGCGTGAGCCCGACGCCATTGCGTTTCATCACCGCAGGTGCGTTCCACGGCATCGGCTTTCCATCGAGCGTCATCTCGCCGGACACCGGGGTGTCGAAGCCGGCGACGGCGCGGAGTACCTCGGTACGCCCCGATCCCATGAGACCGGCAATGCCGAGCACTTCACCGGCGAACAGATCGAAGGAGACCTTCTCGATCTTGGGTGGTAAGCGCAGGTCGCGTACCGACAGCAGCGGCGTGCGGGTGCGGTCGACGGCCCGCAGCGGTGGCCGCTCCTGGGCTTGGTGGTCAGGGCCTACCATCATGGCGATCATCGCATCGGTACCCGTGGTGTCCATCTCGACGGTGTCGACGACTCGACCGTCCCGCAGGATTGTTGCGCTGGAGGCGATGCGGCGTATTTCATCGAGGCGATGACTGACGTAGATCACGGCGACACCGGTCTGGGCGATGCGGGTCACGGTGTCGAGCACGATGGACACCTCCGTCGCGGCCAGCGCGCTGGTGGGTTCGTCGAGGATCAACACGCGCGGTTGCCGGCGGACCGCGCGGCAGATCTCGACGAGTTGGCGGGTCGCCAGCGACAACGCCGCAACGGGGGAATCAGGGTCGATATCCAGACCGAGGCGGTCGATGACCGTGGATGCTTCGGCTCGCATCGCGTCGTAGTCGATCTTGCCCCCGCTGCGCGGCCACGCACCGACGAACATGTTCTCGGCGACCGTCATGTCCGGCACCAGGCTGAGTTCCTGATGTACGGTCTGAACTCCCAGTTCATTCGCACGACGTACCCCGCCACCGTCGAGAATCGTGCCGTCGATGGACACTGTCCCCGTGTCGGCCTGCTCGACGCCGGACAGGATTCGGATAAGGGTGGATTTCCCGGCACCGTTGCGGCCCAGGAGCGCACGCACCTCTCCGGCGCCCACCGCAAGGCTGGCGTCAGTGAGGGCGGTGACGCCGATGTACCGCTTGGTCACGGCATCGACTTTCAACAGCGGTGCTGCCAGAGAACGGCTCGCGGACATTCGATGCCCTTTCATCGGTCGAGGGTGAATCTGGCTGCACAGGAGTGGATCCGGGCCAGGTCATGGGATTCCGTCGGGATGTTCCCGCAGCCAACGGGTGCCCGCATCAGGTCCCTCGTACGCATCGACGGGAGCGTCGACGATGAGGTTCTCAGACCGCTGCCCTCTGAGGAGGCGCAGCGCCGCGTCGGCTGCCATTTCACCGACGGTGATGCCGGAGATGTCGGCGACGCCTCGGAGAACCGACCCCTCCTGCAGCATCTGAGCGATCTGCGTGGACATGTCGCCGCCGAAGACCACGACCCGGCCGGTGAGCCTTCTGGCCTGCACGGCACGTACCGCACCCACCGTCATGGATCCGGCTTCACCGTAGAACGCGTCCAGGTCGGGGTGGGCTGTGAGGATCCGCTCGGAGGCCTCGACGGCCTCGTCCACGAGCAACCCCTGCTGATTGGCGACGATCTCGGCGGTGGGCACCAAACTCGTCAGAGCTTGCTCGAATCCCTGTCGACGCTGAATGCACACCTCGAACTGCTCGCAGTTGATCACTGCAACCTTGGGGTGGGTGATGCCGTTCTCGATGAAGTAGTTGCCCATCTGCTCACCACCGATACGCCCGAACTCCTGCGGGGAGCCGAGAATCCAGGAGTCGACGTACTTGCGGGCATCAGACTCGGTGACGCACGTGTTGTAGCAGATCACCGGGATCCCACTGTCATGGGCAAGCCGGACAGCCGGCACCGAGGCGTCGGCAGATGTCGGCGACAAGATCAGCGCGTCGACCTGCACCGAGCTCACCGTATCGATGAAGGCGCTCTCCTGCGATGGATCGGACCGCGCGTTGGTCTCGATCAGCTGGGGAGCGTCGCCGGCGTCGGCGAAGGCCTTCTTCACCCCGACCTTGACCCCCGCATAGAAACCCTCGGCGTTCAGGTACACCACTGCGATGCGACCGTTCTCGCCGATGCGTGAGCAACCGGATACGGCCAGTGCCGCGACCAGCATCAGCGTCGCAAACCGGACCGCCCTCCGCCGCAGCGATCTCGGCATGTCAACCTCGATTCTCCTGTGTCGGCTTCCTCCCGACATCCGCAAAACCCTCTGCGTAACAACAGAAATCAACGATGCCCGCGGGCATCGGTTACGAATGCGGGTCACCGGCAAAACATCTCGAAGAGTTTGCCGACCACGTGAGCCGCTCAGGAGCGGATAGCACGTTTTCGATGAACACGAGTCGAAAGGTATCCCTCATTTGTGCTGTAGAGCATAGTCATAGCTATGAGCTCTATGGACGAATCAACGGCAGCATGGATCGCTGACGGCTTCGTCGGGCAGCGGATGCTCGCGGTACCGCGTCCGGTCGTGGACCACGCGCTGGGTGCGCCGGTCACCCGCAGGCTGCTCGTCACCGACGCCGGGTTCTTTCCGCGGGCCACCCGTCACGGGCGATCCCGGTCTCGCGGGGCCACCGAGCACGTGGTCATGGTGTGTACAGCCGGTGCCGGGTGGTGCCGCACAGAGGAGGGGGCGTTCGACGTCGGCGTAGGCGACGCGGTACTGCTACCGAAAGGGCGGGCGCACATGTACGGCGCAGCCGAGTCAGACCCGTGGACCTTGTGGTGGATGCACGTCACGGGCTCCGACAGTGCAGAATTGATCGCCGCGGCCAGGGTGTCACCAGTCAGCCCGGTGGTTCACCTCGTCGATCCGGCACCGGCGACGAGCCTGATCTCGCAGGTGATCGACATGCTCGCGGACGCCAGCACCACCGCCGGTCTCATCGGCGCAGCCGGCGCCGCCTGGCACGCCTTGACCGTCATCGCCGCCACCGGCCGCCAGCGTTCAACAGGTGAGGCAGACCCTGTGGACAGGGCCTTGGAGCATCTGCGCTCAACAAGTCCGCGACGCACCGATGTCGCGGCGTTGGCGGCCATCGTCGGCCTCAGTACCTCACACCTCAACGCGTTGTTTCGCCAGCGGACAGGTATCGGACCCTTGGAGTTTCAACAGCAGCTGCGCATGTCGCGCGCTCGCGAACTCCTCGACACCACCACTCTCACCATCGCGGCGGTCGCTCGCGCCGCGGGCTTCAACGATCCGCTGTACTTCTCACGTCAATTCGCGAAGGTTCACGGCCAATCCCCGTCGGCGTATCGGCAGCGACACCAAAACTGACCGGTGAGTAGTCGGATGACGTCCACGGGGCGAGGCTGGTCGCGGTCCAGCGCAGCGAGGACTTCCATGTGCAGGAAACCTCTCTGTTCGAACGTGTTTCGGATGCGCATCGACTCATGGAAGTCGGGCACCTCCCGGGGCAAACTCGTCCTGACACTCTGATGCCACCGCGACTCTTCGGTCCACCTGTCACGACGACTCTCGGACAATGCGCAGAACCCACCAGGTCAACTGATCAGGCAGGCAGTAGACACAATTGCACCATCGCAAGAGAACGCGGGCTTCGCAGGCTGATGCCGGTGGCTTCCTCGAAGCGTCGAATCCGGTTCATGACCGTGTTGCGGTGGCAGTAGAGCACCGATGCCGTATCGGCCACCGATCCGTTGTCGGCGAACGTCTGGATGGTCTCCACGATCAGTTCCCGATCGTGTACCTTCCTCAGGGGATCCAGCACGTAGCCCCGCAGATCATCGATCACCTCCGACAACTGGGCCATCGACAGGTGGACCCACGAACGGAGCAGTGTGGTCGCGCCGCTCTTGCCCAGGTCAACCAACATGCGGACTGTCGCGGCGGCCCGATGCACGTCGGCCAGCGGTACCGATCGGGGTGCTACGGCGCCGTCGAGGCCGCTCATCACATCCGCCACCACTGCCTCGTCGTCGGCCCAGCGGCCATCGGCTGCCACCAAGATGAGTGCTATCCCGCGGTCGATGTACTCGAAGGGGGTGAGGAGCTTGTTGAGCAGACGCCTTGCCACCGAACGCCCAGCCTCCTCGCTGGGTGTGCCGATGATCCAATAGGTCGCTGTCTCTTCGAGTCCCAGGATCTGGGCGGCACGCCGGACTGTGGTCGGTGCGGGTTCACGGCAAAACAGGTCCGAAAGGGTGTGTTGCTGTTCCAGAGCGCTTGTGCGTGCCATCGCCAGTCGCTGGTCCAGGTACCCTCGCTGCACCTGAATCGTGAAGTCGTCGACCGTTTTCCAGAGCACGTCGACGTGCAACGCCAAGATGGCCATGTCGTCTTCACCGGCGAGGCGTAGGAGTGCAGACCAGGCGACCAGGAAGTCGGTGCGAACGGCTGCGGTGAGATTTTCCAGCGCTATGCCTTGTGTCGCGCGCAAAGAGCCGACCGTGGCGGGAAACTCGATGAGCCTGCGACTCATCGGCCGTTCCAGGAGGGTGTCGAGCAAATAGCGGAACGCAAGCCGGGCAGCGTCGCGCAGATCTTCCTCAGAGGGCACGTTGTCATAGAACCGAGCGCCGCTGTCCACTCGCATCAGGTAATCGTCGGCGAGATCGTCGAGCATGTCGCCGAGATTCTGCAGCAACGCCCGCCAACGGACCTTGGTATCGGCGCGACTACAGGCCAAACTGCGCATGACAGGGGAGGGTACTGCACTTTTCGGCGTAACGACGGGTGACCAGATCCGGCGATACTCGCTGCGGAGTTGACGCGGTGCCCAATCGGCGCCGCGAATCGCTCGACGGCACCCCGCATGAGATGTGCTCGTGCACAACGTCTGTGACAGAACGCGTTGCACCGTGAACATGGGCATGGTGACGTTGGCAGCCATACGATCTGTTCCCATGGCCACGACGTACATCCGCGGCGGCACCGTCGTTTCACCCACCGGTTGCCAGGACCTCGACGTGCTCATCGACGGTGAGCGCATAGCTGCTCTCGTCGATCCCGAACTGGCGCCCTTCGACGATCCCGACCGGACTTTCGACCACGTGCTCGAGGCGAAGGGTAAGTACGTCATTCCCGGCGGAGTCGATGCCCATACGCACATGGAGATGCCTTTTGGGGGCACTGTCGCGTCTGACACGTTCGAGACAGGCACTCGCGCTGCGGCATTCGGGGGCACCACCACGATCATCGATTTTGCGATCCAGCGGCAGGGGGAGAGGGTCCAGGACACCCTGGCGGCCTGGCACGCGAAGGCGCGGGGAAACTGCGCTGTCGACTACGGCTTTCACCAGATCCTGGGCGGTGTCGATACAGACGCCCTCAAGGCGATGGATGAACTGGTCGCTGAAGGTGTGACGAGTTTCAAACTCTTCATGGCGTATCCGGGGGTGTACTACTCCGACGACGGCCAGATCTTGCGTGCCATGCAGCAATGTGCCGGTAACGGCGCGTTAACAATGATGCACGCAGAGAACGGTATTGCCATCGATCAACTGGTCGCCCAGCACATCGAACGGGGTGAGACATCGCCCTACTATCACGGAGTATCGCGGCCTTGGGAGTTGGAAGAGGAAGCCACACACCGCGCCATCATGCTGGCAAAGGTCACCGGGGCGCCGTTGTACGTGGTTCACGTCTCAGCCAAGCAGGCGATGGAGCAAATCGCCGGCGCGCGTGGTAGCGGCGCCAATGTTTTCGCCGAGACATGTCCCCAGTACCTGTACCTGTCCCTGGAAGAGCAACTGGCGGCACCGGGATTCGAAGGCGCCAAGTGGGTGTGCTCCACACCGCTGCGCTCCCACGAGGAGGGGCATCAAGAGGAGCTGTGGCGCTACATCCGGACCGGAGATGTCGCGACAGTGTCGACCGACCATTGCCCGTTCTGCTTCAAAGGGCAGAAAGAGATGGGACTCGGTGACTTCTCCAAGATTCCGAACGGGATGTCAGGGGTCGAGCACCGAATCGATCTGATGTACCAGGGTGTCGTCAACGGCAAGTTGAGTCTTCAGCGGTGGGTTGACGTGTGTGCGACGACCCCCGCCCGCATGTTCGGACTCTACCCCCGAAAGGGCATCGTCTCACCGGGAGCGGACGCCGACGTGGTGATCTACGACCCTGACGGACATACGTCGATCGGATTCGAGAAGAACCACCATTCGAACGTCGACCACTCCACATGGGAGGGCTTCGAAGTCGAGGGCTGTGTGCAGACGGTTTTGTCGCGAGGCACGATCGTTGTCGACCGCGGACGATACCTGGGCCGCAAGGGTCACTGCGTCTTCCTCAAACGCGGGCTGTCTCAATACCTGATCTGAACCGCTCAGAAACCGATCTTTCATCGAGACCAGGAGACAAGTGATGACTGTGCCCGTCAACGCAACCAACCTGCGAATCCCGCTCGACACCGGCCGCGACCGCGAGTTCCTTGACTCCTGGGCCGAACTGGAGGCCATCGGAGCGACGCCGGCAGGAGGTGTCGAGCGTCAGGCGGGCACCGCCGAGGACGGTGAGATGCGGGATTGGTTGTCTCGTTGGTTGCGCAACCGAGGATTTTCGGTTGAAGTCGACCCGATCGGAAACCTCTTCGGGTTGTTGGAATTCAATCCGGGCGCGCCATATGTTCTCGTGGGTTCGCATCTCGACAGCCAACCGCGCGGTGGCCGGTTCGATGGAGCGTACGGAGTACTGGCCGGTGCCGTCGCCGCTGACCGGATCCGTCGATACGTCACCCGGTCCGGCTTCACGCCGCGGTACAACGTCGCGGTCGTCGATTGGTTCAATGAAGAGGGCTCACGATTCAAGCCGTCGATGATGGGCAGCGCGGTATTCACCGGAACTCTCGATCTCGAAGAGGCACTCGGCACCACTGACGACGACGGCGTATCCGTCCGTGACGCGCTCGCGGCGATCAACGGCATCGGTGATCGAGAAGTGTTCTCCTCCAGCGGGCCGCGGCAGTTGGCAGCGTACGCCGAGATTCACATCGAACAGGGTCGCGAGTTGGAGAAGAACAACGTGACCATCGGGTTGGTGGACCGCACCTGGGCAGCGAACAAGTACGAATTGAACGTCGTCGGCGTCCAGGGGCATACCGGTGCAACCGCCATCGAAGACCGTCAGGATGCGCTGTTGGGTGCGGCCCTGATCGTGGTGGCGTTGCGTGACATCGCGGATGAGTTCGGCGAAGAGTTGCACACCAGTTGCGGGCAGTTGACGGTATTGCCGAACTCGCCCGTCGTCGTGCCACGTGAAGTACACATGCACCTCGACTTACGTTCGGACAACGATGAACTGCTGGCGGCAGCCGATGCGGCATTGCGAAGGCGCATCGCAGAGGCCGAGATCCGCGCCGGAGTCAAGGTCGAACACCGCAAGGCTCATGTGTGGCCCGGCCACCATTACCAGCCTCAAGGAGTGGAGTTGGCCCGTGACGCCGCCAACGACCTCGGGATCAGCAGCATGTTGGTGCAGACCAGGGCCGGCCACGACTCGACCAACATGAAGGAGATCTTCCCGTCGGTGATGCTGTTCGTTCCCAGCGTGGAAGGAATTTCTCACGCCGAGGCCGAGTACACCTCCGACGAAGACCTCTGCAGCGGGGTGGATCTACTCACTGAGGCCGTGGCGCGAATGCTTGATGGTTCGCTTGATGCGGCCGGTGCTGGTCATCCGTGATGACGAAATTCGCAGTTTCCCAATTAGATACGACACTCAACAGGTAGGGAGAAGCCGTGGACCTGGGTTTGAAGGGCAAGCGGGCGTTGATCTCGGGTGCCAGCGATGGCATCGGCCTCGCTGCGGCCGAACTACTCGCAGAAGAGGGCGTCGATGTGGCCTTGGTGGCCCGCCGCGCGAATGTGCTCAAAGAGGGTTGCGACTCTATCGCGTCCAAGACAGGCGTCAAGGCCGTACCGCTTGCCGCCGACCTCAGCGACAAATCGGTGTTCGATGCGGTGGTGAACGACGCCGTCGATGAACTCGGCGGCCTGGACATCCTGATCAACAATGCCGGCGCATCATCCTTCGGCGGCTTTGGTGACATCACCGATGAGCAGTGGGTGGCAGACATCAATCTCAAGCTGTTCGGGTTCATTCGGATGACTCGCGCGGCTCTGCCACATCTGTTGAAGACAGGTAGTGGACGAATCGTCAACGTTGCGGGCAACTCCGGTAAGCAGGCGCTGGAATACCACATGCCGGGAGCCGCCGCGAACGCGGCGATCCTGAATTTCAGCAAGTCCCTGTCACTGCAGGTCGGGGCCCAAGGAGTCATCATCAACACGGTGTGCCCGGGACCGGTCCGGACAGCTCGCCTGGTCAAACAGTTCGCCGCAAACGCCCGGGACTGGAACTGCACTCCGGAGGAGGCCGAGGAACGGTTCCTGGCCGGCCTCCCTTTGCCGTACATCCCCAGCGCCCGCGACATCGCCTACTCGATCGCGTTTCTGGCATCGCCGCGGGCGGCATACCTCAACGGCACCACGATCACCAATGACGGCGGCATCACCCGTGCGGTCTGATGATTCGGACCCGAACGTGAGGAAGACGGCGCGCATCGGGATGATCGTGCCGTCCTCGAACACGTGCCTGGAGCCTCTGACCTACCGGATGCTCGACAATCGGTGCGACGTGACCGTCCACTTCACTCGTACGCCGGTAACACGGGTCGGTCTCGACGATACGTCAGACGCCCAGTTCGACACTGGGGCAATGCAGGCGGCCGCTACTCTGCTCGCCACCGCCGACGTCGACCTGATCGCCTGGAACGGCACGGCCGGGTCCTGGTTGGGCACCTCTCACGACCGCGCGATCACTGATGCGATCTCTCGGGCGACAGGAGTGCGGGCCGTCACCAGCACCCTGGCGTTCATGGCGGTGTTCGGCGCCCTTGGTGTCCACCGGCTCGGCATTGTCACGCCATACCCCGACTACATGAATGCCAGGATCGGTGAGTCCTACCGTGCAGAAGGCGTGACGGTTATCTCAACGCAGGGCTTCGGCCTCACCGAGACGACCGACATCGCCCGAATACAACCGCACGAGTTGGGCAGCCCCACTCGCCACGTCGCCGCAGCCGCCCCTGACGCGATTGCGTACGTCTGCACCAATCTGCGTGGCGCCGACGCGGTCGAGGCGCTCGAAGCCGAACTCGGTGTCCCCGTGCTGGATTCAGTCGCGGTCACACTCGCGGTGTGCCTGGCGATGGTGGGGGCAGCCCCCTTGGACGCGCGCTGGGGATCTCGACTGTCTCATGGTGCAGGTCTGGCCGGCGAGACGCTAGCAAGGACGTGATTCGGAGCGCCAGAAAGATCTGCGCATCAGTGGCGGTGACGAATACGCACGCACACACCTCACGAGACCGTTCTCGTGACACTCAGACCATGGGGCGGTGCCATATTGCGACCCCGTGATTTCCGGCATTACGAACAACTATCGAGGACAACATGAGCCCTTCAGTTCCTGATGCACCGACTGACACCTCCGCCCGAGGATCGGGCCGTCGGCGCACGGTCATCGCGAGCATGGTCGGTACCACGATCGAGTGGTACGACTTCAACATCTACGGATCCGTAGCCGCGCTGGTGTTCGGCAAATTGTTCTTTCCGGACATGGCGCCGGCGGTGGGTACGTTATTGGCACTGGCAACATTTGGTGTGGGGTTCTTCGCCCGGCCGGTCGGCGGCATCATCTTCGGTCACATCGGTGACCGAGTGGGACGCAAGGCGGCGCTTGTCACGACCATCTTGCTGATGGGCGCGGCGACAGTGGCAATCGGGCTTCTGCCCACCTACAGCACGATCGGTATTCTCGCGCCCATCCTGTTGGTGTTGTGCCGGCTGATTCAAGGCATAGGCATCGGCGGTGAATGGGGCGGCGCCGTATTGATGGTGGTCGAACAGGACGGAGCTGAACACACGCGAGGTTCTGCTGGTAGTTGGACACAATCGGCCTCGCCGATCGGATTCCTGCTGTCGACTGCCACCCTGTCAGCGGTGAGCGCTCTCATGACCGAAGAACAGTTCTTGGCATGGGGTTGGCGAGTTCCATTCTTGCTCAGTGCACCCCTGGTGTTGGTGGGCCTGTTGATTCGGGTGAAGATCATGGAGTCATCTGTATTCACCCGGAGCCGCCGGCACGGAACTCAGGAGGCCAAGGCCCCCATCTTGCAGGTGCTGCGATACGCGCCCAAAATGATTCTGCTCGTGGTGCTTCTCGGACTTGGCCAACAGGTCGCGTATTTCGTGATCAATGTGTTCTCACTGTCGTACGTGACTCAGCACACCGACATCTCCAGGTCTGCCGTACTGAACGCGATATCGGTCGGTGCGGTTGTCCAGTTGCTGTCAATTCTCTGCTTCGGACGACTCAGTGACCGGCTCGGGCGCCGTGTCCCATTCCTTGTGGGCGGTGTGGGGATGGCAGTGTGGGCGTTTGCGGTGTATCCGTTGATGGGAACCGGAAACTTCGCTCTGATGGTTCTGGCGGTATCCGTGGCCATGGTGTTCCAGGGTGCGATGTACGGTGTGCTCGCGGCGTTCATCGCCGAACTGTTCGACACCCGCTTCCGTTACACCGGAGTGTCGTTGGGCTACATGCTCATCGGAGTCGTCGGCGGCGGCTTTGCCCCCATGATCGCATCAACCCTCCTGGACACCACCGGTTCGGTGACTGCTGTCGCGATGTACATCTCGTTGGCAAGCGTGCTGACGGTCATCGCCGCATACCTCGCTCCGGAAACCTCAGAGCGCGATCTCGACAACGTTGAACGCGCATCAGATTCCGCGCCGGAACCCAGCGAGCCTGTGACGAAGACGGTGTAGGGCCCCTCATGTCTGTCCACCGCTACCAACGTGCTGCTCTTCCACCAGCGCGAGCGGTCGGATCGGTGCGCCGGTCGCCCCGACGACCGGCAGGGGAGCGCCGACGAACACGAACTCCCGCGCACCGGTGTGTGCCAGCGCTTCGAGGTTCATTGCCTCGATGATGTTCATCCCACTGTCCTGCAGGAGAATCCGATGTACAGGCAGGTTGGCGAAGCCGGCTCCAGGGGGAATGTGCTCAAGTGCGAGGGTGTCGGCCCCGACGACGCGGGCACCGGCTGCGACAAGGTGTCGCGCACCGTCGGTGGTGAGACCGGGCACGCCGCTGTCGGTGCCGATGTAGGCGTCCGGGTTGTGCCACAGTTGCGCCCACCCGGTCCGGATGAGCACGACATCGCCGTGGCGGATGTCGGCGTCACGCAGATCTGCCGCGGTGACCGGTTCGCCCGGAGGCAGGCGGTCCACACCGCGCAGTTTTGGCACGTCGACGAGCACACCCCGGCATACCAGCGGTGGAACCTCGTCGATCCCGTGACTGGCATAGCGTCCGTCGGTCACGGTGACCGGTGTGCCGCCGTGGAAGTAGCCGTCGACCGCGACGTGGGCGAGTGCGTCCATGTGGGTGCCGACGTGTCCGCCGAGGACGAGCATTTCGTGTGAACCCGTCATCCCGTCCGGACGCGCGACGTCGCCGTGCCTGCGGCTGAGCGCCATGCGGAACCCGGGATGTGTGGGGGAGCAGGGCATTCCCTCCTGCAGAGGTTGCGCGAGGTCGATGATTCGTGGCCGCGCGGCGGCAAGGGCGTCGAGCAGGGAAGCATTCACGTCAGGTCCTTTCCGCGGGTCTCCGGCATCCTGATGATCACCAGTGTGGAGGCCAGCAGCAGCAACACGCAGTATCCGGTGTAGAAGAGCGGTCCCAGGTTCGCGCCGATCCACGTCTGCAGGTACGGGGCCGTCCCGCCGAATACCGCTACGGCCACGGAGTACGGCACTGCCAGACCGAGCGCACGGATTCCGGTGGGGAACATCTCGGCGTACACCGCGGGCAGGATGGACACCCCGGCGGAGATGAACACTGCGGCGATCGTCATACCCGCGAACAGTTGCCAGGCGCTGTCGCGCACCAGGAACTGCACCGGAAAGAGCGTCGCCGCACCACCGACCGTCGAGATGAGCAGGACGGGTTTGCGACCGATGCGATCAGACAGTCTGCCCCACAACGGCATCAACGCCATCAGGAGGATGCTCGACGTCACGCCGGCCCACAGCGCCCCGGCCGACGACACGTGCAGCGAGCTGATCGCGTAGGCGGGTGCGGCCACCACCCACGAGTAGTAGAACACCGTGAACCCCACGGACAGGCCGATGACGCGCAGCGCTTGCCCGCGGTGGCGGACGAGTTCGGGCCACAGTCGAGGGCGTCGGCGATCCGCCTGGGTGAAGGCCTCGGTTTCGGGCATTTTTCGTCGCATGTAGATGGCCACGAGACCGAATACGCCGCCGAGGAGGAACGGGATCCGCCAGCCGTAGGCGTGCATGTCGGCCTCGGACAGTGTGAGCGTCAGCACCAGGCCGAGCAGTACGCCCACTGTGTTGCCGAAGACGCTGGAGATGTAGATGATGCTCGACCAGACACCGCGCCGATTCGCGGGTGCGATCTCTGACAGGTAGGTCTGGGCGGACGGCAGCTCGCCGCCACACGCCAGGCCCTGAACGACGCGGGCCAGCAACAGGATCAGCGACGCCCATGCGCCGATCTCCGCGTACGTCGGTGCAACGCCGATGGCGAAGCTCGCCGCGGCGATTGTCACCACCGTCGCCATCATCGCCGTGCGTCGTCCGGCACGATCGGCCAGCCAACCGAACACGAATCCACCGACCGGGCGTGCGACGAACCCGACCGCGAACACCGCGAGGCTCGACAACACCGCCGACAACTGGTTGCTGTCATCGAAGAACTGGGTGGCGAAGAACGGCACGAAGATCGCGTAAATGCCCCAGTCGTACCACTCCAGTGCGTGGCCCAACGCGGTGCCGATCAGTTGCGGCGTACGCCGGGTCGGTGACGTCGTGCGGGGTTGAATCGTCTGGTGCATCAGCGGCCTTTCTGGGTCGTGGCCCCGGATGTGGCCCCCGAGTTGACGTTGAGCCTGCGATGGGCGAGTTCGGCGTAAAGTGCTGCGCCGTCGGGCAGGACCGAGTCGTCGAACACCGCCTGGGGACTGTGGTTGTAGGCCGCCTTGTCGGGGTCGGCGCCCGGCGGGAGCGCGCCGAGTGCAACGAAGCATCCGGGCACCTCGTCGAGTACCCGTGCGAAGTCCTCCGCACCGGTGAAGGGGTTGGCCAGCGGGGCATATCGGTTCTCACCGAGGGTCTCGATGATCACCTCGCGGGCGAGCGCCGTCTCATCGGGGTCGTTCACGGTGGGCGGGCGTCCCTCGGCGTAGTCGGCGTCGACGTCGACGCCGTGTGCGTCGGCGATCCCGGAGACCAACCGCAGGGCG
>Ga0180222_1000756_pt1 | contig 41968 bp, 39 predicted proteins | sample eDN5th37CKraftOP_FD_151336 | JGI IMG/M metagenome (GOLD analysis project Ga0180222, IMG submission 151336) | Enriched Organic Plus compost microbial communities from Emeryville, California, USA - eDNA 5th pass 37_C Kraft OP (version 2) (version 2) ...
GGACCTGCTGACCGCCCTGAACCGCGATCTCGGCATCACCGTGCTGATGGTGACGCACGAGCCGGACATGGCCGAATATGCGCGCACCATCGTCCATTTCCACGACGGGCTGGTCGAGCGGATCGAGACCAACCCGCACCGGGCGGACCCGCCGGCATGACGGCGCGCGCGCAGATGCGAGGCGCCCCTCGACCGGCCTGGGGCGAGCGGCGTGGGGCGCTCCCGAACCCGGTCGGGCTGAGCCTGTCGAAGCCCCTGTTCCTGCCAGCGGAGGCCAGTCGCTGATGTTCTTCACCACGATCGTGCTGGCGGTGCGCGAAATCAGGCGGCACCTGCTGCGCTCCTTTCTCACCGTGCTCGGCATCGTCATCGGCGTCGCCGCGGTGGTGACGATGGTGACGCTCGGCAATGGCGCGACCGCCGCGGTCGCCGAGCAGATTTCCAGCCTCGGCGCGAACATCCTCCAGATCCGTCCGGGCCAGGGCTTCGGCCGCGGCGGCGGCGGGCCGTCCCCACCGCCCTTCGAGATGAGCGACGTCGAGGCGATCGGCGAGCAGGTGGCGGGCGTGCGCGCGGTCGCGCCGCAGGCGCAGGCCTCCGGGACAGCCGTCCACAATGCCCAGAACTGGCAGACCACGATCAACGGCACCACGCTGCAATTCTTCGCCGCGCAGCAATGGGCGCTGACCGAGGGGCGGCTGTGGAGCGATCAGGAGGAACAGGCCGGCAGGGCGGTGTGCGTGATCGGCAATACCGTGCGGCAGAACCTGTTCGCGCGCGAGGACCCGATCGGCCAGAGGCTGCGCGTCGGGGCCGTCTCGTGCGACGTGATCGGCCTGCTCGCGGCGCGCGGGCAGGGCGGCTTCCAGGACCAGGACGACGTCGTGATGATGCCGATCAAGGCGGTGCAGCGCCGCTTCACCGGCAATCGCGACATCCGCGCGATCATCGTCGCGGTGGACGACGCCTATGACAGCGCCGACGTCCAGAACGCGATCCGCGCGCTGCTGCGCGAGCGCCGTCACCTCGCGCCGGGCGCGGAGGACAATTTCAACATCTTCGACACGCGGCAGATTTCCGAGACGCTGCAGGGCACGACGAGGATCCTGACCACGGTGATGGGCGCGGTCGCCGCGGTCAGCCTGATCGTCGGCGGCATCGGCATCATGAACATCATGCTGGTCTCGGTAACGGAGCGCACGCGCGAGATCGGCATTCGGCTGGCCATCGGCGCGGTGGCGAGCGAGGTGCTGATGCAGTTCCTCGTCGAGGCGGTGGTGCTCGCCTGTCTGGGCGGGCTCATCGGCATCCTGCTCGCGCTGGTCGCCACGCTGATCCTGGCGCCGATCATCCAGGTGCCGTTCCTGTTCGATCCGGAGGTGAACCTGCTCGCCTTCAGCGTCTCGGCGCTGATCGGCATCGTCTTCGGCTACTTCCCGGCGCGACGGGCAGCCGCGCTGAACCCCATCGATGCGCTGAGGCATGAGTAGGCGGACATCAACCAACGATTTGACGGCATAGGCGAACTTACGGACTGATGTAAGGCACAGATCGGAACGGACCGTAAGGACCCTCAATGGTCTCGTCATCTTTTTGCGTCAGGATCTTACAAGATTATTCAAGAAATGTTCGGTCCGTCTCCCAAGCAGGGAACACATGAGAAAGTTTGAGAGTAGCATTCTCATCCATGGAGAACCTCGGTTTCGAATATGTCATTTAGGCATCCATAACCGCCCGCGGGTGATCGAATATCTCTATAAAGCGCACTCCCAATCTGTTCTTCAATGAGTATAGGCTTTGGGGGAATGCCTTGCCGACAACCAGCATTGCCTCGACAGTGTATCGATCTCCAATGAAGCCACGCTCAGCCTCCATAACGGATCGATAGTTGACGCATTGGAACAGACCTCGCGCAATGTCCACCTCGTTAGAAATCTTTGATTTGACCTCCACTGCGACCAACCGTCCCTTACTATTGAACAGCACATCAATCTTGTCGCCGGATGGTAGCGGAGCCTCCATCCGTCCAGGGGAGAGATTTGAAGGCAAGCCAATGAGGCTGGGATTGTTCGCGACACGTTCCTTTAGCCAACGATGCTCATCACCCTCACCCCCGCCGCCGCTCTTGCCGGTCTTGGCTTGCCCCACAATGTTGGCAGCGTCGCCCAAAGCGGGTTCCAGTTTGCAGGCCTTGAGAACATCGCGCCAGTAGGGGGTAGGCATAGACTTCGTGCCAATAGGCATCGAGATATGCCCGCTGTTCGGCCGCCAATGCTTTGTAAGATATCGGCATCCGAGATTGGGCGTGCCGCACGAGTATGGGCAGAGCTTGCTTCGCAAGCGTTTGATAAGGCCTGTCGCCGAACATGTTCTTTGGCATTTTGCCCCCCCCCCGGTCTGATGATGGCGACCCCGGCGTGACTCGAACACGCAACATCCTGCTTAGAAGGCAGGTGCTCTATCCAGTTGAGCTACGGGGCCCCAATACGGTTCGCTACACGGTTCGCTGGATGACGGGCAACGCTTAAACTACACTACTCCCGTCCCTTTTGCGGCCAAGACCCTCCGCTTAGAAAGGCTCGTGCTCTATCCGGCTGAGCTACGGGCGCGGCGGGGATGCGAATAGCGCGGATTGCGCGGGCGCGAAACGTCGATCATAAGGGCGCCGCCGGGCAGGGGAGGACGCGTGGCGATCAGGAAGGTCAGCGCCGGGGAACTGGCCGGCAAGCAGTTTCGCTACTACGACCTGGTGATGGCGGCGTTCGTCGTCGTCCTCCTCCTCTCCAACGTGATCGGGGCCGAGAAACGGTCGGTGATCGATCTGCCCTGGCTCGGCGCGGTGCCGTTCGGCGCGGGCATTCTCTTCTTCCCGATCTCCTACGTAATCGACGACATCCTGACCGAGGTCTACGGCTATGCCCGCGCGCGGCGCGTGATCTGGACGGGCTTCGCCGCGCTCCTCTTCATGGGCGTGATGGAATGGACCGTCGTCCACCTCCCCGTCGCCGAGGGCTGGACCGGGCAGGACGCCTATGAGCGCGTGTTCGGCGTCGGCTGGCGGATCATCCTCGCCTCGCTCTGCGCCTTCTGGGCGGGCGACTTCCTGAACTCGATGGCCCTCGCCCGGATGAAGATCTGGACGAACGGCCGCTTCCTGTGGATGCGCACGATCGGCAGCACCATCGCCGGGCAGGGCGCGGACAGCCTGATCTTCTACCCCGTCGCCTTTTACGGCCTGCCCGACTGGCCCACCGAGGCGCTGCTCGCGGTCATGGCGAGCCAGTTCGTGCTGAAGGTGAGCTGGGAGGCGGTGCTGACGCCCGTCACCTATGCGGTGGTCGGCTTCTTGAAGCGCCGCGAGGGCGTCGACGTTTACGACGAAGGCACGAACTTCACGCCGTTCCGCGCGCGGGTGTAAGCCCCTTGAGCGTGAACCAGGCGACGAGCCCGCTCGCCAGCGCAAGCGCCGCGCCGACCAGCGCGGCGTCGTGGCGGCCGTTCATCAGCGCGCCGCTCGAGAGCGAGAGCACCGCGCCCAGCAGCGCGACGACGATCAGTCCGCCGGCGCGCGAGACGGCGCTGTTGAGGCCCGAGGCAGTGCCGACGTGGCGCCCGTCCACCGCCGAGAGCACCGCCGTGGTGAGCGGCGCCACCGCGATCCCCATGCCGACCGAGACGACGAGGATCGGCGGCAGCACGTCGGCGAAATAGCTGCTGTCCGCGTCGATCCGCACGCCGAGTGCATAGCCCGCCGCGACGATCAGCGGGCCGACGGTGAGCGGCAGGCGCGGGCCGATCCGCCCGGCCCGCCAGCCCATCAGCGGCGAGCCGAGCGCGACGATGATCGGGAAGGGAAGGACGGCGAGGCCCGCCTCGGTCGCCGAATAGCCGCCCCCTTCGATCAGCGTGAAGGGAAGCAGCAGCATCAGCCCGCCGAGCGCGCCGTAGAGCAGGAAGGTGAGCAGGGTGAGCCCGACGAACGGGCGCGAGCCGAACATGTCGAGCGGCACCATCGCCCGCGCACCCTTGCGCCGCTCCACGCCTAGGAACCAGGCGAGGAGCACGATGCCCGCGCCGAGGGTCAGCGCGACCTCGGCGTCGAAGCGGTCGGTCGCCGACCATAGGGTGAGTCCCCAGGTCAGCCCGCCGAGGCCGAAGGTCGCCAGCGCGGCGCCGCGCAGTTCTCGCTGCGGCTTTCGGGAAGGCAGCGCCAGCCGAGCAGGATCGCGGCGAGCCCGATCGGAACGTTGATGAGAAAGATGAACGCCCAGCCGGCGCGATCGACCAGCCAGCCCCCGATCAGCGGCGCGATCGCGCCCGCCGCCGCCCAGATGCCGACGGCCCGGCCGCGCGCCGCGCCGGAAAAGGCGGCGCTCAACGTGGCGAGGCTGTTCGGCAGCAGCATCGCCGCGCCCAGGCCCTGAAGCGCCCGTCCGCCGAGCAGCGCGTCGAGGCTCGGCGCCGCCGCGCAGAGCAGCGAGGCCGCCGTGAACAGCGCGATGCCGCCCAGCATCACGCGCCTGCGCCCGTAAAGATCGCCCGCCGCGCCGCCGATCAGCACCAGGGCGGAAAGCGGCAGGGTGAAGGCGTTCATAACCCACTGCACCTCCGCGGTGCGCGCCGTGAAGCCCGCCGCGATGGCGGGGAGCGCAACGTTGAGCACCGAGCCGTCGATGAAGGCGAGGCTCGAGGCGAGGATGCACACGGTGAGGACGAGGCGCGGGCGCGCCAGTTCGGCGCCGCCCTCGGGCGCGCGGCCGGGCGGAAGGTCGGGGTGGACGGTCAAGGCGCCCGGCCCGCCGGCCGTTCAGCCGCGGCGAGCCGGGGGCGGAGCGTCACGCCTAGAGAACCTCGAACAGGCCGGCCGCGCCCATGCCGCCGCCGACGCACATGGTGATCACGACATATTTCACGCCGCGGCGCTTGCCCTCGATCAGCGCGTGGCCGACCATGCGCGCGCCCGACATGCCATAAGGGTGGCCGATCGAGATCGCGCCGCCGTTGACGTTGAGCCGGTCGTTCGGGATGCCGAGCCGGTCGCGGCAGTAGAGCACCTGCACCGCGAAGGCCTCGTTCAGCTCCCACAGGCCGATATCGTCCATCTTGAGGCCGAAGCGGTCGAGCAGCTTCGGCACCGCGAAGAGCGGGCCGATGCCCATCTCGTCCGGCTCGGTGCCGGCGACGGCCATGCCGACATAGCGGCCGAGCGGGGTGAGGCCCTTCGCCGCCGCGACGCCTGCCTCCATCACCACGCAGGCCGACGCGCCGTCGGAGAGCTGGCTGGCATTGCCGGCGGTGATGCAGTTGCCGGGGCCCATCACCGGCTGCAGCGCGGAGAGCCCTTCGATCGTGGTGTCGGGCCGGTTGCCCTCGTCCTTCGCGATGGTGACCTCGCGCTGCGAAACCTCGCCGGTCTCCTTGTTCTTGACGTTCATCGTCGTCGTGACGGGCACGATCTCGTCGTCGAACTTGCCGGCGGCCTGGGCGGCGGCGGTGCGCTGCTGTGACTGGAGCGAATATTCGTCCTGCGCCTCGCGCGAGATGTCGTAGCGCTTCGCCACGACCTCGGCGGTGGCGATCATCGGCATGTAGATGTCCTTGTGCATCGCCACCAGCTCGGGGTCGGCGGCGACGCGCAGCTCCGGCGTCTGCACCAGGCTGATCGATTCGACGCCGCCGGCGACGATCACGTCCATGCGGTCGACGATCACCTGCTTGGCGGCGGTGGCGATCGCCATCAGGCCGGACGAGCATTGCCGGTCGATGGTCATGCCCGCCGTGGTCACCGGCAGGCCGGCGCGCAGCGCCGCGGTGCGCCCGATGGTGTGCTGCCCGCCCTGCGGCAGCGCGGCGCCGATGATACAATCGTCGACCTCGTTGGGATCGATTTTCGCGCGCTCGACGGCGGCCTTGATCGCGTGGCTGGCCAGCGTCGGCGGCAAAGTGGCGTTGAAGGCGCCGCGATAGGCCTTGCCGATGGCGGTGCGGGCGGTGGAGACGATGACGGCGTCGCGCGTGGCCATGTTTTTCTTCCCGTGCTTTGCGTGGCGTTGTGAGACCTAATCTAGGCGCGATTGCGCCCGCCTTGCCAGCCGCGAAATGCAGGGGGCCGCGCGCCGGGCGGCCCGACGTCGCCTTGTCCGCCCGGCGCCCGCCGTCTATCTCCGCCGCAATCGCCTCGGGCTTACGTCCCGCGGACCAGCGCTATCGGGACGTCATGTTTCAAGCGAGGCTCCTTCCTGCCGCTTCGATCGCCGGCCGCGCCGGGGCGGCGGATCGCGGGCGCTGGCTGAGCGCCGCTCTCGCGCTGCTGATCGAGCTGCTGCTGGTGCTGATGCTGCTGACGCTCGGCACCACGCGCCGCGAGCGCGAGGAGGAGCCGCGAACGACGGTCGTCACGATCGACGCGGAGTCCGTGTCGGAGGAGGCGCCAGCGCCCCGCCAGCGCCAGGCCGAGGCGCGCGCCGAGCGCCGCCCGAGCACGCCGCAACCGCCGAGCGCGACGAACGCGCCCGCGCCGCCGCCGCTCCCCGCCACCCCGGTGCCGGCGCCGGTCGAGATTGTGCCGATGACTTTCGACCTTGCCCCCGGCGAGCGGCGGCGGCCGGACCGCACCGCGCCCACGCAACCCGTCTATGGCCCGCCCGACACGCGCCGCGCCTCGGCGGGGGATTCAGAAGTGGTCGGGACGGCGCCGAACGGCGAGCCGCTCTTCGCCGCGCAATGGTACCAGGAGCCGAACGACGAGATGCTCGGCGCCTATCTTTCCACGGCGCGCGGGCCCGGCTGGGGCCTGATCGCGTGCCGCACCGCGCCGGACTTCCGCGTCGAGGATTGCGTGCCGATCGCGGAATATCCCGAAGGCTCGAACATCGCCCGCTCCGTGCTCGCCGCCGCCTGGGAATTCCGCGTCCGCCCGCCCCGCCGCGGCGGCCAGTCCCTGGTCGGCGCCTGGGTCCGAATCCGGATCGATTACGGCACCGGCGCCCCGCGACGGCGGCGGTGAGCGGGAGCGCGGGCGCTCAGGCGAACAGCAGGCCGATCCACTCGGCGACGAGGGCGGGGCGGTCCTCGCCCTCGATCTCGACCGTCGCCTCATGGACGAACTGCCACTGGCCCGGGCGCTTTTCCTCGAGCGAGAGCAGGCGGAAGCGCCCGCGCACGCGCCTACCCGCGCGGACGGGGGCAAGGAAGCGGACGTTCCCGAAGCCGTAATTCACCGCCATCTTCGTCGTCGCCGGGACGAGCACCACGTCCCCGGCCATGCGGCTCAGCAGCGAGAGGGTGAGGAAGCCATGCGCGATCGTGCCGCCGAAGGGCGTCGCGGCGGCGGCCTGGGGATCGACATGGATGAACTGGCGGTCCTCGGTCACCTCGGCGAAGCCGTCGATCCGCGCCTGATCGACCAGGATCCATTGGGAGACGCCGATCTCCTCGCCGACCTTCGCCCTGATCTCCTCGATGGTTGCGACCGGCATTGAGCGTCCCCCGTTTTGCGCCTATCGGCGCCCGGCATAAGGCCGCGCCCCGGCGCGGGACAAGCTTCTCTGGGAGACGATAATGGCGGACGCTACGGCAACCGCGCGACAGGAGCTGCGGCGACTCTATCGCGCGCCCGAACCCGAAGTGCTGAAGCCGCTGCTGGAGGCCGCCGCGCTCGATCCCGAGTCGCGCCGCCGGGTCGAGGCGCGGGCGCTCGGGCTGCTCGCCGAGCTGCGCGCCGCCCAGTCGAAGGGCTGGGTGAACCAGTTCCTCCAGGAATATCGGCTGAACACCTCCGAGGGCGTCGCGCTGCTCTCGCTCGCCGAGGCGTTCCTGCGCGTCCCCGACCCCGAGACCGCCGACCGCCTGATCGCCGACAAGCTGGGCGAGGGGGACTGGCGCGCGCACAAGGGCAAGTCCAACTCCGCGCTCGTCAACTCCGCCACCTGGGGCCTCGTCATCGGCCGCGCGCTCACCAGCGAGAGCGAGCAGGCGAGCGTGCTCCGCCGGCTCATCGCCCGCACCGGCGAGCCGTTCGTCCGCCAGGGCGTCGGCGCGGCGATGCGGATGATGGGCGAGATTTTCGTGATGGGCCGCACCATCGACGAGGCGACCGAGCGAATGCGCAAGCGCGAGCATCGCGGCTTCACTGCCAGCTTCGACATGCTCGGCGAGGCGGCGCGCACCTTCCCCGACGCGGACCGCTATTTCGCGTCCTACGAGCAGGCGATCCGCGCGGTCGGCGCGATCGCGAGCGAGGGCCATTCGATCTCGGTCAAGCTCTCCGCGCTCCATCCGCGCTACGAGGTCGCGCAGTACGACCGCTGCGTGCCCGCCCTGATCGAAAGGGTCGCCGCGCTCGCCGAGCTGGCCGCGAAGCACGGCATCGGCATGACCATCGACGCCGAGGAGACCGAGCGGCTGGAGATGAGCCTGGACATCATCGAGACGGTCGCCGGCCTGCCGTCGCTGGAGGGCTGGGACGGGCTCGGCATGGCGATCCAGGCCTATGGCAAGCGCGCCCGGCCGACCGTCGCCTGGGCGAACGCCGTCGGCGAGAAGACGGGCCGGCGGATCGCGGCGCGGCTCGTCAAAGGCGCCTATTGGGACACCGAGATCAAGCGCACGCAGGAACAGGGCCTTTCCGACTACCCGCTGTTCACGCGCAAGGCGGCGACCGACGTCTCCTACCTCGCCTGCGCGAAGGACATGCTCGCGGCGAAGCACATCTATCCGGCCTTCGCGACGCACAACGCGCTCACCGTCGCGACCGTGCTCGAATGGGCGGGCGAGCGCCGCGACTTCGAGTTCCAGCGCCTCCACGGCATGGGCGACGGCCTCTACGAGAAGCTGGTCCGCGAGGAGGGCTATCACTGTCGCATCTACGCGCCGGTCGGGGGGCATCGCGACCTGCTCGCCTATCTCGTGCGGCGGCTGCTCGAAAACGGCGCCAATTCGAGCTTCGTGCACCAGCTCGCGGACGAGCGGCTGACCGACGCGCAGCTCCTCGCCGACCCGGTCGCCCGCATCGCGTCGGTCGGCGGCACCCGACATCCCTCGATCCCGCTGCCGAAGGATCTGTTCGGCGAGGTCCGCGCGAACAGCGAAGGCCTCGATCTCAACGACAAGGTCGAGCTGCAGCGAATTGCGAACGAGGTTTCGAAGCCGCTGCAGTTCGCCCATCCCGCGACTTCGCTCGGGACGAGCGAGGCGGAGGCGGCGGGGGCCGGGGTGACGAAGGCGCTCGCGGGCTTTTCCGCCTGGTCCGCGCGCAGCGTCGAGGAGCGCGCGGCCTGCCTCGACCGGCTCGCCGACGCGCTCGAGCGCGAGCGCGACATGCTGATGTGCATCTGCGTGCAGGAGGCGAAAAAGACGATCCCGGACGCCCTCGCCGAGGTGCGCGAGGCCGCCGATTTCTGCCGCTACTACGCCAACCAGGCGCGTGCGCGGCTGCTGCCGCAGGAGTTGCCGGGCCCGACCGGGGAGCGCAACGTGCTGAGGATGGAGGGGCGCGGCGTCTTCGTGTGCATCGCGCCGTGGAACTTCCCGCTCGCCATCTTCCTGGGCCAGGTCACCGCCGCTTTGGTCGCGGGCAACAGCGTCGTCGCCAAGCCCGCGCCGCAGACGCCGGAGATCGCCGCCTTTGCCGTCGGCCTTGCCCATGGCGTCGGCATTCCGGAGGACGCGCTCGTCCTCGCGCCGGGCGGACCGGAAATGGGCCAGGCGCTGATGGAGGACTCGCGCATCGCCGGCGTCGCCTTCACCGGCTCCACCGCCACCGCCAAGCGCATCGCGCGCACGCTCGTCGCCGAGGACGATCGGCCGATCATCCCGCTGATCGCCGAGACCGGCGGGATCAACGCGATGATCGTCGATTCCACCGCGCTGCCCGAGCAGGTGGTGCAGGACGTCATCACCTCCTCCTTCCGCTCGGCCGGGCAGCGCTGCTCGGCGCTGCGCCTCCTCGTGCTGCAAGAGGAGATCGCCGGGCGGACGCTCGAGATGCTCAAGGGCGCGATGGACGCGCTCGTCGTCGGCGATCCGGCAAGCCCCGCGACCGACGTCGGCCCGGTGATCGACCGCGCCGCCTATGACAAGCTGATGGGCTATCGCGAAACGATGCGTCCGCGCTGGCTGCACACCATTGCCGCGCCGGAAGGGGAGGGGCTGTACGTTCCGCCGACGCTGATCGCCGTGGACCGGATCGAGGACGTGGACCGGGAATGGTTCGGCCCGCTCCTTCACGTCACCACCTGGCCGGCGGGCCAGCTCGCCAAGACGGTGCGGCGCGTGAACCAGTCCGGCTTCGGCCTCACCATGGGCCTGCACAGCCGCATCGCCCGCGCGGCCGAGACGCTGGAGGCCAACGCCCATGCCGGCAACCTCTACGTCAACCGCTCGATGATCGGCGCGATCGTCGGCTCGCAGCCTTTTGGCGGCGAGGGTCTTTCCGGCACCGGCCCCAAGGCCGGCGGCCCCCATTACCTGCCGCGCTTCTGCGCCGAGCGGGTGACGAGCACGGACACGACCAGCGCCGGCGGCAATGCGACGCTGCTGAGCCTCGAGGACGTCGGCTTCTAGCCCCGCCGCGACGGCGATTCGGGATAGGGCATCACCAGCGTGCCGTCGGGCGCGGCGGTGAAGGTCGTCTGCGCCGGATAGGCGAAGCGGATTCCGAGCTCCGCGAACTTGCGCAGGATCGCGAGCATCACCGCGGCGCGCGTGTTGACATGGTCCTCGCCGGTCGCGCTCTCGATGTAGAAGACCAGCTCGTAGTCGATCGACGAGGGCGAGAACTGGAAGGGCTGGCAGTGATCGAAGCTCGCCAGCGGCTGCGCCTCGACAATCTCCTTCACCTCCAGCCCGACCCGCGCGAGCAGCTCCGGCGGCGTCTGGTAGACGATGCCGAAGATCATCAGCACGCGTCGCCGCCGCAGCCGCGCCCAGTTCTGGATCTGTTGGTCGAGCAGCTTGGCGTTGGCGATCACGATCTCCTCGCCGCCGACCGAGACGAGCCGCGTCGTCTTGAGCCCGATCGCGCTGACCGTGCCGGTCGTGGTGCCGAACGTGATGGTGTCGCCACGGCGGAAGGGCTTGTCGAACAGGATGGCGAGCGCCGCGAACAGGTCGGCGAAGATGCTCTGCGCGGCGAGACCGATGGCGATGCCGCCGATGCCGAGGCCGGCGATCAGGCCGGTGACGTTGACGCCGAGATTGTCGAGGATGACGACCAGCGCCACCGCGAACAGCGCGACGGTGACGAGCAGGCGGATGATGCCGATCGCCGAGCCGAGCGTGCCCTGATCGTCGTCGATGCGGTGCTCGACATAGCCGAGCACCAGCTCGCGCGCCCACAGCGCCGCCTGGATCGCCGCCGCGATGACGAACAGCGCCTGGATGAGGCCAAGCAGGGTCGGCGGCGTGCGCGCATATTCGGCGACGAGAATCGCCGAGGTCATGACGATGAAGAAGGGGCGGGTGCGGGCGAGCACGCGGGCGAAGGTCCGCCGCCAGACATGGTCGCCGGTGCGGCCGCCCTCGATCAGCCGGCTGCCGAGCGTCCGAAGCCCGAACAGCAGCAGGCCGATGGCGACCGCGACGCCGACCGAAATGGCGATGCCGATGCTGTTGCCGCTGATCCAGCTCCAGGTGTCGCTGAGCAGCGAAGTCGCCTTGTCGTCGAGATCGCGGGGCAGCCCCGCCTGGATGCGCACGCCGGAGATCATCCCGCTTCCTTAGCGGCGGGCGCGCGGGCGTGCCAGTTCAAGCCGCGCCTTCGAGGAAGGCGAGCAGCCCGCGCTCGGCGCGACTGAGGTAGCGCGTCCGGCGGGGCAGCGGCGGCAGCCTCTCGCCCGCCTTCGCCTTGGCCAGTTCGACCAGCGCGGGGTGGACGTAGGACTTGCGCGCGATCGCCGGCGTGTTGCCCAGCGCCTCCGCGACCGGCGCGAGCACCGCCCTCAGGCCCTTCGCCCGCGTCGCCAGCGCCGCATAGGCGATGACGCTCGCACCCCAGGTGCGGAAGTCCTTGGCGGTGAAGTCGCCCCCGGACGCCGCGCGAATATAGGCGTTGACCTCCGCCGAGCCGACGGGGCGCGCCTCGCCGGCGGCATCGACATATTCGAACAGGCGCGCGCCCGGCAGCTCCCGCATCCGCGCCAGCACACGCGCCAGCCGCCGGTCGATCACCTCGACGACATGGACGATGCCGTGTTTGCCGGCGAAGCGGATGGTGGCCGTGCCGCGCGCGATGCGGACGTGCCGGCGCAGCAACGTGGTCGCGCCGAAGCTCCTGTTCTCGCGCGCATAATCCTCGTTGCCGACGCGCATATAGGTCTCGTCGATCAGCCGCACGACGGCGGCCGTCACCGCCTCGGGCGAGGTCGTCTTGCCGGCGAGATCGGCCTCGACACGCCGGCGCAGCTTCGCCAGCGCGCGGCCGAAGGCGGCGAGGCGGCGGTATTTCCGCCGGTCGCGCCGCTCGGTGAAGCGGGGATGGTAGCGATACTGCTTGCGGCCCCGCTCGTCATAGCCGATCGCCTGGATGTGCCCGCCCGGGTCCGGGCAGAACCAGCAGTCGCGATATGCGGGCGGCAGGCCGATGGCGTTCAGCCGGTCGATCTCGTCGCGGTCGGCGATGCGCGCGCCACTTGCGTCGAAATACTGCCACCCGCGCCCGCAGCGGCGGCGGGTTATGCCGGGCCTGGCGTCGTCGGAAAGGCGGATCGTCGCGCGCGGCGTCTTGCGTTTCGGCACGGCGGCACAATGCCCGGCCCGGCGCTTCGTTCCGGCGCGGGATCAGGCCGCTGCCGCCGCCTTCGCCACGAAAGGCCGCGACCGCGCCGCCTGCTCTCGGTTGCGCAGCCAGTTGTCCAGGCCCATCTGGACGCCGATCACCAGCCAGCCGAAGGGCTGGAAGGCGGTTTGCACGAAGGCGCCGCCGAGCAGGTAGATGAGGTGAAAGTGTTGCAGCGCCGTCGCCAGCGGCGAGGCCCAGGGCAGGTCCTCGCGCCGGGCGTAGCGGCGACGGACCACCTCCATCCGCACCAGCCCGATCAGGTGGATGAGGAGGAAGATGGCAAGGCCCGGCCAGCCCTGCTCGCCCAGCATCTCGAAATAGGAGCTGTGCCAGGCGCGGCCGGAATCCTCGACGGTTCGGGAGTCGATATGCTCGATCTCACCCACCGCCCGCGCGTCGGTGAGATTCACCTCGACGCGGTTCTGCCGATAGGCGCCGAAGCCGCCGCCGAAGGGATGGTCCTTCACATAGTCGAGCGTCCAGCTCCACACGGCGAGCCGGGTGCTGGCGGACTGGTCCGCCTGATAGCTCTCGATCGTCTGCATCCGCTCGGTGAAGCTGCTCGGCAGGAAGGGAATGGCGGCGAAGCCAAGCAGGCCAACTCCAGCCATGTAGAGGAAACGGCGCTTCACGTCGCGCAACATCAGGATGCCGAGCAGGGCGATGCACAGGAGGCCGGTGCGCGCCTGCGTGCCGACCGGGATCAGCAGGCAGGCGAAGATCAGCGCCGCGCCGAACGCCTTCACCCGCCAGTCGCGCGGGAAGATCGTGCCGTGGCGCATCAGCCAAAGGATGATCGGGATCAGCGCGATGGCGACGGTCGAGATGATCGAGCTTTCGTAGAGCCCGCTATTGTTGTCCACCATAAGGTTCAGCACACCGTAGCCGCCGCCGGAGAGCACCGTCTTGATCCCGCCGGTGATGATGATCGAGGCCGCCGACAGGGTGAGGAACAAGAGGGTCGCCTCGATCCGCAGCCGCGTGCGCAGCGTGAAGGGCAGGAAGATGGCGAAGGCCACCGCCTTCCAGGCCCAGTCCCACTTGATCGCTGCGTCGACCGGGAAATCGGCATGCTGCGTGGTGAACCAAGCATAAGCGAGCATCACGCCCATCAGCCATTGCCGCGCGGTGACGCGCGTGCCCTCCTTGCGGTCGAGCAGCAGCCAGCCGCCCATCGCCAACGCGGCGAGGATCAGCGAGAGCGGCACGCGATTGAGCAGGAACCAGGACAGGCGCTGCGGCGAGACGGTGTCGGCGTGGATATAGGCGAGCGTGAACAGGAACGGCCGCCGGCAGGCGAGCGCCAGCAGCGCCAGCATGAAGCCGAGCAGGGCGAGGTCACGCATCGCGTTTCAGCCAGCCCTTGCGCGGCGCGGCGGCCGTGTCGTCGTCGTCGAGATCGGGGCGCGACAGCAGCCGCCAGGCGGCGAGCAGCATCAGCCCGTGGCTCAGCAGGAGCGCGAAATTGTCGATCATGTCCGCCCTCCTTCCTCGCCGCCCCGTTCGCCCGGGCGTGATAGGCGCGCCCGGTTGACGCGGCGTTAAGCCTGGCAGGCTAGGGGCGACGTCATGGCCGGGCTGTTTCTCGTCTCGACGCGTGATCCCGAATTCGCGGCCTCCGCGCTGGCGCGCGCGCGGGGCCAGTTCGCGCTGCATGGCTTGGCGGAGACGAGCGAGCACGATCTGCCCGGCTGGCGCCTGCTCCATGCGCCCTACATGCTCGGCGGGCCGGAGACTTTGCTCCGGCGCGGCGAGGATCTGGTCGCGGTCGCGGGTACGTTGAGCTGCGACGGCCGGTTCGGCCGGCCGGCGCTGGAGGCGTTGCTCGACATGGAGACGCCGGACTGGAGCCGCCTGGCGGGCCAGTTCATCGCTCTCGCGCGGCGCGACGGGAAGGTACGGCTGTTCACGGACTTTTTCGGCGCCTTCCAGCTCTTTCACGACGCCGAACCATGTCTTTTCTCCACCTCCCTGCTCGCCGCGGTGGAGGCGCTGCCGCGCGTCTCCTTCGATCCGCAGGGCGTCTATGAATTCGCCTTCAACGTCATGCCGGTCGGCGACGACACCGTCTTTGCAGAGCTCAAGACGCTCGGGCCGGACCGGATCGTGACGCTCGGCCCCGATGGGGCGCGGTTCGAGGCGGCCGCGAAGCCGCTGCCGGAGGAGCCGCGCGCCTGCGCGATGACGGCGCGGATCGCCGCGCATCGCGAGCGGCTGCTCGCCGCCGTTCGCCCCGCCGCCGAGGCGTTCGGGCAGCGGATCTTCTGCCCGCTGTCCGGCGGACTCGATTCGCGCCTCGTGCTGGCGGCGCTCCGCGCCTGCAGCGTGATGCCCCGCCTCTACGTCTATGGCGGCGCGGACAGCGCCGACGTGCGCATCGGGCGCGAGATCGCCGCAGGGGAGGGGACGCCGATCGACTGGCTCGACAAGGAGGCCTGGCGCGCATTGCCGCCCGACGCCTTCCCGGAGCAGGTCGAGGCCAATTTCCACGCCTATGACGGCCTGCCCAATTATGGCGAGCTGTTCGAGAACGGCGCCAACGCCTTTGCCCGCCTCAGGCGGCACAAGGGCGGCGCGGCCTCGATCTCGGGCGGCTGCGGCGAGGTCTATCGCAACTTCTTCTTCCTCCCCGACCGGCGGCTTTCCGCCGCAGCGGTCGCGCGCACCTTCTTTGCCCGCTACGCCAAGGGCGATGTGACGGAAGCGTTCGAAGAGCGCGCCTTCCTGCGCGCGATCGAGGACAAGATCCTCGCCGCGCTCGGCCGGCCGGGCTTTCGCGGGCGGCTGCCGCGCGGGCTCATCGAGCAGGTCTATCCGCGCGTGCGCTGCCGCGCCCTGTTTGGCCGCGAGATCAGCCTGGAAGCGCGCGTCGGCCCTTATCTGATGCCCTTCCTCGACCATCAAGTCGCCGCCGAGGCGATGACGCTTCCGCTTGCGCTCAAGAATGCCGGGCGGTTCGAGGCGGCGCTGCTCGCCGCGCTCGACCCGAGGCTCGCCGCTTACCCTTCCGCCTACGGCCACGACTTCACCGGCGGTCCCGGCGCCGCGCACCGCCGCGCCGAATTCCTCACCCGCATCCGCCCGATCGCGCTGCGCCAGCGCAGCTATGCGCTGCGCCGCCGGCTGGGACCGGTGGCCGACGAGCATGGCGGACTACTCTCGCCCGACTATATGGGCCGGGTCGTCGATCTCGACTTTCCGGCGATGCGCCGCTTCTTCCGGCCCGAGCGGATCAACGACAGCTCGCTGATGCGCCGCATCGCGAACCTCGAATATTTCGCGGCGAAGCTGGGGTCGAAGCTGGCGGGCTAGGCGCTTCCGGCTGGGTTCCGCCTCGTTCACGCGGAGACGCGAAGGTAGGGGAGAGGGGAAAGGTGCCCCGGTTCGCCAAATAGCCTCAATGCCGCGTCAGCGGCGCGATGCCGGGCGCGAGGTCATTGTTACGCAGGACGAGGGCGTCGTTCGTCCACGTCCCGACGAAGCTGGTGCGCCACCGGAAGCCCGGCGCGAGGCCAGCGCTGTTGTTCTCGATCACCAGCCCGGCCGAGGAGCGCTCCGCGCCTTCGGCGGCGATGGCGATCAGGGTGGAATAGTTCTCCTTGCCCGTGCCCTGGACGAACATGTTGCCGGCGATGCGCCCGGTCGCGCCGTTGGGCAGATCGATCATATAGTTGGTGTCGCGGCCCTGGCTGTCGTCGAAGCTCGAATCGAGAAGCTCGATGCGCGCCGCGCGGCTCTTGACGTAATGGCCGCCGGTGCCGCGCTCGAAGCGCGATGCGGTGACGATCAGCGCCCCGTAATCGCCGACATAGAGCGAATGCGCGCCGTTGCCGTCGGGATGACGGCCGAGGCCGGAAAAGGTCGAATGTTCGATGCGGATCGTGCCGCGCGGATCGGCGGCGGAGAGGATGCCGCACTGGCCATCGCGGAACATCGTCTCGGCGACGTCGAGATCGCCCCGCTCGATGCGAATGCCGGCGCCGTTGCCGTCGGGCACGCGGATATTCTGGAAGACGAGGCCTTCGACCTGCGCGCTCCGGCCGCGCAGCACGAGCGCCGCCTTGCCCTCGCAGGCGACGCCGTCGAAGATCGCCTGGCCCGGCTCGGCGGCGACGAAGGCGATCCGCCCGGCTTCCTGCACCGCGCATTCGGCGTAGCGGCCGGGCGCGATGCGGATCGTGCCGGTCCCATTGCCGACCGCCAGAACCGCGTCCTGCAGGCGCGCGTAGCTGCGCCCCGTCTCGACGACGGTGAACGCGCCTTGCCCCTGCGCGCCGAGCGGCGCGGCGAGGGCGAGCGCGAATAGGGCGGACAGGCGCTTCATCGCGCATCGGATAGCGGATGGCGCCCGTCGCCGCAGCCCGGTTGACCTCGCCTTAAGCTTAACGTGCCAAAGCGGCACGCCATGCGAGTCCTTCATATTCTCGACCACAGCCTGCCGATGCACAGCGGCTACACCTTCCGCACCCGCGCCATCGTGAAGGCGCAGCAGGCGATCGGCTGGGAGGCGCTGTGCCTCACCGGCGCGCGTCACACCGCGCACGGGCCGGAGGTGGAGGAGGTCGACGGCATTACCTTCCACCGCACTCCCGCGCCGCCGCGCCTGCCCTCGCCGCTGGGCGAATGGCGGGAGATTCGCGCGCTCCGCCGCCGGATCGAGGCGCTGGTCGAGCTGTGGCGGCCGGACATGCTCCACGCCCATTCGCCGGTGCTGAGCGCGCTCGCCGCCCTGCCGGTGGCGCGCCGCCGGCGGCTGCCGCTGGTCTACGAGATTCGCGCCTTCTGGGAGGACGCGGCGGTCGGCAATGGCGGCGATCGCGAAGGCTCGCCGCGCTACCGGGCGACACGCTGGCTGGAAACGCGCGCGGCCAGGCGCGCCGATGCGGTGGCGGTGATCTGCGAGGGGCTACGCGGCGATCTCGTCGCGCGGGGCATCGACCCCGACAAGATCTTCGTCTCGCCCAACGGGGTGGACATGGATCTGTTCGGCACGCCCGCCGCGCCCGACGCCGCCTTCGCGCGGGAGCTGGGGCTCGAGGGCGCCGACGTCGTCGGTTTCATCGGGTCCTTCTACGATTACGAGGGGCTGGACGATCTCATCGCCGCCATGCCGCGCCTGATCGCGCGCCGGCCGAAGGCGCATCTGTTGCTCGTCGGCGGCGGGCCGATGGAGGCGACGCTGAAGGCGCAGGCGGCGGCCTCCCCCGCGGCGGCGCACATCCACTTCGTCGGCCGCGTGCCGCATCAGGAGGTCGAGCGCTATTACGCGCTCGTCGACGTGCTCGCCTATCCGCGCAAGGCGATGCGGCTCACCGAGCTGGTGACGCCGCTGAAGCCGCTGGAGGCGATGGCGCAGATGAAGCTGGTCGCCGCCTCGAGCGTCGGCGGCCATCGCGAGCTGATCGAGGACGGCGTCACCGGCACGCTGTTCGCGCCCGGCGACCCGGCGGCGATCGCGGACGCCCTCGCCGGCCTGTTCGATGATCGCTCCGGCTGGGACGCGCGGCGGGCGAGGGCCCGTGAATTCGTCGCCCGCGAGCGTAACTGGTCGTCAAACATTTCGCGTTATCGCCCTGTCTACCAAAGACTTACCGGCAAGGCTTGATGATGGCGTCGCGGCCGTTCGCTTCTTCCTCCGCCTACGGGCTGATCGATTTCGCGGTGCCCGCGCTTGCCGGCTTCGCCGTCGTCTTCGTCGCCTTCGCGGCGCCGATCGACCTGCTGGAAGAAGCGGTGTCGGCGAGCGGCCTGCCCGGCCTGCTCGCCGCCGCGGCGCCGCCGCTCGGCGGCAAGGCGCGTATCCTGCTCGGCCTCGGCGGCGGCGCGGCGGTGTTCGCCTTCGCCTTCGGCCTGCTCCGCCTGATCGACCGGCCGACCGCGCGCCCGCCGCGCGCCGTGCCGGTCCTGGTCGACGAGCCGGCGCCGCGCGTGCGCGGCCGCGACCTTCATCCCGACGCCCCGCCGCGCCCGCCCGTCCTGGCAATGCGCGAGCTCGGCGAGCCGGCTCCACCCGAACCCGGGCAAGTGGTTGAGCCTGAGCCGGAACCCGCGCCCACGCCCGAGCCGATGGCGGAGGTGGTCGCGAAACCCGCGCCACGCCCGGTCTCGCCCGAGGAATCGCTCGCGGACCTGATGGCGCGGCTCGAACAGGGCCTTGCCCGCCGCGCGAGCGCCCGTCGGCAGGTCGAGACCGAGCCCGTGCCGACGGCCGGGCCGCAGGTCGTCCCGCACCCTTCGGACGATCGCCTCGCCAGCGCGATCGAGAACCTCCAGCGCCTCGCCGCGCTGCGCCGGGAGCAGGCGGCGGGCTAGCGGGGGGGGCGGGAACTCAGGCCTCCTCAATCGTCAGCACCTCGATCTCCAGCGGGCCGCCCTCGGCCCGACGGTCGTTGATCGCGACGTCCGCGACGATATGGCCGGGCAGCGCGAACTGGTGCTCCGGGAGCGCCGCGAGCGCGGCCTCGTCGACGCCGTCCGCCTCGGCCGTCAGCCTCAGCGTGTGCCGCGCACCAGTGAAGGTGACGCTGGCCCATGGTCGGCTGGTTGCCTCGATCGAACCCACGAAACCGCCGAGCGCGGCGCGCAGGGCGCGGACCAGCCGGTCGAGGAGGGGGCGCCTCATCGCGCCGCGCCCCCGCTGCTCGTCCGCTCGGCGATCCAAGCGCCGATCCGCGCCTCGGTCTCGGGCCGGGGCGTGCGCCCCCGGCGCAGATCGAAGACAAAACGCGGATCGCCCATCGCCTCGCGGCCGAACCTGGCGGGCGCGATCCCGGTGGCGCGCAGGAAGGCTTCGATCTGCCGGAGCAGGGTCATCGACGGTCTCTCCCGAATCATTGTTCCCTAGAAGTTCCATCTGATCCGAGGAAGAATCCTACTTGTCTAGGAAAATTCCTATCGCTATGGACCATGTATGGACGAGGCTGGGGCCAGGGCCGCCTTGCAGCGGCTGATCGAGGAGCGGGGGGAGGATTATGCCGGCCTCTCGCGCCTGATCGGGCGCAACCCGGCCTATATTCAGCAATATATCAAGCGCGGCACGCCGCGCCGGCTCGGCGAGCGCGAGCGCCGGCTGCTCGCCCGCTATTTCGGCGTGGACGAGGCGATGCTGGGCGGGCCGGAGAGCGCGCCGCCGCCGGCCGCGAACCTCGTTGCGGTGCCGCGCCTCGACGCCGCCGCGGCCGCTGGAGCCGGCGCGTTCGATGCCAGCGAGCGAGCCGAGGCGCACATCGCCTTCGAGGGCGCCTGGTTGCGGCGGATCGCGCGCGGCGCGCCGGAGCAGCTTTCGATCATCCGCGTCGCCGGGGACTCGATGGTCCCGACGCTCCAGGACGGCGACGACATCCTCGTCGATCGCGCCGACGGCGCCGACCGGCTGCGCGACGGCATCTACGTGCTGCGCGTGGAGGGCGCGCTGGTCGTGAAGCGCTGCGCGGTCAATCCGGCCACGGGCGCGCTTACGATCCGCAGCGACAACCCGGCTTGGCCAGGCTGGGGCGAAGTCGATCTGGCAAGCATCGATATTGTCGGGCGGGTTGTCTGGAAGGGCGGGAAAGTGCGCTGAAACGGCCTTGAATCCGCCAAACTCCGCACGAAATAGCCGCGAGGGACCTTGGTAGCGGAGGTCTAGGCGTGGCGACGAAGCCCTTGCTTGCCGTTCCCGAGCCGATCTACCGGATCGGCAAGAAGATGCGTCACCGCGTCAGCGCGATCGTCGCCCGCTCGTCGCGGGTGGGCGACCGGCCGGTGTTCGACCCGGGGCAGTTCGACTGGATCGCGGAGTTCGAAGCCCGTGCCACCGAGATCCGGCGGGAACTCGATGCGGTGCTCGCCTATCGCGAGGCGATCCCGCCGCTCGCCACCATTTCCCCCGATCACCGCCGGATCGCGCCGCCGGGCAAGTGGAAGTCCTTCTTCCTCTACGGCTACGGCTACAAGGTTGAGGAGAATTGCGCCCGCTGCCCGGCGACGACGGCGGCGGTGGAGCGCATTCCCGGCCTCAACAGTGCCTTTTTCTCGATCCTCGAGCCCGGCGCGCACATCCCGCGCCACCGTGGCGTTACCAAGGCGATCCTTACCGCCCATCTCGGCCTGATCGTGCCCGAGCCGCGCGAGAAGTGCCGGATGGAGGTGGAGGATGAAAACCTGATTTGGGAGGAAGGCCGCACGCTCGTCTTCGACGACACCTATCATCACGAGGTGTGGAACGACACCGACGGCCTGCGCGCCATTCTGCTTATCCATTTCCGCCGCCCCGTCGGCCTGATGGGCAAGATCGCCGGCGAGGCTTTCCTGTTCGGCGTGCGCCACTCGCACTTCGTCCAGGACGCGCGCGCCGAGATCGGCAGCTGGGAAGCGACGATGCGCCGCTTCGAGCGCGACGACGCCCTCTAGTCCGCCTTCCGATCGTTCAGCCAGATCAGGGTCGCCAGCACCAGGCCGACGGCGATGCCGGCGAGGATGCCGATCGTCGGCTGGCCAAACGCAACGCCGGCGCCCGCGCCGACCAAAATTGCGAGGAGAATCAGCGCGCCGCCGGCGCGTGGCGTGCGGGTGGGAGGCTGGTTCATGAGCGCGCCTATGCCCGTTCGCGGCGGCGCGCGCCAGCCCCTCCATGCCTTGGTTTATGCGGCGTTGACGATCGCTGTCGGACATTTGGAAAGCGTCGGTGCGCTACCCCTTCGCCCAAGAGAAAAGACGGGGAAAGCGTTGCAGGACCACGTTCATCTGCCTGACCGCGCGGCGGCAGCCGAGGCGGCCGATCTGATCGCGCGCTTCGGGATCCATGCCGCCGACGAGGCCGCCGCGCGCGCCGACGAGAGCCGTGATCGCGGAAACGTTATCCATTTCTGCCGCTGGCGCCAGATCGAGCGGATGATCCTGCTTCTGATCGCGGGCCCTTACGGCCGTACGATCCACTAGCGGCGCGTCGAAAATCCTCGGAATCTAGCGTCTGGCGCGGATTCGCGCGCCCGGCTAACTTCCGCCTCCATGTCGCAGACCGTTGCGGGGCGCCGCGCGGCGGCCGTTCTGGCCGCGCTTGCCCTCACCCTTGGCGGCTCTCCCGCGCTGGCGGAGACGAGCGGTTCCGCAAACGCGGCGAACCGAGCGCAGACGCCCCCCGCGACAGGGAACCAGAACGGCCAGACGCCGGTGCCGGACGACGAATCGGACCAGCTCGATCCCGGGGCGCCGCTCGAATCATGGCCCGATCTCGGCGTGGACTGGCCCGACCTCGACCAGCCGGACGAACTGCCGGAAATGGCCACCGAACCGGAGGCGGCGCCCCCTCCGCCGGGGACGTCGGCTCCCGACGTGGCGACCGTGACGCCGGAGCCGCCCGCCTCGGCGCAGCCGCCGGTGGACGAGGCGACCGTCGGCAATTCCGACGCCGCCGCGGCCCGGCGCCACGACTGGCGGATCACGGGCCTCGACGCGATCGAGGCCGGCGACGAGATCATGGAGCAGTTCCGCGGCCTCTCGACTCTCCAGGAGTATAGGGGCGAGCCGGCCAACGCGGCGCAGATCGACCGGCGCGCGCAGGCCGACGGTGAGCTGCTCGAACAGATCCTGCGCTCCCACGGCTATTACAATGCGCGCGTCTTCGCCCGCGTCAGCACCAGCGTCGACAACCGCTTCCTCGTCCGCATCCGCGTTCGGCCCGGGCAGCTCTACACGTTCAGCGAGGTCAGGCTTCCGGGGCTCGAGGAGGCGCCGGAGGCGGACCGCGCGGCCCTGCGCGCCGCCTTCGACGTCGAGCCTCAGCAGGCGGTCGACGCGGCGAGCGTGGAGGTGGCGCGCGCTGCGCTCGAGGCGGAACTCGGCCTGCGCGGCTATGCCTTCGCCGAGGTCGGCGAGCCGGACGTCCTCATCGATCACGAGAGCCGGACCGCCGTGTTGACGCTCGCGGTGCGGCCCAACGGCGTGCGCCGCTTCGGCAGCATCATTGTCGAGGGCGATCGCCCGCCCTTCGGCGCGAACCATGTCGACACCATCGCCCGCTTTCGCTGGGGCGACCAGTATCGCGCCGATCGGATCGACGACCTGCGACAGGCGCTGGTCCAGACGGGGCTGGTTTCGACGGTCAACATCCGCGCCGTTCCCGAGCCCGACAGCGACCTCGTCTATCTCCACGTCCGGATGGAGCCGGCGCCGGTCCATACCATCGCCGGCGAGGCGGGCTACGGCACCGGCGAGGGCTTCCGGATCGAGGGGAGCTGGACGCACCGTAACCTGATCGTCCCCGAAGGCGCGGTGACGCTGCGCGGCGTGCTCGGCACGCGCGAGCAGACGCTGTCGGGGACTTTGCGCCAGAGCAACTGGCACGAGCGCGACCAGACGCTGAACGGCCAGGTCGCGGTCTCGCACGTCGATCGCCCGGGCTTCGAAGCGCGAACGGCGGCGATCACCGGCGGCATCGAGCGCCAGTCGAACATCATCTGGCAGAAGAAGTGGACCTGGTCGGCCGGCGCCGAGCTGCTCGCCTCGGACGAGACCGACGTGGATGTCGCCACCGGCACCATCCGCCGCCGCACCTTCTTCATCGGCGCGGTGCCGCTCTACCTGGGCTACGATGGCTCCGACGACCTGCTCGACCCGCATACCGGCTTCCGCCTGTCGATGCGGGTGTCGCCGGAAGCCTCGCTCCAGTCCGGCAGCTTCTTCTACGCGCGCGCCCAGTTCGACGGCAGCATCTACCGGCCGGTGAGCGACCGCATCGTGCTCGCGGCGCGCACGCGGCTGGGCACGATCGTCGGCGCGGACCGCGACCGGATCGCGCCGTCGCGGCGCTTCTACGCGGGCGGCGGCGGCTCGGTGCGCGGCTACGGCTACCAGGCGATCGGGCCGCGCGACCCGGTGTTCGACGATCCGATCGGTGGGCGCAGCCTCGCCGAGTTTTCGATCGAGGCGCGCGTGCGCTTCGGCAATTTCGGCATCGTGCCCTTCCTCGACGCCGGCAACATCTCCACCTCCGCGCTGCCGCAATTCGATCACCTGCAGGTCGGCGCGGGCCTCGGCGTGCGTTACTATTCGAGCTTCGGGCCGATCCGGATCGACGTCGGCACGCCGCTCAACCGTCGGCCCGGCGATCCGCGGATCGCGGTCTACGTGTCGCTCGGGCAGGCCTTCTAGGATGAGCGAGCCGCTCATCGATCCGCCCGCCCCGCCGCCCGCCGAGCGGCGCGGACCGCTCGGCGCCTGGGCGGCGCGGATCGCCAAGGCGGCGATCGTGATCGCGCTCGGCCTCATCGCGCTGGCGGCGGCGCTGATGGCCTTCCTCGACACGGGCCCGGGCCACCGCCTCATCGTCGACCGGATCGCGGCGCTGACGCCGCATTCGGGGCTGCGCATCCGCATCGGCCGGATCGACGGTTCGATCTGGAGCCGAGTGCAGTTGCGCGACGTGCGCGTTTATGACCAGCACGGGCTGTTCGCGGAATCTCCGGCGATCGACATGAACTGGCGGCCGGTGGACTATCTGTGGGGCCGCCTCGTCATCCATTCGCTCGACGCGAACCTCGTGCGGCTGCGGCGGCTCCCGAAGCTGATCCCTTCGGAGCAGCCCGGGCCGATCCTGCCGAATTTCGACATCCACGTCGGGCGGCTCGATATCCGCCAGTTGCGGCTCGACGCGCCGGTGACGGGCGAGGCGCGCGTCGCCTCGCTTCACGGCGAAGCGGAGATCCGTCGCGGCCGCGCGCTCGTCGCGCTCGATTCGCGGCTCGTCGACGGCGACGACCGGCTGCAACTCCGCCTCGACGCCGAGCCGGACCGCGACCGGTTCGACCTTGCCGCCCATGTCCGCGCCCCGGCGGGCGGGGCGATCGGCGGCCTGATCGGCACCGGGCGCCCGATTCGCCTCGACGTGGACGGCAACGGGCGGTGGAGCCGCTGGCGCGGGTCGGCGCGGCTCGACGTGGCGGACAGACGCGCCGCCGACCTCGCGCTCACCATGGACCGGGGCCGCTTCGGCCTGCGGGGCTGGGCGGCGCCAGGCCTGCTCGTGGAAGGCAGGCTGCGGCAGCTCGCCGCGCTGCGCGTTGCGGTCAACGCGAGCGGCACCTTCGCCGACCGGCGGCTCGATTCGCGCGTGTCGCTGCGTTCGGCGGCGCTGCGGCTGGAGACGCAAGGCGTCGCCGATCTCGGCGCCGGCCGGTTCGACGGCTTCGCGGTGGCCGCCGAACTGACGCGGCCGCAGGCGCTGTTCCCGAACATGACCGCGCGGCAGCTCCGCGCCGCGCTCCTCCTCGACGGGCCGTTCGGCACCGCCAGCTACATCTACCGGATCACCGCGCCGCATCTCGCCTTCGACACCACCGGGTTCGACGACTTCAGGGTTTCGGGCCGCGGCCGGCTCTCCAGCGCACCGGTCGCGGTATCGGTGCTTGCGACGGCGCGGCGGGTCACGGGGGTCGGCGAGGTCGCCGGCGGCATCCTCGGCAACCTGCGCGTCGAAGGCACGCTGATGGTCTCGCCGGATCGCATCGCCGCCGACCGGCTCGCGCTCACCTCGGACAAGCTGCGCGCCACGGTCGCGCTGCTGCTCGACCTCAACAGCGGCGGCTACGCGGTCGCGCTCAACGGCACGCTCCAGCGCTACCTCGTCCCCGGCCTCGGCGTCGTCGACGTCGAGGCCAACCTCCGGGTGACGCCCGGCCCGGGCGGCGCGGTCCTCGCCGGCCATGCGCGCGCCTCGGTGCGGCGGCTGGACAATGGTTTCATCGCGTCGCTCACCGGCGGGCTGCCGCGGCTCGAGAGCGACATCGCGCGCGGCGCCGACGGCGTCATCCGCTTCGCCAACCTGCGCCTCGCCTCGCCCACGCTCGCGGTCGCCGGCCACGGCCTGATGCGCCGCGACGGCACCGTTCTGCTCGAGGGCGCGGGGCGGCACGCGGACTATGGCAGGCTGGCGCTGACCCTTGACGGGCGTCTCAACCGGCCGCGCTTCGCGCTGAAGCTCGAAAGCCCGCTCCCCGCCGCCGGGCTCACCAACGTCACGCTCAACCTCGAGCCGTCAGAGAGCGGCTTCACCTTGGTGACGGACGGCGGCTCCATGCTCGGGCCGTTCCGCGGCAACGGCGCGATCCTGCTGCCCGCGGGCGGCGCGCCGACAATCGACATTTCCGCGCTCACCATCTCCGGCACGCAGGTGAGGGGCCGGCTCGTGCTGCGCGGCGGCGGCGCGGATGGCGCGCTGGACCTTACCGGCGGTGGGCTGACGGGGCGCCTCGCGCTCGCGCCGGTCGCGTCGGGGCAGCGTATCGCCTTCGATCTTGCCGCGCAGAATGCCCAGTTCTCCGGCCCGCCGCCGATCGTGATCCGGCGGGGAACCGCGCGCGGCGTCGCGATCGTCGGCAGCGCGGGCTTGTCGGTCGAGGGCCAGGCCAGTCTGCGCGGGCTGAGCCGCGGTTCGTTCGGCCTCGCCCGGCTCGACGTCCAGGCGTCGCTGCGCGCGGGGCGCGGCCGCGTAACGGCGCGAATGATGGGGACGCGCGCGCAGGACCTCCGCCTCGATCTCGCCGCCGACGTGTCCCCGGGCCGGCTCGCAATCACGGGCAACGGCACCGTCGAGGGACAGCGGATCGCGATCACCAGCCCCGCCGTGCTCGTGAGCACGGCGGACGGCTGGCGGCTGGAGCGGAGCCGCCTCAGCTTCGCCGGTGGCGCCGCGAGCCTGTCCGGCCTGTTCGGCGGCGAGCGGACCGAGCTCGACGCCCAGCTCCAGGCGATGCCGCTCACCGTGCTCGACCTCATTTCGCCGGAGCTCGGGCTGGGCGGCCAGGCGACGGGCATCGTGCGCTACCGCTCCGCGGCGCGCGGCGCGCTGCCGTCGGGCGAGCTCAATCTGCGCGTGCGCGGGCTCACCCGCTCCGGGCTGGTGCTGACCTCGACGCCGATGGACATCGGCGTCAACGCGCGGCTCGAGGGCGGCAACGCGGCGCTGCGCGCGGTGATGGCGAGCGGCGGGCGCACCGTCGGCCGCGCGCAGATGCGGATCGCCAATATTGGCGGGCCGGGCGATTTCATCGCGCAGGTCTCGCGCGCGCCGATGCGGGCGCAGATCCGCTATGTCGGCCCGGCCGACACGCTCTGGCGGCTGAGCGGAATCGAGCTGCTCGACTTGTCCGGCCCGGTCGCGCTCGGCGCGGACATCACCGGCTCGATCGACAACCCGGTCATCAACGGCCTCGTGCGCGCGCGGGGCGCGCGGCTCGAAAGCGCCGTCACCGGCATGGTCATCACCAATCTCGATGCCGCCGGGCGGTTCGATGGCTCGCGGCTCCAGCTCACCCGCTTCCAGGGCACGTCCGACGAGGGCACTGTCACCGGCAGCGGCGCCTTCGACTTCGCCGCCGCGCGCGGCGTCGGCATCGACTTCACCATCCGCGCCGAGAACGCGCAGCTGCTGAACCGCGACGATATTCGCGCCGCCGTGACGGGCGATCTCGCGATCCGCTCGGACGGGGAGGGCGGCAGCATCACCGGCTCGGTGCGCGTGACGCGCGGCCGCTTCCAGCTCGGCGCGATGAGCGCGGCGGCGCAGGTGCCGCAACTCAACGTGCGCGAGCGCGGGCCGCGCGACGACGAGCCGGTCGTGGTCCGCCGCATCCAGCCCTGGACGCTCGACGTCGATGTCGCGCGGCCGAGCCGCCTCACCGTCACCGGGCTCGGCATGAACAGCGAGTGGACGGTGGCGATGCACGTGGGCGGCACCGTCACCGCTCCGGCGATGCGCGGCGAGGCCGACCTCGTGCGCGGCACCTACGATTTCGCGGGCCGGCGCTTCGACCTGACCCGCGGCAAGATCATTTTCGGCGGAAAGACTCCGGTCAATCCGCAGCTCGACGTCGTCGCCGAGGCGCGCATCCCCGGTCTCAACGCGCAGATCCACGTCGGCGGCACCAGCCAGCGGCCGGAGATCACCTTCACGTCGATCCCGGCGATGCCGCAGGACGAGCTGCTCTCGCGCATCCTGTTCGGCACCTCGATCACGAACCTTTCCGCGCCCGAGGCGATCCAGCTCGCCTCCGCGGTGGCGGCCCTCAACAGTTCGGGCGGCGGGCTTGATCCGATCAACGCCCTGCGCCGCTCGGTCGGGCTCGATCGGCTCCGTATCCTGCCCGCCGACGTGACGCAGGGCATCGGCACGCAGATCGCCGCCGGCAAATATCTTGGCCGCCGCGTCTATGTGGAGCTGGTCACCGACGGGCAGGGCTATTCGGCGACGACAGTGGAATACCAGATCACGCGCTGGCTCTCGCTGCTCGGCACGGTCTCGACGATCGGGCGGCAGAGCGTCAACGTGCGCGTTTCTCGGGATTATTGATGCAGGAAGACACCAGGGACACATCGAGCGGCCACCGGCTGAAGAACATCCTCGGCGGATCGGCGGGCAATCTCGTCGAATGGTACGACTGGTACGTCTATTCGGCCTTCGCGCTCTATTTCGCGCCCGTCTTCTTCCCCCGCGCCGACCGCACCACCCAGCTGCTCGATGCCGCGGCGATCTTCGCGGTCGGCTTCCTGATGCGCCCCATCGGCGCCTGGGCGATGGGCATCTTCGCGGACCGGCGCGGTCGCAAGGCGGGGCTGACGCTCTCGGTCAGCCTGATGTGCCTCGGCGCGCTGATGGTGGCCTTCGCGCCGACCTATGCGGAGGCGGGCTACATTGCCCCCGTCATCCTCGTCGCCGCGCGCATCCTGCAGGGCTTCAGCGTTGGCGGGGAATATGGCGCGAGCGCGGTCTATCTCTCCGAAATGGCGGCGCGGCGGCATCGCGGCCTGTGGTCCAGCCTGCAATATGTGACGCTGATCGCCGGGCAGCTAATGGCGCTCGCCGTGCTGCTGGTGCTGCAGGCGCTGATGAGCGAGGAGTCGCTCCAGGCCTGGGGCTGGCGCATCGCCTTCGTCATCGGCGCGGCGCTGGCGCTGGTCGTATTCTGGATCCGCCGCCGGCTCGCCGAGACCCGGAGCTTCGAGAATGCGCGCGCGCAAGGGGCGCCGCGCGCCAGCGGCTGGCGCCTGCTCACCGAGCATCCGAAGGCGGCGCTGCTCGTGATCGCGCTCACCGCCGGCGGCACGCTCGCCTTCTATGCCTACACCACGTACATGCAGAAGTTCCTGGTCAACACCGCCGGCTTCGATCGCGTGACGGCGAGCCGGATCATGACCAGCGCGCTCTTCGTCTTCATGTGCCTCCAGCCCGCGGTCGGCGCGCTGTCCGACAGGATCGGCCGCAAGCCGGTGATGGCCGGGTTCGGGATATTCGGGCTGCTGCTCACCGTGCCGATCTTCACGATGCTGGAGCAGGTCCAAAGCCCGTGGCTCGCCTTCGCGCTGGTGATGACGGCGCTCGTCATCGTCAGCGGCTACACCGCGATCAACGCGGTGGTGAAGGCGGAGCTCTTCCCCGCCCATATCCGCGCGCTCGGCGTCGCGCTTCCTTACGCGATCGCCAACGCCCTGTTCGGGGGGACGGCGGAATATGTCGCGCTTTGGTTCAAGGATGCTGGAATTGAACGCGCCTTCTACTGGTACGTCGCGGCGATGATCGGCTGCTCGCTGATCGTCTATCTCCGGATGCGCGACACGCGCGACCACAGCCTGATCCGGGAGGATTAGGCGGTACAACGCCTCCCTGTTCCGGGGAGGAACTACGCCCCCCTTCTCGGCAGCGCGTAGGCAACGAGGGCGTCGCCGATCGGCGTCTCCATGAAGTGATGGCCGCCGGCCATGATGACGAGATACTGCTTTCCGTTCGCCTCGTAGGTCATCGGCGTCGCCTGGCCGCCGGCGGGCAGGGTGTCCTGCCAGATGACACGGCCCGTGCGGAGGTCGATCGCGCGGATGAGGTCGTCGGTCGCGGCGGCGATGAAGATAAGGCCGCTCGCCGTTACCACCGCGCCGCCATTGTTGGGGGTGCCGATGGTGAGCGGCAGGCCGCTCGCGATGCCGAACGGGCCGTTCTCCCGCGCGGTACCGAGCGGGCGGTCCCAGATCGTGCGGCCCGTGCGCAGATCGATGGCGCGGATGCCGCCATAGGGCGGCTCCTTGCAGAGCAGGCCGGTGAGCGGCAGCCGCCAGCCGGCATTGACGTCGATTGCGAAGGGCGCGCCCCATTGCGGATCGCCGGCGCCCTCGGCGGAATGGCCCATGCTGCCGCCGCGCTCCGCGCCGCGCGGCGCCCAGCCGAGCCGGTTCGCCTCGGCGCGGGGCACCAGCCGGTTGTAGTTGGGCATGTCGTTGTAATTGGCGACGATGATACCGCGCCGCGGATCGACCGCGATGCCGCCCCAGTCCGTGCCGCCATTGTAGCCCGGATATTCGACGTAGCGCCGGTCCGTCTCGGGCGGGGTGAAATAGCCCCGATAGGCGGCGCGGCGGAACTGGATGCGGCAGATCATCTGGTCGATCGGCGACATGCCCCACATCTGCCGCTCGGCAAGGTCGGGCTTCCTCAGCGTGTGATAGGTGCTGAAGGGCTGGGTCGCGCTGCGCTGCGCCGGCTCGACGCCGCCCTGCGGCACGGGCCGCTCGTCCACCGGCACCAGCGGCCGGCCGGTGCGCCGGTCGAGGATATAGATGTCGCCCTGCTTGCTCGGCAGCACGAGGGCGGGGACCGCACCGCCGCTGGTCGGGAAATCGACCAGCGTCGCCTGCGCGCCGAAATCATAGTCCCACACGTCGTTGTGAACCGCCTGGAAACGCCAGCGCGGGCGGCCGGTCGTCACGTCGAGCGCGACGAGCGAGGTAGCGAAGAAATTCTCCTGCGGCCGCCGGCTCGAGCTCCAGTAATCGACCGCGGCGTTGCCCATCGGCAGGTAGACGAGCCCGAGCTGCTCGTCGCCGCTCGCCGTCGTCCACATGTTGGGGGTGCCCTGGGCGTAGGTTTCGCCTTGGGGCGGGTCGCCCTGCCAGTCCGGGTGCATCATGTCCCATGCCCAGCGCTTCTGGCCCGTCACCGCGTCGAAGCCCTGGATCACGCCGGACGGCGCGTTGCGGCGTTGGCCGTCGAGCACCTGCGCGCCGGTGACGACCACGCCGCGCACGATCGTCGGTGCCGAGGTGACCGAGAACATGCCGGGCGCCATCGGGCCGAGCCCGACCTTCGCATCGACCTCGCCGTTCATGCCGAAGCCGGGGCAGGGGCGCCCGCTCGGCGCGTCGACCGCGACCAGCCGCCCGTCCAGCGTGCCCTCGATGACCCGCGTCGCGCAAAGCTCGTTCCCCGGCGCGCCGGGCACCGCGTAGTAGGACACGCCGCGGCAAGCCGCCGTATAGGGAATCCAGTCGTCCGAAACCCGCGGGTCGTAGCGCCAGCGCTGATGTCCGCTCGCCGCGTCCACCGCGATCAGAATGTTCTTTGCCGAGCACAGGAACAGCGTGTTGCCGATCTTCAGCGGCGTCGTTTCCGCGCCGTATGCTTCGCCGCCTGTTCGGTGCGCGGCAGATCGCCGGTGTGGAAAACCCAGGCGCGCCGGAGCTGCCGCACATTGTCCGGATTGATCTGGGTCAGCGGCGAATAGCGCCGCGCGGCGAAGCTGCCACCATAGGCCGGCCAGTCCGCGCCGATGCGCAGCAGTGACGGATCGGCCATGTCCATCGTCATCGGCGACAGCTGCGCCGCCACGACCGGGCTGGAGCGGCCGACGAAGATGCCGAAGCCGATCCCGGCAACGAGAAGGATGGCGACGCTGCCCAGCGCGCCGCGCCAGCGGCCGAAGCCGAGCGGCGGCAGCGTCAGCAAGACCAGCAGCAGCAGGACGAACGGGCCGATCAGGCGTGGGACAAGCCCCCAGCCGTCGAGCCCGACCTCCCATAGCGCCCAGGCGAAAGTGCCGACGAAGATGGCGACATAGAGCCAGGCGCCGAGCAGCCGGCGCCGGACGAGCAGCACGCCGGAGACGATCAGGGCGATGCCGACAACGACATAATAGAGCGAGCCGCCCAGCACTGCGAGCCAGGCGCCGCCACCGGTGAGCACGAGCCCGATCAGGACGATGACGATGCCGAGCAGGATCGCGGCCCAGCCGCCGCGGGGCCGAGGGGAGGAAGCCATCACAGTTCGTCCGCTGTTACCGCGGAGGAACGGCTCCACGCCGGCAGGGTTCCGGTGGCGGGCCGGCCGCGCCCTTTATTCCGCTCCCCCTCAAGGGAGCGGGAGGGCGCGGGGTCTGCGCCCTACGCGCTGTAATACATGTCGTATTCGACCGGGCTCGGCGTGGTCTCCCAGCGGAGCTGCTCCTCCCACTTGAGCTCGGCATAAGCCTCGATCTGGTCGACGCTGAACACGTCGCCCTTGGTGAGGAACTCATGGTCGTGGTGCAGCGCGAGCAGCGCCTCGCGCAGCGAGCCGCACACGGTCGGCACCTCGGCCAGCTCCTGCGGCGGCAGGTCGTAGAGGTTCTTGTCGATCGGATCGCCCGGGTGGATGCGGTTCTGGATGCCGTCCAGGCCCGCCATCAGCAGCGCCGAATAGGCGAGATAGGGATTGGCGAGCGCGTCCGGGAAACGGAACTCGACGCGCTTGGCCTTCTCGCCCGCGCCATAGGGGATGCGGCAGGAGGCCGAGCGGTTGCGGCTCGAATAGGCGAGCAGCACCGGGGCCTCGAAGCCCGGCACCAGCCGCTTGTAGCTGTTGGTCGTCGGGTTGGTGAAGGCGTTGAGCGCCTTGGCGTGCTTGATGACGCCGCCGATGAAATAGAGGCAGGTTTCCGACAGCCCCGCATAACCGTTGCCGGCGAAGAGCGGCTTGCCGTCCTTCCACAGCGACATGTGGGTGTGCATGCCCGAGCCATTGTCGGTCTTGATCGGCTTGGGCATGAAGGTCGCGGTCTTGCCATAGGCATTGGCGACCATCTGCACGACATACTTGTAGATCTGCATCCGGTCGGCCGTCTGCGTCAGCGTGCCGAAGGTGAGGCCGAGCTCGTGCTGCGCGGCGGCGACCTCGTGATGGTGCTTGTCCATCGGCAGGCCCATCTCGATCATCGTCGAGACCATCTCGGCGCGGATGTCGACGGCGCTGTCCACCGGCGCGACCGGGAAATAGCCGCCCTTGGCGCGCGGCCGGTGGCCGAGGTTGCCGGATTCGTACTTGGTGGCCGTGTTGGTCGGCAGCTCGACGTCGTCGATCGAGAAGCTGGAGCCGCTATAGCCGTCCTCGAAGCGGACGTCGTCGAACATGAAAAACTCGGCTTCGGGGCCGACATAGACGGTGTCGCCGATTCCGGTCGCCTTCAGATAGGCCTCGGCGCGCTTGGCGGTCGAGCGCGGGTCGCGCGCGTAGAGCTCGCCGGTGCCGGGATCGACGATGTCGCAGAACAGGATGCCCATTGGCGTCGCGCTGAACGGATCGACATACCAGGCGCCGAGGTCGGGCTTCAGGATCATGTCCGACTCGTTGATCGCCTTCCAGCCGGCGATCGACGAACCGTCGAACATCAGCCCGTCGGTGAGCTCGTCCTCGCCGATCGCGCTGGAATACATCGTCAGATGTTGCCACTTCCCCTTGGGGTCGGTGAAGCGCAAGTCCACCCACTCGATCTCGCCGTCCTTGATGTTCTTCAGGATCGTCGCCGCGTCATTCGCCATCTTGTCCTCAGTCCCTCGCTCCGCCCGCGGCCCAAAATCGCCGCAGTGCACAAAACCTCATTCCAAGGCGGGCGCGGCAGGTCCAGCATCGGCCGGCCGCGTGTGAATATTTCACGTGGGCGATCGCCCGGTGCGGGTCAGAACTGGCGGCGCTGGGCGGCGACGAGCATCCTCAGCAGCATCGCGACGGGCCGGGGCACGCCGACCTTGCCGTCGAGCCAGAGGCTGACGGCCGAACGGCTTACGCCGATCGCGTTGGCGAGATCGCGCTGCGTCTTGTAGCCGAGCACGCGCATCGCCGCGCGCAGCTCCTCGGGCGACATGGAGGCCAGGCGGGGATCGTCCATCGGCTTTCCCCGTGCCCCGTCAGATCGCGTCCACGCCCCGCTCGCCGGTACGGATGCGCAGCGCTTCGTCGATCGTCGAGACGAAGATCTTGCCGTCGCCGATCCGCCCGGTCCGCGCCGCCGTCGCGATCGCTTCGACGACCCGCTCGGCGAGGCCGTCCTCGACGACGACCTCCAGCTTCACCTTGGGCAGGAAATCGACGACATATTCGGCGCCGCGATACAGCTCGGTATGGCCCTTCTGCCGGCCAAAGCCCTTTGCCTCGGTCACGGTGATGCCCGAGACGCCGACCTCGTGCAGCGCCTCCTTCACCTCGTCGAGCTTGAAAGGCTTGATGACAGCCTCGATCTTCTTCACGTGCCGCAATCCTCTTGGTTGCGATGCAGCATAAGCGCAAGCGCGTTCGCGCGCCAAGGCCTAAGTCAGCCGTGGTTCATCGCGAACGCGCCATGATGGCTCCGTTAGGAGCCAGACCGAAAGGGACGCAAGGATGATGAAGTCTGTCATGGGCCTGATCGTCGCGGGCGCGGCAATCGCCGCAACCCCCGCTGTCGCGATCGATCGCCAACCTCCGGACGCGCAGCTGGCGCAGGCGCTCGAGGGCCGCGTCGCCGGCGAGCCGGTTGACTGCGTCGACCTGCGCCGCGTCCGCTCCACCCGGATCATCCCGGGCACGGCGATTCTCTACGACGCGGGTAACACGATCTACGTGAACCGGCCGCGCGGTGGCCTCGATCGCCTGTCCCAGTGGGACACGATGGTCACGCGGCTTTACAGCGACCGGCTGTGCAGCATCGATACGGTGCAGATGGTCGATCCGACCAGTCACATGCTGACCGGGATTGTCTTCCTCGGTGATTTCGTGCCCTATCGCCGGGCCGACGCCAATTAATTGCCAGTAAGTCTCGCGGGCCGGGTCAATTACGGCCCGGCCGGTAATAAATAGATAATATTCTGGATGTTATCGCTCACGGCCGGGGTAGGGAACCGTGCCGATGCTGCGAACGATTGCCAAGGAAGATGTTCGCCTTGGAATGTACATCCACCGTCTTGAGGGACCGTGGTTCAAGCACCCGTTCTGGCGGAAGAGCTTTCTGCTCACCGATCCGGACGATCTCGCGGTCATCCAGGCGGGCGAATTCACGGGCGTCGTCATCGACGACAGCAAGAGCCTGGTTCCTCCCGGAGAGATGGACGCGCCACAGCCGGTCCCGGCCGGGAAGGCTGAGCCGGCCGAGCGCGCCGCCGCCGCCGAAGGGGAGCAACCGGCACCGATCGAGCGCGCCCGCGCGGGCCGGACGGCGAAGCCTCAGCTTCAGCCGCGTCTCACGGCAGCGGAGGAGATCGACCGCGCCGCGGCGGTTGCGAGCCGGGCGACCCGCAGCGTCGCCCAGCTCCTTGCCGACGCCCGGCTCGGCCGCGCGGTGGACATTGCGCGCGTCATCCCGGTGGTCGAAGACATCGCCGCCTCGGTGGACCGCAATCCTTCCGCGCTGATCAGCATCACGCGGATGCGCACCAAGGACGAATATACCTATTGCCATTCGGTCGCGGTGTGCGCGCTGATGGTCAATCTTGCGCGCCAGCTCGGCTTTGCCGAGCCACAGGCGCGCGAGGCGGGCCTTGCCGGCCTGCTGCACGATTTCGGCAAGGTGTCGGTGCCCGAGAATTTGCTCACCAAACCGGGCGCGCTGAGCGAGATCGAGTTCGGCCTCGTCCGCCAGCATGTCGAGCGCGGCTACACCTTGCTCAAGGCGAACAACTATCCCGAGGCGGTCGCCGACGCCGCGCTCCACCACCATGAGCGCGTGGACGGTTCGGGATATCCGCACGGCCTCAAGGGCGAGCGCATTTCGCAGCTCGCGCGGATGGTCGCGGTCTGCGACGTCTATGACGCGATCACCTCGCGCCTATGACGCGATCACCTCGCGCCGTCCCTATCGCGAGCCGGCCGCGCCGGCGGAGTCCCTCGCCAGCATGTATCGGTGGGAGGGCCAGTTCGATCCCGAGATCCTCGCCGCCTTCATCCACAGCCTTGGCATCTACCCCGTCGGCAGCCTCGTGAGGCTCAAGTCGAACCGGCTGGCGCTGGTCATCGACCAGACGGAGGGCGATACGATGCGGCCGCTGGTCCGCGTGTTCTACTGCATCGCCAGCCGCCGCCGCGTGCCCGCCACCGACCTCGACCTCTCCGTCGGGGACCAGGACGCCATCGTCTCGCGCGAGGACCCGGTGAAATGGGGCTTCACCAACTGGGAAACGCAGTGGACCAACGTGATCCGCAACGCCCCGACCGCGAGCGCCGCGTGAAGGGCGGCTGAGCGTTCAGCGCCTCGCCGCGGCGGGATCGAGCGCGAAATTTGCCCACATCGCCGCCTCCTCGTGCGCCTTCGCGTCGCGACTGGCGCGATGGGCCTTGTGGAGCTTTTCGACGAGTGCGGGATCGAGCGGGCGGTAGAATTGCAGCCCGAGCATGAAGTTGCGGACCCAGCGGACCTCGGCGGCGTGATAGCGCGGCTTTTCGATCTGGATGAAGACGGTGTCGCCGACCGCGAAGGGCGTGTCGCTGATCCCGGCCGCGCCGCTGCACGAAATGTCCTTGAGGTGCAGCACCGAGTGGATCCGGCGCGAGCGAATCGGGACGTCGCAGCCGATGAAGTCGTGGCGAGGCTCCGGCCGACGGCGCATGCGCGGCGCCGGCGCGTCGGACGACGACAGGCCGACCACCGCCCGAAGCTCGTTCGCCAAATTCTTCAACTTCACCTGGTTGCCGCTCCCATCACCCGGTGGCCGCAAAAATCCATGCCACGGGATGGTTAGCGAACCCTTAGCGCCGCTCAGAGATAGGGCGGCCGGTGATAGCCCCTGGGGCTGAGCGTAAATATCTCGCAGCCCGTCTCGGTGATTCCGATCGAATGCTCGAACTGGGCGGAGAGCGAGCGGTCCCGCGTCACCGCCGTCCAGCCGTCGTCCAGGATCTTGCAGTCCGGCCGACCGATGTTGATCATCGGCTCGATCGTGAAGAACATGCCGGGCTTCAGCTCCGGCCCGGTCCCCGCCACGGCGGCGTGGACGATCTCCGGCGCGTCGTGGAACACGCGGCCCAGCCCGTGTCCGCAGAAATCGCGCACCACGCCGTAACGATGCTTGCGCGCGTGCGCCTGGATCGCGGCGCCGATATCGCCCAGCCGCGCGCCGGGTCTCGCCGCCTCGATGCCCAGCATCATGCACTCCCACGTCACATCCACCAGCCGCCGCGCCTTCAGCGGCACGTCGCCGACCAGGTACATGCGGCTCGAATCGCCGTGCCAGCCGTCAAGGATCGGAGTGACGTCCACGTTGATGATGTCGCCCTCGCGCAGGATGCGGTCGGGCGAGGGGATGCCGTGGCACACGACGTGGTTGATCGAGGTGCAGCAGCTCTTGGTGTAGCCGCGATAGCCGAGCGTCGCCGGCACTGCGCCGCGCGCGCGCGTCTCGGCGAAGACGATATCGTCGATCTCCTGCGTCGAGATGCCGGGGACGATGTGAGGCACGAGCGCGTCGAGGATCTCCGCGGCGACACGGCCGGCGGCGCGCATTCCTTCGAATCCTTCCGGTCCGTGCAGCTTGATCGCGCCGTGACGGCCGATGACGGCGGTGTCGGTGATCGTGTCGGTCATCGCGCCCATATAGGTGCGCGGCGCCGAATTTGCGACCCTCGCGCGAACAGGCATGACGCCGCGCCTCCGAACCGATAGACCCATGCCATGAGCCGCGAGCGAATCTGGACCGCCGCTCTCGTGGTGATCGGCGACGAGATCCTGTCGGGCCGAACCCAGGATCGCAACGTCGCGCAGGTCGCGACCTGGCTCAACATCCAGGGCATCCGCCTCGCCGAGGTGCGGATCGTGCCGGACGAGATGGAGGCGATCGGCGCGGCGGTGAACGCGCTGCGCGGCGCCCACGACTATCTCTTCACGACCGGTGGCATCGGGCCGACCCACGACGATATCACCGTCGATGCGATCGCCGCCGCGCTCGGCCTGCCGGTGGTCGTCAATCCGCGCGCCCGCGAGATCTTGGAGGCCTATTACGCGACGCGCGGCGGCCTCACCGAAGCGCGCCTCAGGATGGCGCGGATGCCGGAAGGGGCAGAGCTGATCGAGAACCGGCTTTCCGGCGCGCCGGGAATCCGCATCGGCAATATCTTCATCCTCGCCGGCATCCCGCACATCGCCGGGATGATGCTGGAGGCGCTGACCGGCCGGCTCGAGGGCGGCAAGCCGTTGCTGTCGCGCACGGTCGGCTGCTGGTCGCCGGAGAGCGAGGTCGCCGCGCTGCTCCGCGAGGTGGAGCGCGCCCATCCGGATTGCCGAATCGGTTCCTATCCCTTCTTCAAGGAGGGCCGGGTCGGGGCCAATTTCGTGATCCGCAGCACTGTTGCCGGCGCGCTCGAGGCCTGCGCCGCCGATCTGATCGGGCGTCTCCAGGCGAATGGCTTCACGCCGGTGATCGACGGAATCCCCGTCTAGATGGCGCACATCCTGATCGGCTGGGAGCTCGGTGCGGGCCGGGGGCACGCGCTGAGGATCGCCCAGCTCGCCAAGGCGCTTCGCGCCGCCGGCCATCGCCTCAGCTTCGCCGTCCAGCGCGTCGATGCGCTCGACCCTGAGGCTGGCGGCGAGGTCTGGCAGGCGCCGGTGACGCCGCGCCTGCTGGTCAGCGCCGCGCGCCCTTGGGCGGGGCCGATCGCCGGCATGCCCGATATTCTCGCCCGGCTCGGGATGGACGACGCCGGCCTGGTCGCAGCGGTGGTCCGCGCGTGGGACCGGCTGCTCGCGGCGATCGGACCCGATCTGGTCATCGCCGATTTCGCGCCGTTCCTGCACCTCGCCCTGGCGAACCGGCTTCCCGTCATCGCCGTCGGCACGGGATTTGCCGTCCCGCCCAGCGCCATGCCCGGCTTTCCTTCGTTGATCGAAGGCGTCAGCGGGTTTGACGAGGGAAAGCTCGTGGAGAATGTGAACGCCGCGCTCGCCGCGACCGGGCGGGCGCCGATCGACGCCGCGCCGCAAATCTGGACGGCGACGCGCGCGCTGATCGCGACCTTCGAGGAACTCGATCCCTATGCCGCCCATCGCGGCGATCGCTACGTCCTGCCGGTGAACGCCGGTTTCGACGCGATCGCGGGAGACGGCGATGAGGTGTTCGTCTACGGCACGGAGCGCGTTCCGCCCGACGCGCCGATCTTCGCTGGCCTCGCCCGCTCGGGGCTCAAGGTCCGCCTCCATGTCCCGCGCGCGACGCGGGAGGCGCAGGAAAGGTGGCGCGCGCTCGGCCTCGTGGTGGAGCCGGAGCCGTTGCCCTTTACGGACGTTGCCCGGCGCTCGCGCCTCGTCGCCTCGCACGGCGGGCATGGTTTCGTGTGCGCCGCCCTCCTCGCCGGCCTGCCGCAGGTCGTGTTCCACTATGATCTCGAAAAGCTGATCCACGGCCTCGCCGTCGCGCGCCACGGCCTCGGCGGCCATGTCGCCCTGCGGGCGCTGGACCCGGACCGGTTCGGCGCGGATCTCGCGAAGCTTCACGCCGACGATGCGCTCGCGGGGCGCGCCCGCCATGCGGGCGAACGCATGCGCGCGCGCCGGCAGCCGCCGCTCGATCAGGCCATCGTCGAGGCCGTCGAAGCGCTCGCCTGAACCGGATCGGGAACCAGTCCGCGCCGGCGCTCGTCATGCCGGGCAAGCAAGGAGAGCGAGATGGACCGCTTTTTCACATTGTTCGCGAGCAAGATCGCCTGGATCGTGGGCCAGCCGGCCGCCTTCATGCTTGCCTGCCTCGCGGTGGTCGTCTGGGGCCTCAGCGGGCCGCTGTTCGGATTCTCGGACACCTGGCAGCTCATCATCAACACCTCGACGACGATCATCACCTTCCTGATGGTGTTCGTCATCCAGAACAGCCAGAACCGCGACGGCGCGGCGACCCAGGCGAAGCTCGACGAGCTGCTGCGCGCGGTCGGCAAGGCGCGACCGGCGTTCATCGGCATCGAGCATCTCACGTCCGCGCAGCTCGAACTCATCCGCGCCGCGATCGAGCGCGACACCGGCCAGCGCGACGAGGATAGCCGGGGTAAGACCGCGGGCGATACGGTCGAACGGCTGCTGCGGCGCTACTGAGCTTCGGCGAGCGCTGCGGCTTGCGGCTGCTCACGATGCGGTCGGGCGCGAGGAAAAGGGCCCCGATTTCGCAATACAATGGCTCTATCCTGTGTTAAGCAGGATCTATCACAGTTTAGCGTCGTGTTGCGCGGTCGCTGGGCGGAACCCCGTTGGCGCTCCCGAAGCGTCGGAGACCACGACATGCTATCCATCGACAATTCTCCTTTCGGCGCTTTCGTGTCGCGGCTTGCCGGCCTTGTGCCGCTCGGGCCGCAGGAGCGTGCGGCGCTGGCCGGCCTCAGCGGCGCGATCGTCCAGATCGGCGCCGGCGTCGATCTCGCGCCAACGGGCCGGTCGGCGAATGTCCATTACGTCGTCGAGGGGCTGGTCGGCCGGTTCGCGCAGTTCAGCGACGGCGCCCGCCAGATCACGGCGCTGCACATTCCCGGCGACGTCGCCGACCTCCACGCCGTGGTCCAGCCGGGAGTCGCGCCGCCGCTGCAGGCGCTGGGGACGACGACCCTGGTGCGCGTGCCGTTGCAGGAGATGGCGGCGCTCGTTCGACGCCTGCCGGCGCTCGGCCAGGCCTTCTGGGCCTATTGCGCGGTGGAGGTGGCGGTGGTCGAGCGCTGGGCCGCCAATCTCGGCCGGCGCGCCGCGATCCAGCGAATGGCGCATCTTCTTTGCGAGATGGGCCTCCGGATCGAGCAATCGGGGCGCGGCACGCGCCGCGCCTTCGTGCTCCCGCTCAGCCAGATGCAGCTCGGCGACGCGCTCGGCCTCACCCCCGTCCACGTCAACCGTACGCTCAAGCGGCTGCGCGACGACCGTCTCGTCGCGGTCGCGGGCCGCCAGGTCGAAATTCTCAATTGGCCGCGGCTGCGCGACCTCGGCGATTTCGATCCCGCCTACCTTCAGCTCGACCAGCGGGTGGCGCAGGCGGCCTGAATGGCCGGCGGATTAACCTGTGTGGTTGCGCCCTTCACAGACGTGAATGCGCGCGCCGCCCGACTCGGCGATGGATATCCGCCAGGGTTCAGGGAAGGTGCTTGAAATGGCGGACCTTGAGCATTTCGACAGCGAAGGCGCATCGCCCAGCGCGCCGCTTGAACTCGATCTCGTCCTTGCCGACCTCGAACGGCTGCGCATGACGATCATCGAAGCCTGGCGGGACAGCGCCGTCCTCCTTGTGGACCATGAGCGCAAGCGGCTGCGCGAGGAAATTCGCGCGACCTGCGAGATGCTGATTACGCTCACGTCGCGCTAGCGCTCGCCAGCGGGGCGCGCTGACGCGCGGCTGAGTCCGGCCTCGCCTCCCTCAATCTTCCGGCGGCGTTCCGTCCGGCTCGATCGGGCTTGCGACGGGGACTTTCTCCGTGTCGAGCGCACGGCGGAGCGCGTCGCGGTCGAGCGCGCCGTCCCATCGCGCGACGACAATCGTTGCCACCGCATTGCCGATGAAGTTGGTGAGGCTGCGGCACTCGCTCATGAAGCGGTCGATGTCGAGGATCAGCGCCATGCCGGCGACCGGTACCGTCGGCACGACGGTGAGGGTTGCCGCGAGCGTGATGAAGCCGGCGCCGGTGACGCCCGCCGCGCCCTTCGAGCTGATCATCGCGATGAGCAGCAGGCCGATCTGGTCGCCGAGCGAGAGTTCGACCCCGGTCGCCTGCGCGATGAACAGCACGGCGAGCGTCATGTAGATGTTGGTGCCGTCGAGGTTGAACGAATAGCCGGTCGGGACGACGAGGCCGACGACGCTGCGCGCGCAGCCGGCGCGCTCCATCTTGTCGATGAGGCTCGGCAGCGCCGCCTCCGACGAGGAGGTGCCGAGCACGAGCAGCAGCTCGTCCTTGAGATAGCGGATCAGCTTCAGCACCGAAAAGCCGGCGAGCCGCGCCACGCCGCCCAGCACCACGAGCACGAACAGCAGCGCGGTGACGTAGAAGGTCGCGACCAGCGCGCCGAGGTTGACGACGGAATCGATCCCGTAGCGGCCGATCGTGAAGGCGATCGCGCCGAACGCGCCGATCGGGGCGAGCCGCATCAGCAGGCCGACGAGGCGGAAGACGATCAGCGACAGCCGCTCGAGAAAGTCGAGCACCGGATCGGC
>Ga0180222_1000757_pt1 | contig 41912 bp, 29 predicted proteins | sample eDN5th37CKraftOP_FD_151336 | JGI IMG/M metagenome (GOLD analysis project Ga0180222, IMG submission 151336) | Enriched Organic Plus compost microbial communities from Emeryville, California, USA - eDNA 5th pass 37_C Kraft OP (version 2) (version 2) ...
TCTTCGGAAAACTCAAACACGCCAGAGGCTTGGCCACCCGATACGACAAGCGAGCCGACAACTTCCTCGCCGCCATCAAGCTCTTCTCAGCACGCCTCTGGATCAACGCTTATGAGTCCACGGCCTAGCAACATTGTCGCGATGGCCGGCAGGCTGGTCATCATGGAACGGTTGCGCTGAGTGGTCATGAGTTGGCTTCCTTAGATCGGCTCTCGACAGGGTTCCGTTCTCCCGACCTGTCGGATACCCTAATTGCGAACGATTCGCAATTAGGGTTGTCATGCGGAACGCCGATCGGTCGCAAGCCGCACTTAGGCAAGCGATCTCGCGTTGCTGTGATCGACGGCGAGCTTGGCGATGACCGTCATACGTGTATCTGGGTTGGTACAATTGTTCCTGCCCGGCAATCGCGCGGATGGAAGCTTTGCGCGAATAGGCAGCGTTTGATCGCATTTTTTGGTTCTTCTTGTGCGCTATGGCTAAGAGGCCGGGAAATTGTACCCGTCAGGTTGGAAGAACATCAACCTTGCATCAGCCGGAAATCGTCCCTCTGCGCTGGCCAATTGTTACATTAGAGATTTTCTGCGGCCGGGGTGAGCGGCTCAGGCCGCGATGACGCGCTTCGGGCCGCTGCGCTGAACGGGTCGGATCGGCCGGTCGACAGGGGCACTGGGAACCGTGGGAGCGAAGGGGATCGCAGGATGGGGAAGTTGGTATCGCGTTTCTTGACGTCGGGTTCGGCGGCAGCCGGTGCGCTCTGCGTCGCTCCGCTGCTCGCCCTGGCGGTCAGCGCGCCCGTGGCGGCGCAGGACTATACGTCCGGAGCTCTGACCGGCAGCGTCATCGATGCCTCGGGTGCGCCGGTCGTCGGCGCCGGCGTCGAGTTGACGTCGGAGGATCAGGGCTTCTCACGCTCGACCACGACGACATCGAGCGGCGGTTTCCGCATCACCGCGCTTCCGCCGGGCAGTTATCGCGTCACGGTCACCTCGCCGGTCGGCAATGCGGTACAGGAAAATGTCCTGATTTCCGCTTCGGCGACGGCCAATTACACCGTCACAGTGGGCGCTGCCGACAGCGAGATCGTCGTGACGGGGACCGCGCGCCGCAATCTGGATTTCTCGAGCACGACCACCGGCATCGCGATCGACCTGCAGGAACTGACCGCGCGTATGCCGCTTGGCCGCAGCCTGACGAGCGCCGCCCTGCTTGCACCTACGGCGGCCGCGGGCGACTCCACGTTCGGGAACCTCGCCTCGCTCGGCGGCTCGTCGGTTGCGGAGAATGCCTATTATATCAATGGTCTCAATATCACGAACTTCGACAATTACCTGGGCTCGGCGCCGGTCCCGTTCGAGTTCTTTCGCTCGGTCGAAGTCAAGACGGGCGGCTATCAGGCCGAATATGGCCGCGCGACGGGCGGCATCATCAATGCGGTGTCGAAAGCCGGAACGAACGAGCTTGAACTGGGCCTTCATCTGAACTGGGAACCCGACGGCTTGTCGTCGACGTCGCCGGACACGTACCGCGACCGCAATCGCACTGACAAGCACGATGAATTCAGCGCGATCGTGGAGGCCGGCGGCCCGATCATCAAGGACCGGCTGTTCGCATACGGCCTCGTCGAGTTTCGCGATATCAAGGGTGAGCACAGCAGCATCCTCGACGGTGCGCGCTATATCGATCGCGACAATGATCCGATCTGGGCCATAAAGCTCGACGCCATTCCGATCGATGGTCATCGTCTGGAATTCACCTATTTCGACACCGGAACCAGCCGACTTCGGAAGACGCTCGCCTATGATGATGCGACCGATACCGTGGGCGGCGAGCTTGGTGAAGCGCGGTACAGGAGCGGCGGCGCCAGCTATATCGGCCGCTATACCGGCAGTCTGACCGACTGGTTCACCATTTCGGCGGCCTACGGTGTGTCGAAAGAGCGTTTCGATTATGAGACGAGCAACAACGCCAATTTCGTCCAGGACGAACTCACGGGAGAGATATTGAGCGACCAGAAGCTGTCGTCGATTCCCAATCCCTATGCGACGCGGCGTGAATTTTATCGCGTCGACGCCGATCTCTATGTCTCGATGCTCGGCGACCATCATGTCCGCTTCGGCATGGATACCGAGAGAAACAGGCTGGACAAGGTGGAGGTCCCCACCGGGAACGACGGCTATGATGCCGGCGGACTCGCGTCGGCGCCGGGGGGCGTCTCCTATTATCTGAACGTGTGCGGCTCCAACACGCCGCAATGCGCCGCCGCCGGACTGGCGCCCGACGATGTCTATGTTGGCGTCGCATACGGAAGTGCTGGCGGCGGCTTCAAGGCAAGGAACCGCGCTTTCTATTTGCAGGACGAATGGCGGCCGACGGCGAACCTGACGCTCAACCTTGGCGTGCGGCTCGACCAGTTCGCCAGCGATACGCTCGGCGGCGATCGATGGCTCGACCTCAAAAGCGCGTGGGCGCCCCGCCTCGGGGCTTCATATGACGTGCTCGGCGACGGCAGGTTGAAACTGTTCGGAAACTATGGGCGATATTTCCTGCCCGTCGCTTCGAACACCGCCTTCATCCAGTTCGGCCAACCGCTCAGCTTCACCGAATATTGGCAGACTGACGGCACGTTCGGTGCGGGCAATGTCCCCAACCTGACGTCGCAGATCACGAACTGGAGTGGCGGGCAAACCTGCCCGGCTCCCATTTTCGGCGTTGCCGGGCCGCATTGCAGCGTGATCGCCACCGGAGCCTTGCGGGATACCACCCAGGCCGTTTCCGAAAATCTGAAGCCCAGCGAGGAAGACGAGATCATTCTCGGCGCGTCCTACAAGCTGGACGATCGCTGGACCGTCGGTGTGACCTATACCCGCCGCCGCCTTTTGTCCTATGCCGACGACATCTCGGTCGATGCCGCCGTTCGTGCCTATTGCGATGCCGAAGGGATAGCGGGTTGCGGTGATATCTGGGATGGCTTCCACCAATATGTGATCGCCAATCCGAACCGCGACGTCGTCGTGACGCTGAGCGATCCGATCAATGGCGAAGCGACACCGCGCACCGTCACCCTGGCGGCGGCGGACTTCGGGATACCCAGCGCATCGCGTAAATATGATGCGATCGAGTTCACCTTCGAGCGCGCCTGGGACGGCGTCTGGTCGCTGAACGGATCCTATACCTGGTCGGACAGCCGCGGGAATACCGAGGGTTTCGTCCAGTCGGATTTCGGCCAGAGCGGAGCCGGGCTGACGCGCGATTTCGACCAGCCCGACCTGATGGAGGGGGCTTATGGCAAGCTGCCCAACCACCGCGCGCATCAGTTCAAGCTTTGGGGTTCCTATCAGGTTACGAAGCAGTTGCTGCTCGGCTTCAACGCCTCGCTGTCGTCGCCGCGCAAGTTCGGCTGCATCGGCAACAGCCACGGCGGGTTCGACGGCACCAATCTGGGCTGGCTCTACGGCGCCTGGTCGCAATATTGCCTCGGCCGCCTGCAGCCGCGCGGAACCGGGCTCGACGGCGCGGGACTCGAAAGCGATTGGGTCAAGAATCTCGACCTGTCGGTCCGCTACGACATCGCGCTGCCGGCCAAGGGGAAAGCCACGCTGCGCGCCGACATCTTCAACATCTTCAACTTCAAGGGGGTGAATGACGTCGACCAGATCGGCGAGCTCGATTACAACAGCGATGCGATCCGTCCTGAATATGGCATGCCGCTCGGCTATCAGCGCCCGCGCTACGTCCGGCTGGGCGTGGATATCGCGTTCTGATCGTGGCGGGGCGCACAGAGGCGGGAAGGCCGGTCATGGGGAATGTCGCGTCACCCGGTCGAGCGGGACAGGAAGATGCCGATGCGGGCGACATCCGGCGCGTGATCACGGCCTCGTCGCTGGGTACGCTGTTCGAATGGTATGATTTCTTCATCTATGGCACGCTCGCGGCATCGGGCATCATCGGCCGTGTCTTCTTCCCCTCGGGAAATGAGCAGATTCAACTGCTTCTCGCCTGGGCGGGGTTTGCGGTCGGTTTCGGGTTCCGGCCGCTCGGCGCCATCGTCTTCGGTTATTTCGGCGACCGCTTCGGCCGCAAGCTTACCTTCATCCTCACCATCCTGCTGATGGGCGTCGCGACGGCGGGCGTGGGTCTTGTTCCCTCCTACGCCGCGATCGGCTGGGCGGCGCCCGCGCTGATCATCCTGCTCCGCATCGTGCAGGGCCTGGCGCTCGGCGGCGAATATGGCGGCGCGGCGATCTATGTCGCCGAACATTCGCCCGCCGGAAAGCGGGGCTTCTACACCAGCTTCATCCAGGCCAGCGTCGGCGCGGGCTTTTTCCTCAGTCTTCTCGTCGTGCTCGCCTGCAAGGGCGGCATGAGCGGCGAAAGCTGGGATGCATGGGGCTGGCGCATTCCCTTCCTGCTGTCGCTGCTGCTGCTCGCCGTGTCGCTGTGGATGCGGGTCAAGCTGTCCGAAAGCCCGGTCTTCCAGGCGATGAAGGTCGCGGGAAAGACGTCGAAGAATCCGCTGCGCGACAGCTTCACCTATCCCGGCAACGGGCGGCGGCTTTTCCTCGCCCTGTTCGGAATCGCAGCCGGCCTGACGGTCATCTGGTTTACCGCGATGTTCACGACGCTCGGCTTCCTCCAGAACGCGATGCATGTCGAACAGAGCGTCGCGCAGCTTATCGTCGGCGGCGCGGCGCTGATGGGGCTCGGCTGGTTCATCCTGTTCGGGCGGCTCTCCGACCGGATCGGTCGCAAGCGGTTGATCGTTACCGGCTATGCGCTGACGCTGCTGCTGCTGTTCCCGCTTTACTGGCTGATCGGGTCGTCGGCGAACCCGCATCTGACCCGCGCGGCCGAGCAGGCGCCGGTCGTCGTCGCCGGTCCCGATTGCGGCTTCAATCCCTTTGCCGAGACGCAGCAGGAGGAGTGCGCCCGGTTACTCGGCTATCTGTCGAAGCGGGGCATCGCCTACAGCCTGAAGGTCGCGCCCGAGGTGACGCTGACGGTCGGAAGCCGCAACGTGACGGGGCGAAGCGACGCCGCGCTTGACGCCGCGCTGACGGCCGCGGGCTATCCGCTCGGGAAGGTCGTGCCGTCCGCCGGCAATCTCGCGATCATCTTCCTCGCGATCATGGCGCTCACCGCGCTCTCCGGCGCGACATACGGGCCGGTGGCGGCGTTACTGACCGAGCTGTTTCCGCCGCGCATCCGCTACAGCTCGATGTCGATCCCCTATCATTTCGGGACAGGCTATTTCGGCGGCTTCCTGCCGTTCGTCGAGCAGTATATCGTCGCCCGCACGGGCGACCCCTATGCTGGCCTGTGGTATAGCTGGGGCGTCGTCGCAATGGCGCTCGCGGTGACCGTGCTGCTGCTGCGCGAAAGCGACCTCCTGAAGGAAGAGGGATGAATGAGATGCCGGTAGACGCGCCCACACAAGTCCCGTTCGACGCCGCGTCGCTGGCGGCGTGCGCCGGGCCGCTTTCCGGCGTCACCGTCCTCGACATCACTCGCGTCGTCGCCGGCCCCTTTTGCGCAATGATGCTCGCGGACATGGGGGCGACGGTCATCAAGGTCGAGAATCCGGGCGATCCCGACTATACGCGAACCTTTCCGCCGATGATCGACCAGGGGGATCGTCAGGCCAGCGCCTTCTACGCCCAATATAACCGCAACAAGCAGGGAATCTCGATCGACCTCAGAAGCGAGGACGGAAAGGCGCTGCTCAAGCGGCTGGTGCGCAAGGCGGACATATTGGTCGAGAATTTTCGGCCCGGCGTCATGGACAAGCTCGGCCTCGGCTACGACGTGCTGCGGCAGGAAAATCCACGCCTCGTCTACGCCGCGATCAGCGGCTTCGGGCGCTATGGACCGAACAGCAACCGGCCGGGTTACGATAATAGTGGGCAGGCGGCGGGAGGCCTCTGGTCGATGAACGGCTATCCCGATCAGCCGCCGGTCCGTGTCGGTACGATCATCGGGGATCTGTCGGCGTCGCTCTATGCCGCCGTCGGCGTCCTCGCCGCGCTCCGCGAGGCCGAGCGCACGGGTATCGGGCAGGTCGTCGACATATCGCAGCAGGATGCCGTGCTGTCGCTGACCGAGAGCGCGGTGGTCCGCTACACGGTCGATGGCGAGGTGGCGAAGCCGCTCGGCAACGATCATCCCTTCGTGCGGCCCTATGGCCAGTTCGCCTGCGCCGACGGCTATGTCTTCTTCGGCGGCTATACCGACAAATTCTGGTCGATCACCTGCGCGCTGTTCGGCGAACCCGAAATGGCGTCCGACCCGCGCATCGACACGATGGAAAAGCGGTTCGATCCCGAGGTCAGCGAGGCCATCGTGAAGCCGCTGCTCGAACGCTGGTTCAGCCACCACACCAAGGCCGAACTCGAGGCGATGGCGGGCGACGAGGTGCCGATCAGCGCGATCAAGTCGATCGACGAGGTGATCGCCGACCCGCACGTCCGGGCGCGCGGCATGATCGTCGATGTCCCCGTGGGCGGACGCGACGTCGCGATGCTCGGCCTGCCGATCAAGCTGTCGGGCAGTGTTCCGGCGCCGCACCGCGCGGCGCCCGATCTCGGCGAGCATAATGCCACGGTCCTCCATGGCCTGCTTGGGCTCGACGACAGTGAGCTCGCCGCGCTCCGCGACAAGGGAGTGATCTGACATGGAAATCGAGATTTCGCGCGATGGCGCCGTCGCGACCGTCCGCTTTGCCCGCCCCGAAAAGCTCAATGCGCTGACGCTGGCGATGTACGACGACCTCGGCCGCGCCTTTGCCGAGATCGGCCGCGACGACTGCATCCACGCCGTCGTCCTCGCGGGGGCCGGCGACCGGGCCTTTTGCGTCGGCGCTGACCTGACCGAATCCATTCCCGCGCTTGCCTCGGGGCGCTTCGACATCAGCGCCTGGGATCCGGCGCATCTCAAGACCGGCGCTTTCTACAAGCCGATCGTGTCGGCGGTTCGCGGCCTCTGCATCGGCGGCGGGTTCGAGATCATGCTCGCGACCGACCTGCGCATCGTAGCGGACGATGCGATATTCCAGTTTCCCGAGGTCGATCATGGGTTCGTTCCCGCGGGCGGAACGCTGGTCCGCCTGACGCGGCAGATCGCCTATGCCCATGCGATGGAGCTGATGCTGACGGGCCGGCGTTTCACCGCCGCCGAGCTGCTCGCGTGGGGCGTCGTCAACCGCGTCGTTCCGAGCATCGAGGTCGAGCCTGCCGCCATCGAGCTTGCCGACGCGATCGCGTCGAAAAGTCCGCTTGCGGTGCAGACGATCAAGGAGGCGGCGCTGACGCTCTACGATCTTCCGAGCGACGAGGCTTTTGCGCGCGAAGCGGCGCTTGGCCAGCGCACGTTCACCAGCGGCGCGGCCAAGGCGTCGCTCGCCCGGTTCGGCGGCAAAGGCCGGGAGGACTGATCCGGCACGGCCGGCTCAGCGACTTGCGATCCGCTCGCGCAGCCAGTCGAGGAATATCGGATCGGCGCCATAGGCCACGTTGATTCGCATGGCGTGCGCCGGATTCGGTTCGGTCTCGAAATTGGCGGCGGGCGCGATGAAGATTCCCGCTTTCGCCGCGTCGTGCACCATCTCGTCGCCATCCAAATGTTCCGGCAGCTCCACCCATAGATAGAAGCCGCCGCCGATCGGCCGGCGGATCTGAAGGCCGAGCGCTTCCAGCGCTTCGACGCTGGCCGCGGTCGCGGCGCTCGCGCGGGCGCGCAGGCGGCGGAGATGCTTCAGGTAATGGCCATGCTCGACGAGCTGGAAGATCAGGCGCTCGTCGTGGGCTGAGGTCGAGACTGCCGTCACCACCTTGAGCTCGTTGAGCTCGCTCGCAAGCTGCGGCGCGGCCGCGAGATAGCCGGTGCGAAAACTACCGGCCATCGTCTTCGAGAAGGTGCCGATATAGATGACCCGGTCGAGCTGATCGAGCGCGGCGAGGCGCGGCGCGGTATAGGGCAGGATGTCCGCGAACGGATCGTCCTCGATCACGAGCAGGTTGCAATCGCTGGCGGCGCGCATCACCGAATAGGCGGTTCCGATCGTGATCGACCCGCCGGTGGGATTATGGGCGAGCGACTGGGTGAAGAAGAGCCTCGCCCCGCTCTTCTTGGCCTTGGTTTCCAGATCGGTAACGTCCGGACCGTCATGGCGCCGCGCGACCCCGATCGCATCGGCGCCCGCAAGCGCCAGCTTGGCGAGCAGCGGATAATAGCCGGGGTCGTCGACGAGCACCGCATCGCCGGGGGCGACATAGCGCCGGATGATGAGGTCCATCGCGTGGTTGGCGCCGTGGGTCATCAGGAGCTGGCCTTCGCGGCACGCGATTCCGCGTTCGCCGAGCGCGCCGCAGAGCCGCGCGCGAAGCGGCGCATAACCCCAGCTCGAATTATAGGAATCGGCTTCCTGGAACCGCTGGTAAGATAGGTAGCGGCGCAGTTCGGACGTCTCCAGCCACTCGGTCGGCGGACGGCCGTCGCCGGGCCGGACCGGCAGGCGGCGGTCGAGTTGTTCGGCGAGCAGCGACACGCGGTCGGTCGCCGCCGCGAGCGGTATTATGCGCTCCTGCGTCGCCGCCGGGGGCGTGCGCACGACATAATAGCCCGATCCGGGTTTCGCCTGCAGAATGCCCTGTCCGACAAGGCGAAGATAGGCCTCGACGACGGTGTTCTTCCCGATGCCGAGGCGCTGCGCTTCGTCGCGGATCGACGGCAGGCGCTGCCCGGGGCGCAGCGTGCCCGCATGCAATTGCATCAGGATGCTGTTGATGACAAAATCGATTTTCAATGGTGGCGACGGCATGGCGTGCAAATCCCCGCTTTTGCTACGTTCCTATCATATTGTCCTGAATTGTACCTGCATCATGTCCGCTGATCCCGCTATCGATAAATGGGGCGTTCGGCCAGCCGCGACAGCGCGCTGTGGCGGCAGAAAAATCGTCCCGTCGGGTGGAATAGAGCAAGAGAGACATGGTGACAGACGAGGCAATCCAGCGGACTTCGAGGATTTCAGGCTTCCACAAACTCGCCGTCGAAGAGCGGATCGAGCGGATCGCCCGATTTGCGAACCTCGCCGACGAGCATCGGCGCCAGCTCGCCGTACCCTCCAATATCGATACGCATCTTGCCGATCACATGATCGAGAATCTGGTGACGACGATCGCCATTCCGGTCGGGATCGCGACCAACATGCGGGTCGACGGCCGCGACGTCCTCGTGCCGATGGCGACCGAGGAATCGTCGGTCGTCGCGGCCGTCGGCAATGCCGCGCGCCAATGCTACGACGCCGGCGGTTTCACGACGTCGATGTCGGGAACCGAGATGATCGCGCAGATCCAGCTCCTCGACGTCCCCGATCCCGAGCGCGCGCGCCTGCTCATCCTTGAGCGGCGCGACGAGATCGAGCGCATCTGCAACGCGTGCGATCCGATGCTTGTCGGGCTCGGCGGCGGCTTTCGCGCGCTCGAAGTGCGCCTTGTCGATACGCCCGGCGGGCGGATGGTGATCACGCATATTATCGTCGACACCCGCGATGCGATGGGGGCGAATGCGGTCAATTCGATGGCCGAACGTCTCGCCCCCGATATCGCCGCCTGGACCGGCGGCCGCACGCTGCTGCGCATCCTGTCCAATCTCGCCGACCGGCGGGTCGTCCGCGCGCGCGCGACCTGGACGGCGGAGGCGATCGGCGGCGAGTCGGTTCGCGACGCCATGATCGCCGCCTATCAGTTCGCGGACAACGATCCCTATCGGGCGGCGACCCACAACAAGGGGATCATGAACGGCATTTCGGCCGTCGTGCTCGCGACGGGCAACGATACGCGCGCGGTGGAATCGGGGGCGCATGCCTTTGCCGCGCGCACGGGGCGGTATCGCAGTCTCACGAGTTGGGAAGTCACCTCCGAAGGGAATCTCTCCGGGGCGATCGAATTGCCGCTCGCGGTCGGCCTGGTCGGCGGCGCGGTGAAGATCCATCCCACGGCGCGCGCGCTGCTCGCCATATTGCAGGTCGAGACGGCGGGCGAACTCGCGCGGATCATCGCGGCCGTCGGGCTCGCCCAGAATTTCGGCGCGATGAAAGCGCTGGCGACCGAGGGAATCCAGCGCGGCCATATGTCGCTTCACGCGCAGAATCTCGCTTTCGCCGCCGGCGCCGCGGGACCGGAAGTGGCCGAGGTCGCAAGGCGCATCGTCGAGCTGAGGACGATCAACGAGGGTGCCGCGCGCGCCGCCCTCGCCGAGCTTCGCGAGCGGGCATGAGCAGCCCTTGCGCCGCTGTCCGGATCGTCGAGGTCGGGCCGCGCGACGGCTTGCAGAACGAACAATGGTGCCTTCCCGCGCGCCAGCGCATCGACCTCATCGACATATTGTCCCGAAGCGGCCTTTCGACGATCGAGGTCGGCAGTTTCGTCTCGCCGCGCCGCGTCCCGCAAATGGCGAACAGCGATGCGGTCCTCGCGGGCATCCGCCGCGCCGCCGGCGTGCGCTATTCCGCGCTTGTCCCGAACCTTGCCGGGATGGACGCCGCGCTCGCGGCGGGTGCGGACGAGGTCGCGGTCTTTCTGTCGGCGACCGAGAGTTTCAGCCAGCGCAACATCAATTGTTCGATCGCGGAGTCGTTCGAACGCGCCGCGACGGTCGTCGAACGCGCGAAAGAGGCCCGCATCCCGGTCAGGGGCTATGTCTCCTGCGTCCTCGGCTGTCCCTACGAACAGGATGTCGCCCTGTCGGCGGTCGTCGCCGTCGCCGAGCGCCTCGCCGGGATGGGATGCCATGAAATTTCGCTCGGCGACACGATAGGCGTCGGCACGCCCGCCCGCGCCCGCGCGATGGTGCAGGCGGTCGCGAGCGTGGTTCCGGCATCGCGCCTCGCGATCCATTTCCACGACACCCATGGGCGGGCCATCGAAAATGTGCTGGCGTGTCTCGAAGACGGCGTCACGGTCGTCGACGGCGCGGTCGGCGGGCTGGGTGGCTGCCCCTATGCTCCCGGCTCGAGCGGCAATCTTGCCACCGAGGAACTGGTCGCCACGCTCGACCGCCTCGGCGTGGCGACCGGGGTCGATCTCGACACGCTGGAGTATGCGATCAAGGTTCTGGAGGAGGAGCTTGGCGTCATACGCCGTTCCCGGTGCACGGCGATGGGTAAAGGGGGGCGATAATGACGATATTCGGGCGCCTGGTGGCGGGCCTTGTCGCGATAACGCTTGCGCTGTCTGGCGGCACGGCGTCGGCGCGCGACGGCGTTGCCGCGCCGCCGCCCGGATACACCATGCCGTTTACGCAGATGTGGGACATGCCCTCCGACGACGGCCAGATCTATCGCATCTTCGTGTCCTTTCCGGGCAGTGGCGAAGCCCCCGAGCACGGCTATCCTGTCCTTTATGTCCTCGACGGCAACGCGATGTTCGCCGCTTTCGCCGAGGCGCGGCGGTTGCAGGAATATGGCGAGCTGGGAAAGAGCATCGTCGTCGGCGTCGGATATCCCACCGACGATGCCTATGATATCCGGCGGCTCGACGACCTGACCGCGGCACTCGTCGATCCGCCGCCGGCGCACCTCCGTGAATTCGCCAAATACAGGAGCGGCGGGCGGAAGACGTTTCTCGATTTCCTGACCGGCAGGCTGCGGCGCGAAATCGCCGCGCGATACAGGGTCGATCCGGATCGGCAGTCGCTTTTCGGCCATTCGTTCGGCGGATTGTTCGGCCTCTATGCGCTGCACACGCGGCCCGATGCCTTCTATTCCATCATCGCGGCGAGCCCCTCGGTCGAGTGGAACGAGCAGGGCGTTCTCGCCGAGGAGCGCGATTTCACCGAGCGGCTGAAGGCGGGCAAGATCGGAAAGACCAGCCGGTTGATGATCCTCGTCGGCGGGCGCGATGTCGACGACGATCCCGAACCCGCCGAGGCGATGGCCCGGCGTCTCGACCGATTGTCGGGCTATGGCTTGCGCGTCCGCATCAAGCGCTACGAGGATGAAACGCATATCAGCGTCCCGGTGCGCGCCGTTTCCGATACGCTGCGCTTCGTATTCGCGATTTCGGGCTGAAAACCGCCTCAGCGGCAGTCTTGTTCGTCTATTCTGATACCAGCCTGACGGCGCCTGCCGATCTCGCGTCAGCGACGAGCGCGCATGAACCGTTGCACCGGCCGAATTCGCCGGCAGCAACAGGGAATTCTTCATGCGCGTCACCCACCTCCTCGCCACCGCCTCGCTGCTCGCCGCGGCGGCCGCGCCGACCTCTCTCTGCGCGCAGGAGACGACGGGAAACGTCACCGCCTATCCTGCCAGCTTCTTTGCGCGGGTGCAGCCGACAAGCGCATACGACATGGTGCTGCTCGTTCCCGGTTTCCGGATCATCGAAGGCGATACCGAGCTTCGAGGCTATTCGGGCGCCGCGGGCAACGTTCTCGTCGGCGGGCAGCGCCCTTCCGGCAAGGCGGAAACGCTCGAGGATCTTCTGAAGCGCATTCCGGCGGCGCGCGTCGAACGCGTCGAACTTCTCCGGGCAGGGGCGCCGGGCTATGATTTCCAGGGCTATGCGTTGCTGGTCAACGTCGTGCTCGCCTCGGGCGGGCGCGTGAGCGGGCGTGTCGAGGCCGAAGGCGCGCTGTTCCGTCACGGCTATCGCGCGCCGCGCGGATCGGTGCAGGTCGGCATCGATCTCGGCGAGCGGGTCATCGACCTGTTCGGCGCCGTCTATCGCGAGATCGACGACGAGCATGGGTTCGGTTCCCGTAACCGCTTCGCCGAAGACGGCAGTCCGGTCCGGCTCGCCGATTATTATCAGCCCGAGGGCACCGACGTGGTCGAGGCGACGGCGGCCTATCGCCAGCCGCTGCTCGGGGGGACGGTCCGGCTCAACGGCCTCGTCCAGGACAAGCGCATGTTCGCCGACATCGGCTATGACGTGACCTTTCCGGCGGCCGAGGTCATCCGCGGGCGCGAACGCAATCACACGCGAACCTATGAAGCCGGCCTGCGCTACGAGCGCGCGCTCGGCGCGGCGAGCGACCTCGAACTCGTCGGCAGCTATCGCACGGTCGCAAAGACCGGGCTGGAGAGCGAAACCACCGCTGACGGCAGCGATCGCTCCGACGACAGGTCGCGCGCCAGCGAGACGATCCTGCGCGCGGCCTTTCGTCACCATGCGGGCCGGCTGACGCTCGAAATGGGCGGCGAGGGCGCGATCAACATCCTCGACAGCCACAACCTCTTTTTCGAGGACGAGGTGCCGGTTCCGCTGCCCAATGCCGAGGTTCGCGTCGAGGAAAAGCGCGCCGAATTCTTCTCGACCCTGAGCTGGACCGTGAACCCGCAACTGACGGCGGAGGCCGAGCTGCGCTATGAACTGTCGCGCCTGTCCCAGACCGGCGATACCGATCTCGCCAAGTCGCTCGCCTTCCTGAAACCGCGCGCGCGCATCGGCTGGTCGCCGACGAAGAACGACGAGCTGCGCTTTCTTGTCGAGCGCGAGGTGGGTCAGCTCGATTTCGCCGATTTCGTCGGCGCCGCATCGCTGAACAGTGGCACGGTCAGCGCGGGCAACCAGGATCTCGAGCCCGACAGCCTGTGGCGCGCCGAGATCGCCTATGAACATCGCTTCGGATCGGGATCGATCGTCGTCGCGGCGCGCCGCGAGTGGATTTCCAACCTCGTTGACCAGTTTCCGCTCGTCGCTGGCGGCGAGATATTCGATGCGGTCGGCAACATCGGCAATGCGCGCCGCGACGAGCTTGAGGCCAATATCAAGCTGCCGCTCGACGATGCGGGACTGAAGGGTGTCATCATCAGCGCGGACGCCATTTTCAGGCGCAGCCGGGTGACCGATCCGACGACCGGCGAGCGCCGGCAGATTTCGGAGGATGAGCCGGTCGAGGCCAAGATTTCGCTGACTCACGATATCCCGGCGTGGAAGCTGCGCTGGGGCGGCAATTTCGCCTTCGCCGAGGAAGAGACGAGCTTCAAGATCGGCGAGGTTCAGCGCGACCGTGTCGCTGGACGCCTCGATCTCTTCGTCGAATATAAGCCCGACGCGCGCTGGACCATCCGGCTGTTCGGCAAGAATCTGACCGATAGCCCTGTCGTGCGCACGCGGAACATCTTCACGGGCCTGCGCGGCGATAGCCCCTTCAAATATAGCGACATCCGGACGCTGCGGAGCGGGCCCTATGTCGGGATCAATATCCAGCGCAGCTTCGGGGGCTAATCCGCGTGGGTTTGCCAGCACAGCTCGGCACGCAACCCGCCGAGCTGCGAAGGGCCGAGGGCGAAGCGGCCCTCGGTCGCCTCGGCCAGATCGCGAACGATGGCCAGCCCCAGTCCGTGGCCGCTGCCGCTTTCGTCGATCCGCACGCCGCGTTGGGTCGCTCGCGCGATCGCGCTTTCGTCCATGCCGGGGCCGTCATCCTCGACACTCAGGATGACCGTGTCATGCTCGCGGCGGCTGGCGATGCGGACCTGCCGCCTGGCATGTCGGGAGGCATTCTCGATCAACGCGCCCAGCATTTCGCCAAGATCGGATGCGTCGACCGGAAGGTTCAGCGACGGGTCGACGTCGACTGAAAAGGCGACCCGTTCTCCTTTCTCGGTGCGTTCGATGACGGCCACCAGCTTTTCGGCGATCGCGGCCGGTTGCGATTCCCCGCCCGAGCCGCGCGCAGCGGCGGCGCGCGACCGGGCGAGCTCGGCCTCCAGCGCCGCGCCGGCTGCTGCGACGGCGCGGTCGATGCCGTCGGCGGCCCCGCGCGCGCCTTCGTCGCGGGCGCGGCGGCTTTGCGCCGACACGACCGCGAGGGGCGTCTTGAGACTGTGCGCGAGATCGGCCGCGCGGCGGCGGGCGCGGGCAAGATCAGCCTCGCGTGCATCCGCCATGGCATTGATCGCTTCGGTCAGCGGCAGGATTTCGCGCGGATGGTGGCCCGGAAGACGCGCCTTCGGGTTGCGCCGCAAGCGATCGAGGTCGCGCCGCAACCGGTCGAGCGGCTTGAGGCCCAAGCTGACCTGAACATAGGCGGCCAGCGACAACACGATCCACAGGAACCCGAGCGATAGGCCCAATTCGGTATCGAACTCGCGCAATGCGATCCGCATTTCGCTGTCGTCCGCGGCGACACGCACGATGACATCGACCACGCGCCGTTCGGGCTGCACCCGCCGGCTGACCATCGTCAATTGCTTGCCGAAGGGACCCTGCACCGTTGCCGTGGACCACTCGTCGGGCGCCGCCGGTGCTTCGGGGAGACTCTGATCCCATAACGAAGATGATTGTGCGGTCCCTCCGGGCCCCACGGCCTGCCAATAGGTGCCGCTCGCGATCGACTGGAATGGCGGATTGGTCGGCGCCGGCTCGACCGACGGCTTGCCGCTTCCGTCGATCTTCAGATTGGCGATCACCTGCTCGGCCAAGGTTCTGAGCTGAGCGGCTTCGCGGCGCTCGATATGCTGATGGATCAACCAGGAAATGCCCGTTCCGGCAAGCGCGAGCGCGAAGAAGATCGCGACCGCCGCGCCTGCGAGGAGTCGCAGCCGGAGCGAGGACAGCTTCAAGTGCGCTGCCCCGCCAGCATATAGCCGAGACCCCGGCGCGTCACGATGATGCCGCTGCCGAGCTTTCGCCGGAGCCTGGTCACGATCGCTTCGACCGCGTTGGTGTCGAACCCATCGGCCGCACCATAGAGGTGCTCGGCAATTTCGCCCGCGGAAATGATGCGATCCTGCTCATGCCCGAGATAGTTGAGGAGCCGATATTCGAGCTGCGAAAGATGGGTCGGTTCGCCATTGATCGTCGCGGTCATCCGGGCGGTGTCGATGGCGAGGTCGCCCACCGTCAGGATGCGGTTCGCGTGACCGGCGGCGCGGCGGACCAGCGCGCGGGCGCGGGCGATCAACTCGCCGACCGCAAAGGGTTTCGCCATATAATCATCCGCCCCGGCTTCGATGCCTTCGACCTTCTCGGTCCAGTCGCCGCGCGCCGTCAGGATCAGCACGGGCATCGTCCGGCCGGCGCTCCGCCAGCGCTTGAGCACGCTCAGTCCGTCGAGCCTTGGCAGGCCCAGATCGAGAATCGCCAGCGCATAATTCTCGACATCGCCCTGGAACCAGGCGTCTTCTCCATCGCTGCACCGATCGACGACAAAACCCGCGGCGACGAGCGCGCGGGCAATGTCTTCGGCCAGATCCGGGTCATCCTCGACCAGCAGAACGCGCATCAATCATCCTCGATCTTCAACACCGCGCCGGTGCGCGCGTTGATCTCGACCTCGCGCACGCGGCCGGACGGGGTCAGAATCTTGACCTCATATTTGATCCCCCAACTCTCGTGCTCGAGTTCGACCTTGACGACGTCGCCGCGCACCTTGGCCTGTGCGATGGCCAGGACGCGCGGAAGCGGAAGCAGTTCGCCGCGCTGAACGGCCTGGCGGATCGCATCCTGTTCGGCGCGTTTATGCTCGGCTTTCGACGAAGCATGGTCCGAATGCTGATAGGCATCGGCGATGGCGGGATAAGCGCCATAGGCCAGCGGAATTGCCAGCACGACGGCAAGGGGAAGGGCAAGGGTGGCACGCATCGAGAAATCCTTTGTTAGATTATGGCTCCCTTCTACATCCTCCTAGCTGATGTCTCGCTGACAGCGCGATGTCAGTGGATTCCTTGCCGCAGCAAACACATCCTTTGCGTCAAAAGCCCAGCAAACTGTGGCTGGCCTCGAAACGAAATCCCAGAACCAGCGCGTCGGCCAGCGCGGGATCGGCGTTCGGATTGCGGATATAATGGAGGCTGGGCTGGACCAACAGCCAGTCGTTCACCCGGGCGCGATAGGTTGCCTCGACCGCAATTTCGGAAGCCGCCGCTACGCTCGTGAGGCGATAATCCCGCGATGTGAAGGCCGCAGCGATCGCGAGGCCGAAGTCGTCGGCATCACGCCCCGGCACCCATCCGGAAAATTTGAGGCCGCCTCCTGCGAACCGGTCGAACATGGCGAGGCGGCCGTCCGCGGTCCCGAGCCGCGCGAAGCCGTCGAGCTGGCGCTTTCCCCGTTTGACGAGGGGAAGCTCGCCGCGCACATAGACGCCGCTATTCTCTCTGGCGCGGCCGCTGCCGTCGAGGCGATCCTGTTTCGCCGTATAGCGCCAGTGCCCGAGCAGCAGTTTGCCCCCGCCGACCGGTGCCTGCAACTCGCCGATGAGCAGCGCGCCGTCGCCGTTGCCGAGGCGCACCGACGTGCGGCGCGGATGGTTGGGATCGCCGGGGACGCCATCGAGAACGGCCGCACGAATCGTCCAGCCGTCCGCCGGCGCTATATCGAAGCGGGCGGCGAGCGAGGTCGATGGAAAGATCGACGGGCCGTTCCGGCCGCTCTGCGCGATGTCGGTGCCGATCCCGTTCGGGCTGCTGACGAACAGGCCCGCCGCATCGAGGGCGTCGAATTCGGAGTTCAGGTCATAAAGGCCGACCCGGATCGACGCCGATTTGCCAAGTTTCTGATCGGCCCATGCCTCATAGAGCCGTAGCGCCGAGACGCCGGTTTCGATGTTGCTGACCGCCTGTGCATCGCCGACGAGATCGCTGATCGAGCGGCCGTTGTTGTAGAGACCATAGACATGGACTCGCGCTCCGCGCCACCCGACGAGGGCGCCCATGTCGGCCTCGAAAACAAGGTCGAGATTGTCGAGATATCTGGCGCCGCGCCGAACCCCTCCCGCCGCATTGCCCATGACCTCGCCCGTGTAGGTGATCTGCAGCAGAAGCGGGTCGTGGCTTTCGTCGATTTCGCCGGGCGCATGCACATGGCTGTGGGGGACATGGCTCGCGCGGTCGGCATGAACGGAAAGCGGCGCGTCGGCCGCCGCCGCGCCCGAAAGAAGCAGCGTGGCGGCGGGAAGGAGCATCAGAAGCTGATCATGAACGCAAGCCGCACACGATCGAGCCATTCGGACGGCGACAGGCCGCCGGCATAGAGCGGATCGAGCGGACGATAATGATACCAGAGCAGGTCGAGTTGCAGATTGCGCGCCGGGACATGCGACAGGCCGACGCCGTGCAGCTTATAGTTGGTCGAGAGATCGATATTGTCGTGGCTGAAGGCCGCGAGCACCGAATCCACTTCGACCTCCGAATAATTATAGGCAAGCCGCCAGTCGCCGGGCTGCGAGGTGCGGCCCGCCGCGAGTTCCAGGTTGAAGGCGGTATCGCCGGAAACCGCAGCGCCGAGATTCTTGACATAGTCGGCGGTGAAACTGACCGGCCAGCGCGGCGAAAGCCCCATCCAGCCTAGCGTCCCGATTCCTTCGACGAGATGAAAATCGGAAAGATAGCGGCCGCCCGAAAGAAGGTTGCCGCGGAAATCGCCCGCGTCTGCGCCGGCGACCGAGCCGAGCCGGTAATGATAATAGCTGCCGGTGAGACCCGCCTTGAAATCGGACGCAAGCGGCGCCGAAAGCGCGAGCTGGCCGCCGAGCATATCGCTGTCGCGCGCCACCGCGGCCTCGTCGATGATGAAATAGAGGCCGCGCGCATCGACCCGCGCTGCGCCGACGTTGCCGCCATAGGCAACGCTCACGCCCTGCGGCGACACGTCGCCGTCCCACAGCATGTCGGTGCGCTGGAAGACCTGCGGGAACTTCCCCGCATAGGCGGTCAGGGCGCCATTGGCGTAACGGATCCATGCCTGGTCGAGCGAGACCTGCAGGTCGTCGACGAAATTGCCGACGGTCACGTCGGTCGAGTTCGGGTCGTCGGGATCGCCGGTCGCGATTTGCGTTCCGACCGCGAAATGATCGTTGATCGCATAGCTGGCCCGCAAACGCGCGCGAATGGCGCTGCGCGTGCGATCCCGGCCGGGAACGAAATTCCATTCCTCGCGAACGCGCATGTCGCCGCTGACGTCGAGGCCAGGAATACGGAAACTGTCCTTGTCGGGGGAGGCCGCCGCTGCAAGCTGCGGAGCGGGTGCGGCGGCCCCGGCCGGCGCTGCCGCCACCGCCGGTGCAGGCGGTGCGATCACGGGCGCCGGCGTGCCGATCTGCTTGAGCAGTTGGTGCTGTTCGGCCACCATCGCTTCGAGCTGCTGGATGCGCTCCTGCTGTTCCGCCAGCCGGCGCTCCAGCGCGCCGATCCGGTCGTCCTGGGCATGAGCCGTGGAAGACAAGCTAAGCGCCGTGGCGGCGAGCAGCAGGCTGTGAATTCGCATCGTTTCGATCCTTTGCGGGCGTTCAATGGATGGGCTGGGAACGCGGACGGCGGTTCCGATCGTCGCGGCGATCCGTCCCGTCCGAAATCCGGACGGCGGAGGACGCGCCGCGCGAAAGCTGCTTTCGATATCCTTGCCCCATGACATCCTCATCTTGTGCGGCTTCGGCTGACACGAAGCTGACATATTGCATTGTCGTTGCGGGCTTCCCCGTTGCCGCCGTCATCGGGCCTTGCGACGGCGCAGCCAGAGCCGGAACCCCAGCACGATCATGGTCGCGAGCCACAGCCCGATCGCGACCGAAAGCAGCCGCCCGGCAAGTCCGCCTGCCTCGCCGGTATGGATCGGGAAGAGCGCGCTCATGAAGGCGCGCGCGGGCGCGCCTTCGTCGATGGGGAAGGTGCCGCGCACCTGACCGTCATTGGCATCGACCAGGACGATGCTGTCGCCATAGGCGCGGCGGATTTCTCCGGGTGCGTGCAGGCGAAAGCGATAGGTCGCGTCGTCGTCGGCGGGCCAGGCGGCCTGGGTCAGCGTGCTTCCGGGGATGGCGCCGAGCGCCGCGCCGGCCGCGACCGCAAAGCCCACCGGCTCGCGCGTGGGCGCGATGGCCGGCAACTCGACCGGGACGGCGCCGACGAGCTTGCCGAGGCTCTCCTCGAATTTCATGGCGGTGCCGGTCGCGGCGATCGCGAGCGCGGGGATCGCCGCCCACAGGCCGATGGCCCGGTGCCAGCCATAGAGGCGAGCGGCGGCCGGTCCGCGGCTCGGCGGTGTGAGCGCGCGGCGCCAGGTGCCGCGCTTCGGCCAGGCGGCGACGAGGCCCAGCACGATGTTCGAGCAGAGGAGGAGCCCGCTGATCGCGACGATCCAGCTTCCCCACGAACCCAGCAGGTCGTGGTGGAGGCCGACGAGGAAGGACATGATCGCGTCCGCATTCCCGTCCGGTGCATCGAGGATCGTGCCGTCCCCGGCGATGCGGACGGTGCGGCTTTCCCCCTGCCGGTCCTCGAGATAGATGGCGTAGCGGTCGGCGAGCCCCCCCGACGTCCAGATCGTCGTGACCTTTTCGCCGCTGCCGGCTGGCGCGAGCGCGTCGATCCGCCGCTCGATCGCGGCAAGGTCGGTCGCACGGTGGATGTCCGACAGGCTGCGGTCGCGGGTTTCCCAGTGGAAGACGATCAGGATGCCGCTGATCGCTTGAAGAAGCCAGAAGACGGCGGCGCCAAGGCTCAGCCAACGATGGACGGCGAGGATCGAGCGACGGGCTGTCCGCGGCGGGGATGGACGGGTCATGCTGAAACCCTGGCGGCTTCAGCCGGTCCCTAAAACATCCACTTTTCCCATTTGTTGGGGGCCAAGGGACGCCGGCAAAGAAAAAGGGTCCGGCCGACGGCCGGACCCAGGGGAGCCATGCTGCCGGTCCGTCAGAATTCGACCGTCACCGATGTCTTGAACGTCCGCGGCAGGCCCTGGACGAGATAGCCGCCGAGCGACGAGGACCAATAGGCCTTGTTCGCGACGTTATCGACGTTGAAGCGGAAGGTGATCGGCGTCTCGCCCGCCGCGATGACGTAGCGCGCGCCCAGATCGAAACGCGTCCAGTCGGGTATTTCGAGCGTGTTGTCGAGATTCACCTGCTGCTTGCCGGTCTGGATCAGGCGGCCGGTCAGCGTGACGCCCGGCAGGAAGCCGAGGTCCCATTCGACATTGACGTTGGCGGTGTAATCGGGAACGCCGATCGCATCGAGTCCGTCGGTCGCTCCGCCCTGCGTGCGGCGTTGTTTCGCATCGGTCAGCGAGAGGCCGGCGATCACGCGCAGGCCCTTGACCGGTTCGCCGTCGAGGCTGAACTCAATGCCCTTGTTGCGTTGCAGGCCGTTCAGGGTGAACAGATTGCCGGCCGGCGTCGCTTCGACGAGCGTCTGCGGCCGATCGGTCTGGAACAATGCGATCGAGGCGTTGAAATTGCCGAGCGTCATCTTGCCGCCTATTTCATACTGCTTCGTCTTGTAGGGCGGGAGGATATCGTTGGAGTTGATCACGCCGGCGGGCGGGTCCGGGCTCTGCACCAGCCCCTCGATGCGGTTGGCGTAGATGGAGAAGCGCTCGCTCGGCCGGATGACGATACCGATCACCGGGGTCGTCGCGCTTTCCTTGTAGCGGCTCAGCTCTCCGCCCGCCGTGACGTCGTAGGATCGGAAGAAGATTTGCTGACGGCGCAGGCCGAGCGTGAGCTGGACCTTGTCGTCGAACGCGCCGAGCGTGTCCGAAACGAAGAAGCTGGTCAGCCGCGTCCGGTTCGCCGGATTGGGATCGTCGAGATCGCCGGCGAAGAACACGTTGAACGTCGGCTTCACGACCTGCACTGGATCGTAGAGATTGTTCGCATTTGTGCCGTCGGGGCCAAAGGGACCGAACTCGTAGGCGTTCCGGTTCACATAGCGGCTGTGCGACGCGCCGAGATTGATTTCGTGGGTGATCGGACCGGTCGCGAACTTGCCGCGAATGCCGAACTGCCCAGCTTCGTTGTTGTCGTTGCGGGGGATGTTCGATCCGGTGACATAGGCATCGCCCGTCGTGGCGTTGGTGACCTGGAAACCCTGATAGACGCCGCGTTCGGCCGCATCGCGCGCGCCGGCGGAAGCATAGAACATGAAGTCGTCGCTGATGTCATATTCGAATTTCAGGATGCCGAAGATGTCGCGCAGCGTCGTGTAGTTCCAGTCCTGCCCATAGTTCAGGCTGGCCTTCGGCGCCTTGGGCACCGCGGCGCCGGCGAGCTGGACCATCGGGCGCATATGCTGCACCTTCGCGCGCTGGTAGGCGAGGTCGAGCGACAGGCGGGCGCGTTCGCTGCGCCAGTCGAAGGCTGCTCCGACCACGACCGAACTGCGATATTCGTCGTCGATCGCGATGTCGCCCCAGCGACCCGCACCGTTGATGCGGACGCCGAAAGCGCCATCGTCGCCGAAGCGGCGGCCAAAATCGAAGGCGCCGCCGAAATGCCCGTCGGAAAGATAGTTGGCGGTGACGCGATTGATGTCCTTGTCGCGCGCGCGCTTTGGCTGAAGGTTGACGGTGCCGCCGAGAGCGCTGCCGCCCGGTGCGGCGCCGAACAGGAAGGCGCTTGCGCCGTTCAGCACCTGCACCTGGTCGTAGAGTTCGGGAGAGACGAGCTGGCGCGGCGTGACGCCGTAAAGGCCGTCGATCGCTATATCCTCGCCGTAGAGCGGGAAGCCACGGATGACGAACTGTTCGGACGCGTTGCCGAACCCGAGCGATGTGCGGACTGACGGATCGTTTTCGAGCACCGCGCCGAGCGTCAGCGGTTGCTGGTTGAGGATCAGCGTCTCGCTATAGGCCTTGACCGCGAAGGGCGTCTCCATCGCGTCCTTGTCGCCGAGGGCGCCGAGCGAGCCCTGACGGATAACCTGCGTCTCGTTGCTGCGCTGCGCGGTGACGACGATGCTGTCGCTGTCTTCCGCCGTTTGCTGGGCGAAGGCAGGAGCGCTTATCGCGAGCGCGGTGCCGAGTGCAAGACAACTGCTTCCGCGAACGACAGTACGGAATGCAACCATGATAAATTCCCCCATTGTCCAAACCCCACCCGTCACGGGGCGACGTTGCGCCATGACCGTGATCGGGACTTTGACATCATACGAGCCCGCATTGGGCCCTAAAACATCCAATTTGCGCATATACCGGGGACCAACCAGGGGCCAAGACCGGTCGTTGATCGCGTTTAGCCGAAGCGTGCGACGCCGCCGACGATCGTTTTCAAGGCCTTGGCCTTGACAAGCAAATGCGAATCGATAGCAAAAAAGTCGCTATCCCATACGACGAAATCGGCGAGGAAGCCAAGGGCGATGAGGCCCATATGCTTCTCGTTGAAACCGGCATAGGCCCCTTCCTGGGTATAGCTGTGCATCGCCTGCGCCAGCGTGACCCGCTGCTCGGGATGCCAGCCTTGCGGATTCAGGCCGTCGAGCGTCTCGCGGTTGACCGCCGCATCGAGTCCGGTGAGCGGATCGATCGGCGCGACGGGCCAATCCGATCCCATGCAGACATGCGCGCCCGAGCGAACGAGCGAGCCGACGGCAAAGCTTGTCTTGAGCCGTTCCTCGCCGATCCGGCGGACGGCCCACCGCCCATCGTCGATCGCATGATAGGGCTGCACCGAGGCGATAATGTCCTGTTGCTTGAACCGCGGCAGCGCATGCGGCTTCAGATGCTGAACATGCTCGATGCGGAAGCGGCGATCGCGCGCGCCGTTCGCGTCCGCCACCGCCGCCATCGTGTCGAGCACGATGTCGTTCGCCTCGTCGCCGATCGCGTGCGCGGTGACCTGGAGGCCGGCCTTGTCGGCGCCCTGCATCCAGCGCCGGAGGTCGGCGGGATCGGTTACGATGATGCCGCGCGTCGACGGGTCGTCGGCATAGGGTTCATAGAAGCGCGCGGTCCGCGATCCGAGCGAGCCGTCGAACACGACCTTGCACGCCCCCCATTGCACCCAGTCGTCGCCGCGCCCCTCGCGCTCGATGAGCGCGATCTGGGTTTCCCAGTCCTTGAGCGGCAGATAATGGCGAAAGCGAAGCCCCGTCTCGCCCGCGGCGCGCAGGCGGCGGGTCGAATCGAAGCTGATCGTTTCGAGCTCGGTCGGATGGACCTGCGTGACGCCCTTGCTCAGCGCCAGCGCGATCCCCTTGCGCGTCGCGGCGTCGATCTGTTCGTCGGTGAGATCGCCGATCGCGCGCGTCACCAGGTCCTTCGCCGCGTCCTTGACGATGCCGGTCGGCTCGCCTTTCGCATCGCGTTCGATCACGCCGCCGGGCACGTCGGGCGTGTTCCGGTCGATGCCCGCGAGTTTCAGCGCCAGCGAGTTGAGCAGCAGCATGTGCAGGTCGTAGCGGATCACCGCGACCGGCGTGTCGGGCGTCACGGCGTCGATCCACGACTTGTTCGGCATCTCGCCGCCCCAGCGATCCTGGTCCCAGTTGCCGCCTTCGAGCCACTGGCCCTTCGGAAGCGTCTTTGCGGCCTCGGCGATCCGCGCGACGAACTCCTGCGGATTCGCCGCATCGCGCAGCGAAGGCTGCGAGAGCATCTTCGAGGCGGTCACGAAATGCACATGCGGATCGATGAAGCCCGGGGTGACGAAGGCGCCCTGAAGGTCGACGACCTGTGTGCGCTTGCCGGTCCGCGCGCGCACGGCCTCGGCGCCGATGGCGACGATCCGGTCGCCCTTCGTGCCGATGGCGTCGGTCCGGACCTCGGGGCCGGCCCCCGTCCACACCTTGCCGTTTACATAAGCGATGTCGAGATCGCCGCCGGTGCCGGCGAAGGCGGTGCGGGTGGCGGCCGCCGCAGCGGTGCCGCCGGCGAAGGCGAGGAGCTTGCGGCGGCCGAGCATCATTTGCCCGCCCCCGTCTTGCGGGGCGGGTTTTCCGCGCGCCATTTGTCGAGTTTTGCGAGCCATGTCGCGGCCGCAAGCGGCCCATAGGTCTTCGAATCGGTGTGCGCGGCGACGAGTTCGCGAATGTCGACGAAATAGGCGGGGCCGCTGGGGAGGCGAAGCTCCTTGCGCTTCCTTTCCATCGCCGCCTCCTGCTCGGGCGTCGGCTCGACCCCGGTGACCGGCTTGAACAGGATGACGTCGAAGTCGGCGCCGTCCTGGTGGAAGAAAAGCTGGATCGGCGGCAGGCCGCCAGCAGCCGCGACCTCGTCGGCCAGCGCGATGCGGCGGACGAACTCTTCCTGCTTGCCGGGCGCGAGCTTGAAGATTTCGAACCACGCCTCGGGCCAGGCCGCGCTCTCGGAGGCGGTGCCCGTCGCGGCGGGCGCCTGCTGGGCAGCGGCCGGAAGCGGCAGCGCCGCGGCGGCGAGAAGCAAGGCGAATGCGTGTTTCATGATCTAATTCCCTCCTGAACCTGGATCAGGTTCCGCCGATCCTGTGGATCGCAAAACATCCAATTGCTGCGAGGCAGAGGGGACCAAGGCGACATCGCCTAACCCGCGGCCTCGCGAAGCGCCGTCAGCACGGTGCGGGCTTCGTGCGCGTTGAGGCTCGCGAAACCGATGCGCAGCCCGCGCGGCGCATCGTCGGTGGTCATGAACGAGCGCGAGGAAGCGAAGCGCAGTCCCATCGCCGCGGCGCGCTCCTCCATCTGGTCGAGGTCGGTCCTGATCTTGAGCCAGAAGGCGAGTCCGCCGTCGGGCATGCGATAATCGACGAGATCGCCGAGCGTCCGGTCGATCTCGGCAGCGAAGGCGGATCGGCGCTTGGCGTAGATTTGCAGGACCTTGCGTCCATGGCGCCGCAATTCGCCGCTTTCGATGATCTCGGCGGCGGCTTCCTCGGTCAGCGCATTGCCCATGCCGTCGGTCAGCGACACCCGGTGCGCGATGGCATCGATCACCGCGGGCGGCGCGGCGACATAGCCGATGCGCAGCGCCGGCAGCAGCAGCTTCGACATCGAGCCGACGTAGAGGACGTGACCGGGGCCATAAGCGGCCAGCGGCAGCAGCGGCTGGGATTCGAAATGGAACTCGTGATCATAATCGTCCTCGATGATCGCGAAGCCGAACTGGCGCGCGAGATCGAGAAGGCGCAGCCGCCGCTCGGGCCGGAGCGACACGGTCGTCGGAAATTGGTGATGCGGCGTCACGAACAGCGCGCGAACGGCGTTGCGGCGGCAGGCATGCTCGACGGCGTCGATGTCGATGCCATCCTCGTCGAGGCCCACGGGAACGATATTGGCGCCGAGCGCGCGGAAGGCGGCGACCGCCGGCTCGTATGTCAGCTTCTCGACGATCACCGAGTCGCCGCGTCCGACCAGCACCTGGCCGGCCAGGAAGATGCCGTTCTGGCTGCCGCGGGTGATGCAGATATTCTCGGCCTGCACGGGGAGGCCGCGCTGGCTGCGCAGCATCGCGGCGATCGCCTCGCGCAGCGCCGGCGATCCGCGCGGGTCGCCATATTGAAAGCCGTTGGCGCGCGATGCCTTGAGGGCCGAGAGGCGGTAGGCGCGCGCCAGCAGTTCGACGGGGAAGAGGCGGCCGTCGGGCGCGCCCTCGTCGATCTTGAGGCCGGGCCCCTGGGGCACGGCGATCGGCCGATCGGGCGGCGCGGCAAAGCGATAATCGATGATCGCGCTGTTCATCGTCGCCTCGGCTTCGCCCTGATGGCGGTTGACCGGGTCGGGCAGCGACGACGCGACCATCGTGCCGCGCGTGCCCGCCGAATCGAGCCATCCCTGCGCGATGAGATCTTCGTAAGCGAGGACGACGGTCTTGCGGTTGACCCCCAGGATTCGCGCAAGCTCGCGGCTGCTCGGCAGGTAGGTGCCGGACGCGAGGCGGCCGCGTTCGATGTCGCGGATCAGCGCCTGGATGATCTGCATGTAGATGGGGACGTCGCGAGACGGGTCGATCCGTTCTCCGAGACTGACTTGCCATGGACGCAGCATTGGTTCCGCCTTGCCGTTAAATTTCGGTGGTGCGGGGGCCAAGTCTATCGTGAAGCTTTTGTGACCGCAATGCCCGGCTGGTCCCCCACACTTTTCATTTTTGGCGCTTGTCGGAGTTCCAATGCTGGGGAACAATCGGCCCGCGATGCGCCGCGCGGGCGTCGAGCCCAATGCGGCGCCGGGGATTTCAGGGGGAATTGTGGGGCTTTTCGACACTTTCGGAAATGCGGATGTCCGCGCGCTGGTCGAGGAATATCCGCTCGCCTGGGTGTGCGGCGGACCGGCGGGCGACGTCGAGGCGAGCCTGCTGCCGCTGGTCGGCGTCTTCGACGAGGACGGCCGGCTGGTCGAGCTCATCGGGCACCTGATGCGCTCGAACCCACTCCACGCGGCGCTGTCGGCCGACGGCCGCGCGACGATCCTGTTCAAGGGGCCCGACGCCTATGTCAGCCCCGAGCATGCCGGCCTCCGCGATTGGGGACCGACGTGGAACTATGCGCAGATCAAGGTCGCCGCGGATGTGATCTTCGACGCCGATTTCACCGAAGCGTCGCTCGATGTTCTCGTGCAGGCGATGGAGTCCGGCCGGGCGCAACCGTGGCACGTCGGCGAACTCGGTGAGCGCTACACAGGCATGCTCCAGCACATCATCGGCTTTCGCGCGGTCGTGACGGGGCTTTCGGGCAAGTTCAAGCTCGGGCAGGATGAAAAGCCGGGGACCTTCGCGTCGATCGTCCATTCGCTTCCCGACGAACGCACGGTCGAATGGATGCGGCGGTTCAGCAAGGGGCGGGAATGATGGCAAGACGGTTCGCTATTCTGTCGGTCGTCGGCGCGGCGCTGCTTCTGGCGGTTCCGGCGCTGGCGCAAAAAACGGCGCCACTGCCGTGGCTCGAAAATACCTATCCGAGCCAGTACAAGGCGCCCGTCGGGCAGGACATGCTGCTTCGCGGCGCGACGATCCTCGACGGCGTCGGCGGCCGGATCGACGGCGGCGACGTCCTGATCCGTGGCGGCCGGATCGTCGCGGTGGGCAAGGGGCTCACCAATCCCGGCGTCGATGTGGTCGATGCGGCGGGGCGCTGGGTCACGCCGGGCGTGATCGACGTTCACAGCCACGACGGAACCTTCGTCCTGCCGCTGACCGCGATCGATCGCGAAGCGTCGGACGTGTCGGAGACGAGTACGCCGAACGCCGCCGACACCTGGGTCAAGACCGCCGTGAATGCGCAGGACATGGCCTTCGACCGCGCGCTGTCGAACGGGGTCACGACGATCCAGATTCTGCCCGGATCGACGCCGATCTTCGCCGGCCGGTCGATCGTCGTGAAGCCGATCCACGGCGCGACGATCTGGGACATGAAGGCGGTGGGCAATATCCAGGGCTTCAAGATGGCGTGCGGCGAAAATCCCAAATCATGGGGGGCCGAGAAGGATAATGAGGGGCCGACGAGCCGCCAGGGCGTCATCGCCTATATGCGCCAGGCGTTCCTCGACGCGCAGCGCTACAGGCGCGCGGTCGAGCAGGCGCGGGCGGGGGCCGGCGCGATGCCGCCGCGCGACCTGAAGCTCGAGGCGCTCGCGGGGATTCTCGCGGGCGACATCCGCGTCAATCTGCACTGCTACCGCGCGGGCGACATCGCGGCGATGCTGTCGCTCGCGAAGGAGTTCAAGTTCCGCATCGGCGCGATCCACCACGCGACCGAAGCTTACAAGATACCCGGATTGCTGCGCGAGGCGGGAACCTGCGCCGCGGTCTGGGCCGACTGGTGGGGTTTCAAGATGGAGGCGCAGGACGCGGTTCGCGCCGGCGCACCGATGCTCGAACAGGCGGGGGTATGCGTGATGATGCATTCGGACTCGCCCGCCGACGGCCAGCGGCTCAACATCGCCGCGGCGAAGGCGGCGGCAGCGGGCCGCCGCATCGGCATCGACATTCCGCCCGAGCGAATGATCAAATGGACGACGAGCAATCCGGCGAAGCTGCTCGGCATGGAGACGCAGATCGGTACGCTTGCGCCGGGCTGCAAGGCCGATGTCGTGCTGTGGTCGGGCAATCCGTTCAGCATCTATAGCAAGGCCGATCTGATGCTGATCGACGGAGCGGTCGCCTATGACCGGTCGAAGCCGCCGGGCACGCCGGTATCGGACTTCGAGCTCGGCCGCGAAGGAGCGCCGCGATGAGACTTGCTATAAGCCTGTTCGCGCTGGCGCTCGCGCTGCCGGCCTCTGCGCAGACTCTCGCCATCATCCATGCCGACGCCTGGACGATGGAGGGCGATCAGCCGGTGAAGGATGCGACGATCGTCGTCGATGCGGGGCGGATCGTCTCGGTCGCCGCCGGCGGCGCGGTGCCGCCGGGGGCGACCGTGATCAATGCGCGCGGCAAGCCGGTCACTCCGGGCCTCGTCAACGCCGCGACCCAGATCGGCCTCGTCGAGGTCGCGGGATCGCCCGATACCGTCGACACGGGTTCGGCCGACGAGCGCACGCCCGGCTATGATCCCGGCCGCGCGCTCAACGGCAATTCGACGCTGGTCAGCCTGGCGCGCGCCGACGGCCTCACGCGCGCGCTCGTCTATCCCTCGCCGTCGCGCCATCCGCCGTTCAGCGGCGAGCCGGCGTTCGCGCGGCTGCGCGACGGGGTGAATATCCTCGATCGCTCGGATGTCGGCGTCTACGCCGTGATCGGCGGCGGCGCGTGGGAGCGCCTCGGCTCGCGCGCGCTGCAATGGGAAGCCCTGCGCCGGGCGATCGCCGATGCGCGACAATCCCTCAGCGCTGCGCCTCCTTCCGGCAGGAAGAGCAAAAAGGGCGCCCCCGAGGGTGGTCCGCACGGTGGTCGCGAGGGCGCGGACCTGCTGCGCAGCGTGGCGCGCGGCGAGGCGCCGCTGGCGATCCAGACGCACCGCGAATCGGACATGCGCGAGGCTGCGGCGCTTGCCTCCGAGTTCGGCATCAAGCTGATCGTCGTCGGGGGTGCGGAGGCGTGGCGCGTCGCCGACGTGCTGGCGGCGGCGAAAGTCGCGGTGATCCTCGATCCGCAGGTCAACCTGCCGTTCAATTTCGACCAGCTCGGGGCGCGGCAGGACAATGCCGCGCTGCTCGCGAAGGCGGGCGTGCGGGTCGCGATCGGGCAGGCGGGCGGGGCGATCCACGCCAATTACAATGCGGGGATGGGCCTTCGCGAAGGTGCCGGAATCGCGGTCGCGAACGGGCTGCCCTATATCGAGGGCCTGCGCGCGGTGACGGTGAACCCGCTCGCCATCTGGGGCCGCGGCGGCGGCACGCTGACACCCGGCGCCGACGCCGATCTCGTCGTCTGGGACGGTGATCCGCTCGAGCCGTCGACGATCGCGACGCATGTCATCATCGAGGGGCGCGAGGCGTCGAACCGCTCGCGTCAGGACATGCTCGCCGAACGCTATCGGGACGCGCGCTGATGGACATATTGCTCATCGGCTGCGGACGCATGGGCGGAGCGATGGCGCGCGGCTGGGAAGGGCGTCACCGCGTCTTCGTCCATGATCCGATGGTCGACCATCTGCCTGCCGGCGCGGAGCGGGTCGCGGCGCTCGACACGTTCGAGGCCGGGGACGATCTCGCGGTCGTGCTCGCGGTCAAGCCGCAGATGTTCGCATCGCTTGCCGGGGCGCTGAAACCGCTCGGCGCACGCTCTCTTCTCGCGGTATCGATCATGGCGGGCATTCCGCTGGCCGCGCTCGGCGAGGCGCTGGGCGAGCGCGTGGTGCGCGCGATGCCCAACACACCGGCCGCAATCGGCAAAGGGATCACCGCGGCGGTGGCCGGAGTCGGTGTCCGGGCGGGCGACCGGGACGTCGTGGATATGCTTCTCGCGCCGACCGGAGCGCTCGTGTGGCTCGACGACGAAGCGCAGATCGACGCGGTTACGGCGCTGTCGGGCAGCGGCCCCGCCTATTTCTTCCGCTTTACCGAAGCGCTGGCGAAGGCCGGCATCGACGAAGGGCTGCCGCCCGCGCTTGCGATGCAGCTTGCGCGCGCTACCTTTTCGGGAGCGGCGGCGCTGGCCGACGCCGATACGGCGCCGCTGGCGGAGTTGCGGGCGCAGGTGACGAGCCCCGGCGGCACGACCGCGGCGGGTCTCGCGCGAATGGACGAGAAGGACGCGATCGACCGGCTGGCCCGGTCGGTCGTCGAAGCGGCGGCCGCACGCTCGCGCGAGCTTGCCGGCTGAGAGCAAGCAATCGGCCGCACGCTCAGCACCCTCGAAACGAAACGGAGTCTTGCCATGAAATCGATCCGACTTGCCGCCTTGGCCATGTTTCTGATGGGAGGGAGCGCGCTGGCGCAGGACGCGGCGCCCGATCTGCCTTATGTCAAAACAGGCAGCGTGGTGCTGCCGAGCAGCGACACGGGCTGGGATTATGTGAAGTTCGAGCCGGGCAGCGCGCGCTTGTTCATGGGACGGCTGGACGATGGCCTGACCGTCTATGACGTCGATCAGGGCAAGCCGGTCAAGACGATGGAAAATTCGGTCGGCGCCAACGGTCCGATCCTTCTCCCCCAATATAACCGCGGCTATGTCGCGATGGCCGACGGCTCGCTGCTGAGTTTCGATCTCAAGACATTGAAGGTGATCGCGCGGATACCGCTCGCCACCGATGGCGGCCTCAACAGCGGCAGCCTCGACCCGGCGACGGGGCGCCTTCACGTGATCACCGGCACGCGGCCCAGCGAGGCGACCTGGTTCAGCATCGATGCGGCGACGGGCAAGCTGCTCGCGACGACGCGCTTTCCCTTTCGCAAGATGGACGATCCGGCGGCCGACGGGAAAGGCCATCTCTATGCCCCGGCAAGGCGCGACGGCATCGTGCTCAAGCTCGATTCGAGGACGCTCAAGGAGCAGGCGCGCTGGGACATCGGCTGCAATGTGTCGAAGATGAAATATCTGGCGGCGACCGACCGGCTGCTCGGCGCCTGCACCGGCGACAAGCCGTCCGTGTTCCTGATGGACCCCGCCGACGGCCGCATCCTGTCGCGCGTGACGATCGGCGAGGGGCTGGACGCGCTCGCCTATGACGAGGAGCGCGAGCGGATCGTCAGCAGCAATTACGAGGGGTCGATGACGGTGATTCACCGCGAGGGCGACACGCTCCGCGTCGTGGCGACGGTGCGGACCGCGTTCGGCGCGCGGATGATGGACATGGATCATCGCACCGGGCGCCTCTACCTCGTCAATGCGGACTCGACCGATTTTCCCGGCAAGGACGGGGGTGAGGAGATAACGCGCTATCACCCCGACAGCTTCCGGGTGGAGACGTGGCAACCGAATTAGGGGCAGCCGAATTGAGGGGTAATGCGATGATGCGGGGAATGGGACGGGGGCTGATTTCGGCGGCGGCGCTGATGCTTCCCTGGGCGGCGCAGGCGAAGAGCGACACCGCCCTGCCGCTGAAACCCGCGCGCACGCTCGATTACGAAGTGTCGAGCGGCACCTTCATGTCGCTCGCCGTGTCGCCCGACGGCAAGACGATCCTGTTCGACATGCTGGGCGAGATTTACGCTCTGCCCGCAGCGGGAGGGAAGGCGATCCCGATCGCGACCGGCCTTGCGTTCGAGGTGCAGCCGGCCTTTTCGCCCGACGGCCAATGGATCGCCTATGTCAGCGACCGGTCGGGCGGCGACAATGTCTGGATCGCGCGCGCGGACGGCAGCGGCGCGCGGCGGATCAGCGCCGACGACGACGGCGCGGTGCGCACCTCGCCCGAATGGAGCGCCGACGGCAAGTCGGTCTATGTCAGCCGCTACCGCATCCGGCTCGACCGCTACGAGCTGTGGCGCCATCCCGTCGATGGCGGCGCGGCCGAACTCGTCGCGCCTGCGAAGCCCAGGGACGATGCGCCGCGCGCCGCGTGGCAGAGCACGCTCGGCGCCGCCGCGTCGCGCGACGGCAAATATCTCTATTATGCGCGGCGCGTCGGCGACCTGTCGTTCGACGAGCCCGTGCCCTGGACGATCGTCCGCCGCGATCTCGCGACCGGCGCCGAAGCGACGGTGGTCGGCAATTCGGGCGGGCGCGAGGCAGGCGGCGAAACCTTCTTCCGTCCCGCCATCTCGCCCGACGGCAGGTTGCTCGCCTATGCGACGCGGCGCATGGACCGGACGAGCCTGCGCGTGCGCGATCTTGCGACGGGCGTCGACCGCGATCTCGGCCCTGCGACGCTCGACCTGATGAACGGCGCGGCATGGCTCGACCTGATTCCACGCTATGCTTTCACGCCCGACGGCACGGCGATCCTGATCGCGTATGACGGCCGGATCGAGCGGCGGCCGGTCGACGGGTCGGCGGCGACGCGCGTGCCCTTTACGGCGCGGCTGAAGCTCGCGGTCGGCCCCAGCACGCGGATCGCCTTTCGCGAAGATACGGGACCCGTGCGCGCCAAATTGCTGCAGGGGACGGCTTCGTCGCCCGACGGCCAGCGCGTCGCCTATGCCGCGCTCGGCAGCCTGTATGTCCAGGGCGTCGATGGCGGCGCCGGGATGCGGCTGCCCATCGCCGGCGATCCGCCCTCGCTGCCCGGCTGGAGTCCCGACGGGACGCGCCTTGCCTATGTGAGCTGGAGCGAGCGCGCGGGCGGGGCGGTCTGGACGATCGCCGCCGACGGGACCGGGGCGCCGGTGAAGGTCAGCGATATGCCGGCCTTATACAGCCATGCGGTCTACACCCCCGATGGCAAGGCCATATTGGCGGTACGTTCTCCCGCCGCGGCGCGGCAGCAAACGAGCTTCGAATTTGGCACCGTGCGCTCCGCCGAACTCGTCGCCATCCCGGCGGATGGCGGCGCGGCGCGCGTGGTCGCGCATGGGACGCTCGGCCAGCGGCCGCATTTCGTGCGGGGCCGGCCGGGCACGGCCTATCTCCTCGGCGAGGATGGCCTGATCGCGGTCGACCTTGTGAGCGGTACGCAGCGTCCGGTCGCGGCGGTGAAGGCGCAGGGCTATTATTTTACCGACCGGCTCGCCGATGCCGACGATATCCGCATCAGCCCCGACGGCAAGTGGCTCGCGGCGCAGACGAGCGAGCAGCTCTATGTGATGCCGGTGCCCGCCGATCCGACGGTTGCGGTCGACCTCACCGCGCCCGGCGGGGCGGCGCGCAAGGTCACCGACATGGGCGCGGACTTCTTCGATTGGCGGGCCGACGGCAGCCTGATCTGGTCGGTCGGGAACTATCTGCAAGTCCTGCCCGATCCCGCAGCGCCTGTTCCCGCAAGCCATGTCGAGCTGGTCGCCGAACTCCCGCGGACGGCACCGGCGGGAAGCTTGTTGCTGCGCCGCGCGCGCGCGCTGACGATGGCGAACGGCGACAAGGCGATCGACGACGCCGACATTCTCGTCACCGGGGACCGCATCGCCGCGATCGGCCCGCGCGGAAGTTTCGCGGTTCCGCCGGGCACGCCGGTTCGCGAGCTTGGCGGCAAGACGGTCACGCCCGGCTTCATCGACGATCATGACCATATTGGCGGCGTGCGCCGCAACGTCATCGGCTACGAGGAATGGGGACTACGCGCGCGGCTCGCCTTCGGCGTGACGACCTCCTTCGATCCCTCGACGCTCGGGATCGACCAGATCGCCTATCAGGACCTGATCGATGCGGGCCTGATGATCGGGCCGCGGCTGCGGTCGACCGGGCCGGCGCTGTTTTCCAAGGAGCGCTTCACCTCGCTCGATCAGGTGCGCGCGGTGCTACGCCGCTATCGCGATGCCTGGGGGCTGCGCAACATCAAGCAATATCGCGGCGAGAGCCGGACGGTGCGGCAATGGATCGCGATCGCCGCGCGCGAACTCGGCCTGCTGCCGACCAACGAGGGCAGCCATAATCCGAAGCTGATCCTAACCCAGATTCTCGACGGCTATGCGGGGAACGAGCATGCGCTGCCGATCCCGCCGTTCGAGGAGGATGTGCTGGGGCTCTATCGCGCGATGCGGACGAGCTATGTCTCGACGCTGCTCGTCAATACGAGCGGGCCGACGGGGCGCGACTATTTCGTCTCGAGATACGACCCCGCACTCGACGCCAAGGTGAGGCGCTTCTGGTCGCCGCCGGCCATCGCGCACAAGCTCGCGCACCGCGAATGGGGCTCGCTCGATGCGTCGCGCCTGCCAGTCCTTGCCGCAGACGCCGCAAAGCTCGCGGCCAGCGGCGCGCTCGTCGGCATGGGGTCGCATGGCGATGAGCCGGGGATCGGCTATCACTACGAGATGGAGGCGCACACGCTCGGCGGCATGACGCCGCTCGCGGTGCTCCACGCCGCGACCGCCGGCGCCGCCGAGACGATCGGCCGGCTTCAGGATATGGAGACGCTCGAAGCCGGTAAATATGCCGATATCCTCGTCTTCGATGCCGATCCGTCGACCGACATCCGCAACAGTCGCTCGCTGAGGCTGGTGATGCGCGGCGGGCAATTGTTCGACGCGGATACGCTCGACGAACTCTGGCCTGAGGCGCGCAAGCTGCCTCCGCCCTGGTTCGCGAACGGCGAGCCGGAGATGCACTGGCTCCCGACGGAAGAAGGCGAATGACCGCTTCGATCGATCCCGAAATCTGCTTGTTCCTGGACGAAATGCGCGCGCGTTGGGCGCAGCATCCTCCGTTCGATAGCTTGAGCTTCTCCGAACAGCGGGCGGTGTCCGAACAGGTGCGCGCGTGCTGGACCGAGGGTGGGCCGGAGATGTCGGACACGATCGAACGGTGCTTTGATCCGGGGGCGGGCGAGTTGCGCATACGCATCTATCGGCCCGCAGGCGTCGAAGCGTCCGCGTCGGCGCTCGTCTATCTGCACGGTGGCGGCTTCACGCTCTTCTCGATCGACACGCACGACCGGCTGATGCGCGAATATGCCGCGGCGGGCGGCTTCGTGGTGATCGGCGTCGATTATCCGCTGTCGCCCGAACATAAATATCCGGTCGCGCTCGACCGGATCGAGGCGTTGATGCTGTGGCTTGGCGCGCATGGCGAGGAATGGGGCATCGACCCCGCGCGGCTCGCGATCGGAGGAGATTCGGCGGGCGCCAACCTGTCCTTCGCGACGGCGCTACGGCTGCGCGAGCGCGGCGAGGCGGGGCTCGTCCGCGCGATCCTGTCGAACTACGGCTATTTCACGTCCGACGTGTCCGACCGGGCCGAACAGCGCTTCGGCGGGCCGGGGTCGATCATGGATCGGGTCGAAGCGCAAAGCTATTACGCCAATTATCTGAGCGACTGGGCTGCCGAAAAGGACGACCCTCTCGCATGTCCGATCCTCGCTGACCTCCGTGGTCTGCCGCCGGTGTTGCTCGTGATCCCTGAGTGCGACCTGCTCACCGAACAGTCGCTGGCGATCGAATCGCGGCTCGAGGCAGCGGGGGTCGATACCAGCGCGATCATCTATCCCGGCGCGACGCACAGCTTCCTTGAGGCGATGTCGGTCGCGAAGGTCGCGCGCGATGCGATCCGCGACGGTGCGCAGTTCGTCCGCTCGCGGCTCGCCTGATCAGGCCGCGGCAACGACGCCGGAGGCGATCAGGGCCTCGATCTCCTCATCGCTCAGCCCGCCGGTTTGGAGGATCGCGCGGCTGTCCTCGCCGAGCGCGCGCGGCGCGACGTCGCCGAGAGGGGCGATGCCTTCGAACTCGACCGGTTGCGGGAGCGCGCGCGCGATCGTGTCCGGATAGGAAGAAGGGACGTCGAAAAAGCCGATCTCGCCGAGGTGCGGATCGGCGAGGAGGTCGCCCAGACCCGGAACCTCCGAGCAGGGAATGTCGCGCGCCGACAGCGCGGCCATCCACGCGGCGGTGGTCCGCCCCCGCAAATTTGCGGCGACCAGCGCATAGAGATCGTCGATATGCGCGGGGCGCTCGCGAGGGTCGGCGAACCACGGTTCGCGTGCGACGTCGTCGCGGCCGACCTCGGACAGGAAGGCGCGCCACTGGCGATCGGTATAGGGGAGCACTGCGATCCATCCGTCGGCGGTGCGGAAAGGGCGGCGGTTCGGCGACAGGATGCGCGGATAGCCCGGCGCGCCATCGGCCGAGAAGGTCGCGTCCGCCAGATGCTCGTTGAGCAGGAAGGCGGCGAGCGCCTCGAACATCGGCACCTCGACCTTGATCGCGCCCTTGCGGCCGTTCGCGCGCGAGAGAAGCGCGGCGAGGATGGCATAGACCGCGTGGAGCGCCGCAACCTTGTCGGCAAGCACGGTCGGGACGAAGGCCGGCACGCCGCCGGTATCCGCCGCCAGCCCGGCAAGGCCGCTTGCCGCCTGGATGATGTCGTCGAACGCGGGGCGGTCCCGGTAACGCCCGCGCTGCCCGAAACCGATCGCGGCGCAGTGGACGATATTGCCGTTGATCGCCGCGACCGTTTCGAAGTCCAGTCCCAGCCGCTCCGCCGCATCGACGCGCATATTGTGGAACAGTACGTCGGCGGTCCCGATCAGCCGCGCCAGCGCGGCCCTGCCGTCCGGTCGCTTGAGGTCGATCGCGAGCATGCGCTTGTTGCGGTTGTTGTTGACGAACAGCGCGCCGCCGGGGTGCGCATGACGCGCGATATCGCCTTCGAGCGGCTCGACCTTGACGACCTCTGCGCCCAGATCGGCGAGCATCTGTCCGGCATAGGGACCGAGCACGATCGCGCCGACCTCGATGATCCTGATTCCCGCGAGCAGTGGCAACATCATCATCTCCTTCGGAATTTTGTTTCCATAATGAGACTATATTGTCCACTTCAAGATACGTAATTGAGTAGTCCCGGTTATGAAAAGGGGAACCGAAAAGGTCTCGGCAAGGGATGGCGCCACTCCGAAAGCCGCAGGAAGCCAAGGGTAACGGAGAATAAGCGCGCAAGATTCACCCATCAAAGTTTCCAATTACCCGAATCGAAGCAAGCGCTGAGATGCAGTCCATCTACACTCCTCGGCCAAGAGGAGAGAAATGACGGATTCAGGGTCAGGACCAACGGATGGAGGAAGGGGGCGTTATGACTGAAGTTTATCAATGTCGAACAGCGGCGATACGCGGATCGATGGGAATTTCCTTGCTGGCACTGGCATGCGCCGCGCCGGCGCATGCGCAGTCTTCGGATGCAGAGGATCGTGCCGATATCATCGTCACCGGCACGACCGCGACCACGGCGACCAAGACCGACACCCCCATCCTTCGCATTCCGCAGGCCATCGAAGTCGTCTCGACCGAGGAAATGCAGGATCGCGGCGCGCTGAACATTCGCGAAGCGCTGAAATATACGTCCGGCGTTTCCAACGCGTCGGACGACTCGCGCGGCGATTTCAACATCATCCGCGGTCATGAATCGGTCCTGTTCGTCGATGGGCTGAAGCGCAACTATGGCTTCGTTTTCATGCCGCGCGTCGACGTCAACACGCTGGAACGCGTCGAAGTCCTGATCGGCCCGGCATCCGTGCTCTACGGCTCGGGCAGCGCCAGCGGCGTCACCAACATGCAGACGAAGCGGCCGCAGTTCGAATTCGGCGGCAGCGCAAGCGTCAGCTATGGCACATTCGATCGCAAGGAAGGCGTTTTCGACGTCACCGGGCCGCTGAGCGACACCGTTGCCGTGCGCTTCACCGGTGTGCTCCGCGATTCCGATTCGCGCATGGATTACACGCCCAACAATCGCCAACTGGCGCAAGGCTCGATTACGTGGCGACCGACGGACCGCACCGACATCACCGCGATCGGCATCTATCAGCACGACAATAATCCGCCGAACTACAATATCGTACCGCTGGTTGCATCGCTCTATGCACGGCCCGGCGAGCGTATTCCCGACTCGCGCTTCTTCGGTGAGCCGGGGATCAACAAGGGCGACAAGGAATATACCGCGCTCAGCCTGCTGGCGACCCATCAGTTTTCGGACGCGCTCACGTTCCGCAGCTCGAACCGTTACACCTGGGCCAATACCGAACAGGCGGAATATTATCTGGCCACCTATTTCGGCTCGGGCCCGCTCGATCCGTTCGTCCCTGCGGGCAGCACGCGCGTGCCGCGCAATCTGTACGCGATCGACGTCAAGTATAATGTCTTCAACACCGACAACAGCCTGGCGTTCAAGTTCGATACGGGGCCGGTCTCGCACCAGCTTCTTGCCGGTATCGACTACTCCTACTTCAAGAACGCATATCAACAGGTCTTCGTCAGCGGCATCGACACGATCGACGTCTACAACCCGGTCTATGGCACCGGCGCCGCGCCCGTGCTGGATCCCACCATCACCGAGGTGCTGAAACAGACCGGCTTGTATCTGCAGGACCAGATCGATTTCGGCGAGGTTGCATCGCTTGTCCTCGGCATCCGCCACGACCGCTATCGGCGGCACGAAACCGCCAAGGACCCCGAATCGACGAACAAGACGACCAAGCGGGCGGGCCTGACGATCAACGCCACATCCACGCTTGCGCCTTATATCAGCTATGCCGAATCCTTCCTGCCGATCGTCGGTCAGAACCAGCTCGGCCAGACTTATGTGCCCCTTGTAGGCAAGCAGAAGGAAATCGGCATCAAGTGGCAGCCGCTCCGCTCGACGATGCTGCGCGTGTCGCTTTATGACCTGGAAGAAAACAACGCGCTGCGGACCGATCCTCTCAATCCGTTTCTTCAGACCCAGACGGGCTCCAAGAAATCGCGCGGCGTCGAGTTCCAGGCCAATCATAACATCAGGGACGATCTCTCGCTGGTCGCGGCCTTTTCATACGGCACGGTCAGACTCACCGACCAGGACTATCAGGCCGAGGGTGTTCCGCAATATATGGCCAGCCTGTTCGGCACCAAGACGATAGCGCTCACCGAGGACGTCAGCATGCGCGTGGGCGGCGGTGTCCGCTATAATGGTGCCACCACGTCGCGCAGCGGCGGCTTCATCGTCGAAGCGCCCAGCTACACGCTGGTCGATGCGATGGTGGCCCTCGACTACCGGAACTGGACGCTGCAGCTGAATGCGGTGAACCTGTTCGACGATCAATATTATCCCGGCTGCTCGGTCTTCGGCTCTTGCGCCAATGGCGAACCGCGGACGGTGCAGGGGACGCTCAGCTATCGGTTCTGAACCGGATCATAGCGACACGGTCATGCGGGGCGGCGGCCGGAGCATCTCCGGCCGCCGCTTTTGTCTGGATATGGGAAAGCCGGGGGAGAGGCAGCGCAATGAGCGGGCAGAGGTCGGACGAATTGCTGGGTATGGGAAGCCGCATCACGCGGCGCGACTTCGTCAACGGCGCTCTGGTGGCGGGCGGCGCCGCGCTGATGTCCGGATGCGGCGGGACTGGCGCGACGGACGGTCCCTGGGCCCCGTCGGGATCGCCGTGGACCGGCTTTGGCGGGGTGGGCGATTACGCCTGGTCGAACGGCAACACCCGGGCTGTCGTCGACGCCGCGCACGGCATTCGCGATCGTCTCTATCCCGATCCGGCGGCGCGGGCGGTCGACGAGGATTTCGACCTTGTGGTGGTCGGCGGCGGTTTCTCCGGCATGACCGCGGCCTATGAATTTTCGAAACGCGCGGCGGATGGCGCGACCTGCCTGCTGCTCGACAACCATCCGGTGGTCGGCGGCGAGGCGAAGCAGAACGAGTTCGACGTCGACGGCCATCGCCTGATCGCGCCGCAGGGTTCGAACGGCGCGATCGTACCGCTTCCCGGTTATGTGCGTGGCAGCTTCGGCGAAGGCACCTACGACATCTTCACCGACTATTATCGCGAGTTCGGCCTGCCGACGGAATATGACCTCGAGCCGCTGGGCGGCGGGGCGGAGAAATATGAGCTGACCGACTATCATTTCGGGCCGATGGCTCCGGCGTGGGAGAAGGCTTACGCTACCGGCTATCATTTCCCCGGCAAAGGCTGGGTCGCCAATCCGACCGGGGATGGGTTCGCGAACACGCCCTGGCCGGCGCCGGTGCGGAAGGAACTCGATGATTTCGTCGCCGACCGTCGCGATATACTGGCGGGCGTGCCCGATCCCGAGGCGTGGCTCGACACGATCACCTATTATGATCTGCTCGACAAGCTCGGCTATGGCGAGGAAGTTCGCAACTATATCGATCCCGCCATCGCGGTCGGCAATTATGGCATGTGCGGTAACGCCATATCGGGCTATTCGGCGCACCGCCTGCGGCTGCCCGGAACGACGATCAAGGGCAAGGTGATTTCGTCGAGCGACATCGGGCTCGTCTCCTTTCCCGGCGGCAACACCGCCTTCATGCGGATCATGCTGCAACGGATGATCCCCGGCGCGATCCGGACACAGGGTAAGGGCAGTCTGGCGCCGGTCGGCGGAACGATCGATCCAGCGAAGCTCGACCTTGCGGGTAACAAGGTCCGTATCCGGCCGGGCTCGACCGCGATCGATGTGCGGCATCCGGGCGACCCGGCCAAAGCCGATCATGCGATCGTCAGCTATGTCCGCGAGGGCAAAATCCGGCGCGTCCGCGCCAAGGCGGTCGTGATGGCGTCGGGCGGCTGGGTGAACCGCAATATCGTCGCCGATATGCCCGAAGGCCACCGGGCGGCGTATGCCGAGTTCCACCACGGACCGGTGATGGTCGCCAATGTCGCGCTTCGCCACTGGCGCTTCTTCGACAAGCTGGGCTTCACGAACACGCGCTGGTTCGATGCGCTGGGCTGGCAGACGTCGATCCGGCGCAACGTCGCGCTGGGAAAGACCGGGACCTTCACCCCCGACAGCCCGACCGTGCTGACCTTCTATATTCCCTTCCTCCATCCCGAGCTTCCCGGACCTGCGCAGGGGCCGGCGGCGCGCGCGCGGCTGTTCGCGACCAGCTATGGCGATTTCGAACGGCAGCTGCGCGAGCAACTGACCGCGGGTTTTGCGGCCGCCGGTTTCGACGCGAAGCGCGATATCGCCGGCATCATCCTCAATCGCTGGGGTCATGCCTATGTCGCGCCGCAGCCCGGCTTTTACTTCGGACGCGACGGCGCTCCGCCGCCGTCGGACATCATCCGCCGGCCGCACGGCCGCGTGGTCTTCGCACATTCGGAATTGCTGGGAGAGATGGCGATGGCGCACGCGATGCACGAGGCCTATCGCGCCGCCGGCCAGGTCATGACGATGCTCTAACCGCTCTTATGCACCAAGGGGTGTCTGAGCGGTAGGCGGGAGTAGCGTAAAGCTCTGTTCTGAAGTAAGAAATTGGGTGTCTAAGCCGTCCCTGCTCCGGGACAGAAATTGCCATAGGCTACACCCG
>Ga0180222_1000764_pt1 | contig 41543 bp, 49 predicted proteins | sample eDN5th37CKraftOP_FD_151336 | JGI IMG/M metagenome (GOLD analysis project Ga0180222, IMG submission 151336) | Enriched Organic Plus compost microbial communities from Emeryville, California, USA - eDNA 5th pass 37_C Kraft OP (version 2) (version 2) ...
AGGAGCCTTCACCGATTTTTTCAAGGAGGATTTGGGCTTCATCTTCGTTCCTTCGTCACTACGACGAAGCCCAAATCCTCCTTAATTCACAACCTCAAATCTGTGCCATTGGCGCTGACGCCGGACAGACCCAGCGAAGCTCCATGCATTCCTGGTTACGGATGGTCTCGACAATGTCGTGCGCGCCAAGGGGCATTTCTGGCTGGCGACGCGGCCCGAGTGGGTGGGCGAGCTGGCCGTTGCTGGCTCGCAGACGATGACCTCGCGCATGGGGTGCTGGTGGGCGAGCATTCCCAAAAACCAATGGCCCGATGATGATCGCTTCGAGCGGTTTGTCGCGGCCCACTGGGACAATGTGTGGGGCGACCGGCGGCAAGAACTGGTGTTCATCGGGATCGGCATGGACGAAGCCCGCATCCGGCCCCGGCTCGATGAATGCCTGATGCCGGTCCGCACGTTCACCCCGGAACTCTGGATGGGCCTGAGGGATCCATTCCCGTCATGGACGCCCGCCGAGGCCGAGGCCGCCTGACACAGGCGCCCTTGGGCCGGGCCGGAGGCCAGGGTGCCGTGCTGGATGGCAGGAACATATGCTAGTCCGCGCCCGTTGCTGACCAAAGTGACATGAGCCTGCCCGCCCTGATGCTGATTATTTCTACGCCTCCCGATTGCCGGACGAGCCCATTGGAGGATCGAGGGCATTCATAGCCGCACAGTGGAGCCGTGTACGATCCGGTCCGGCGCCACTGCCGACCGCGCTCACGGCCTCATCCACTCTACCTCTTTCGTTCCGAACTACGGGGCGCGAACACATCTCTGCCGTATAACTTGCGCATGTGGGTGGCGACCTTGGAGGCATAACTGCGCTGCCGCCACGCAGTGGGACTGTGGTAGATGCCGACCGCCGCCCAATAATTGCCAGTCGCCTCCAGCCCGGAGAGGAAAATCCAGCGTGCGGCTTCGGCGTTGAAGCAGGCGTCGTAGCGCAGCCAGTGTCGGACCTGATGCTCGGGCCTATCGATTACTCGAGCTAGGCGCGGCACCCACCATGTGTTGATCTGGAGTGGCCCGAGATCGTGCGTTCCGTTGGTATTGGCGACCTCTGCGCCGATCCAGCCCGCCTCTTGCTCGCGCAGGCCCCAGAGCGTCTTTTCGAGCCAGCCATAGCCGCGCGCGGCGACGCGAATGCAGCGAGCGATCTCAGCCGCCTCGCCAGGCGCGCCCGGTTTCGCCAGCGCAGGCGCGGGCGTCAGCGCGGCGGGCAGGAACGCAATCGCCGCGAGCACCGTGCCGAACATCGACTGGCGGTTCGGGCCTCGTCGACGACCGCTCATAGCGGCGTCCGATCACGATAGCTGGACGGTGTGCGTCCGACGCGATCCCGCGGCGAGAAGCGGCCGGGTTCGAAGGGCCCGCCAGTTAGAAGCGCCAGCAATCGCTGTCCCGACACGATCTCGATGCCGTCCGCGCCGGAACAGACTGTGCGGCTCATCCCGCCGGTGCGGCCGGTGTGGACAAACATGCCGCGCCGTTTCCGGGTGGCGCAGAGCATAGCGAACTCACGCACATGCTCGGGCTTGATGGCGTCGCGATAGCGCTTCGCCTGGATCAGCCAGCGCTGGCCATCGATGATGACTTCGCCATCGACCCCGCCGTCCCCGGTATAGCGACGATTGCGGATCACGCGGTGCCCGCGCCGCTCGAAGGCCTCCAGCAGCAATTCCTCGAACGCCAGCGGGTCCATCGCGCGAAGCCGTGCATAATGCAGCGCGGCGGGCTGGTCGCGATCGCGTCCGCATAACTGCTCGCACATCGTGCGCGCCTGTCGCCGTCGCCAGCGATGGGTGATCGGTATGCGATAGCTGCGGTATATCAGGGTAAGCAGAGCGGCACCGAATATCGCGATTAGCAGCTGTTCCATCATTCTCTCCTATCGGTCATGTCCACCACCATGACCGCCATGATCATGCTGCGGTTGGGGATCTGGCCTAGCCTCTGACTGTTGGGCAGGTTCGCGAGCGCCGCCGCGATCGGGCTCCGCCGGTGCGTGCTGACGGTCTCGTTCGATCGTGCCGCGCAGGAAGCGGTCGACCAGCGAAGCAGCCTCCTGCGCGCGGCCGGCGAGTATCTCGGCAAGACTGTTCGGGCGGGGTTCGGAGCGGCCCTGCCGTTTCCGCTCGCGCTGCTCCCGCTCGGCCTTGCGGGCGTCGCGCTCGCGGGCATTCTCCTCGCGGGAGCGGTCGTGCCGGTCCTTGTGGCGAAGTCCCCGCATCTTGTGGCTGTCGGCCCTGATCCGGCCGAGCCCTTCGAGCGACGAGGTCTTCTCGCCCGATCGCGAGGCGAGCTTTTCCGCGAGACGTTGCTGGCTCTCGGTCCAGAGCTTCACGCCATAGGCGGCGCGAGTGATGGCGGTGTAATAGTTCTGACCGTTGACGAGGCCGGATTCCACAGGCGCTAGCGCATAGACGCGGTCATAGGTCTTGGACTGCGACGAATAGACGGTTTCCGAATACCCATGATCCCAGGTCCGGTGGGCCGAGAGATCGACCTGCTGGACGCGCTCGCCGCGGTCCCATCTGATCGTCGCGATATTGCCCTCGAGCGCCAGAACGGTGCCGCGTTCGGCATTCTTGACCTCGAGTTCCTTGTTAACCAGCCGCCACTGGATGCGGTCGCCCTGGGCAAGGTCGCGCTTCTCAGGCAGGAACACATTGACATGCGCCGCCTTGCCGAGGCCCGGACGCCATTCGATCTGGCGGCCATGCTCGTCAACCAGGCGCACGACCTGGCGGCCATGATTGTTCCGGCCGACCCCGACGACGCGATAGTCGGCGTCGCGCGCGATCCCCAGCCCGGGATTGTCGCGCGTGAACTTGAGCACCTGGCCCGCGCTGTAGAAGCGCGCCATCTGCTTTTCCTGGTCGGTCAGGCCGGACGGGGTCAGCACTTCGAGCCGATGGTCTTCGGCCGCGACGGTGCCCTCGCGTTTCAGGACTTCGCGGATATGGCTGTTGACGATCAGACGGGTCGCGTTGTCGAGGACCAGGATATTGGTTTCGTCGCGTGTCTCCGGTTTGAGCCGGGTCCAATCGGCGACCATCGCCTTGGCGAGGTTCTCCGCGGTGTCGCCGGTGGTCACGCGATCCAGCGCGGCGAGCGACGCGGCATAGTCGCCCTTGCGCGCCATGTCCGCGGCCTCCTGCGTCGCGTCGGTCAGGTGGCGCCGCGACTCCTTGAGCTGGCTAGTCGGCAGCCCGAGTTGCTGGAGCAGCCAATAGGCCTTGCCCTGCTCGATCGCGCCCGTCTGCTTATTGTCGCCGAGGAATATGAGACGCGCGCCGGTCGCGCGGCTGATCTCCAGCACGCGCAGCGCCTGGCGGTTGCCGAGCTGGCCCGCCTCGTCGAGCGCGAGAATATGCCTGTCGGTAATGCCATAACCGCCGCTCGCGAGCAGCGAGGCGAGCGTGCGGGATTCGATGCCCGCCTTGTGCCCGAGTTCCGCCGCCGCCGAAGAGGTCGGTGCGAGCGCCACGGTGGTATAGTCGTCGCGGGTCGCATCGACCAACGCGGCGACCAGGGTGGATTTGCCTGCGCCGCCGACACCATGCACGCCGACCGCCCGGTTTGTGCCGCTGCCGATGGCGATCAGCGCGGCCGCCTGTTCGGGCTTCAGCCTGGCGGCCGTCGCAGCCTCTTCCAGCCGTTCACGGGTGGCAACCGGCTTCGCATCGCCCATGGCCAGAGACAGATGCTCGGACAGTGCGAGTTCGAGTTTGGCGGTCCGGCGCGATGTCCGGCCGCGCGGAAGCGGCTGGTCGCCGGTCTGGCGCACCGTGACCAGCAGCTTGCCCTTGTTCTCCTGCGCATCGTAGAGCGGCCGCACGTCGCCCAGGCGGACCTCACCGACATGCGATGCGAGCGCGGTGCGATAGAGACGGCCTATATTGTTGACCGCCTCGCGCGTTTCATTCTGGCGGATGCCGAACAGAGCGGCGCGGCGGGCAACGCGCGGATCGGTCTCGATGGTTCGTTCACCCCGCTCCTGCGCCGCGGCCTGGAGCCTGTCGAGATCTTCACGATAGGGTTCAGCACGCACGCGCCATTGCTCGCGCAGGTCATCGAGGCCGATCGTCTCCTTGGCCTTTCGGGTCGCGAAGAAGGAGATCCGGCGCTGGGCCTGTCCCTCAAGCCCGTGCTCCGCGGCATGCTCGTTGATCTGCTCGGCGCGCTGCGAATAGTCACGGATAAGCTGGCCGGGCATGCCTTCGACCTCGAACAGCCCCTTACGCGGATCGAACACGATCTCATGCCCCAGCGCGCGCACGTCGCGGGCAATCTCGTTGCGATAGATCTGACCCATGACGAGCTGCTCGGCATACATCGAGCGCGTCTCGAGACTCGACATGCGGTCGCCATTGAGATGGTTGGTCATGTTGAGAATGACGACATGGGTATGGAGCTGCGGGTCGTGCTCGCGGCTGGCATATTCGGTGAAACGCGCGAACAGCAGCCGGCCCGTCGTCTCGTGGACGATCTCGCCGTCCACCCGGCGGCGCAGCTCGGCATGTTCCTCGGCATAGGCAAGCGCAACCCCGACCGCCCGCTCGTGCGCGGCAAGGATGCGCTCGTCGCCCGTGACCAGCGCCAGGATCGAGATCGACTTGGGCGCGCTGATCGTGAAATCCCAGCCGGGATGATGCTGGATGCCTTCCTTGCGCCGGCGACCGAGCTGCTGGTCGCCGACCTTGCCGGCGAGCAGTTCCTCGAACTGCTTGGGGTCGACAGGCCCGGACAGGCCGAGGCTGGCGGCGAGCTTGCCGCCCCATTCGGAGGGTTCGTTGCCGCCCTTGGTATAATAGTCGCCGATTGTATAGTAGCGGCCGATATTGGCGGGTGTCCCCTTGAGGCGGCGAGGATGGATCATGCCGGCTTCGCCTTCTCACGCGGGCCTTCGGAACGGCCATGGCTGTCGAGCCGCACACGGATCGTGCCGCGCGTCGCCCCCAACAAGGGGATGGGGGTGGCAACCCTGTTCTCCTCGTCGGGATGATCGTCGATCGGCGCTCCCTCGTCCGTCATGCCGGAATCGCTGTGGTCGGTGGGTCCGAACACCTCATCCTGCGGCACGGCGTCCTGGGGATCCGGCAGGCTGGGCGGCTCCTGGGTCGGCTCCCGCGCCGGCGGGGGATTGGCCTCGCCGGTAAAAAGATCGCCTTGCCCCGTTCCGGGAGACGGCGGCGTGTCCGGATGTCCCGGACCCTGCCCTCGCCTCGCGGCCTCCTCCCGCGCCTGGCGCGCGCGGCGCTCTGCCCACGCCTGGGAGATGATGGCCTTGCCGAGCGGCAGCCTTTTGGGGGGCTCGGTGCGTTCAACGAACGCGGCCGCGATCGAAGGCAGCGGATTGAAGCGATCGGTGAAACGGACGACGGGGAGATTGCGCCCGAAACGGAGGAAACCCGAAAGGTTCGGCAGATGGGTGACCTCGGTGTCCAGAACCAGCGGGCGGGTCACCTGCATGCGACTGAGGTTCACCCCGTCGCGCATGTCATTGACGCCGTAGCTCATCCCCTCGTTGGCTTCGACCTGCTCGACCCGGCCAAGGTTTTTGGAGATAAGTTCCGAGGTGTCGCTATCGTTCGCCCGGAGCGCGACCCAGGTCGAGCAGTAGCCGGTGATGGCCGCCGCATCCTCCTTGCCGTAGGTCGCGGTCAGCTGGGGATAGGACTGGAACCCCAATATGCCGCAGCCGCCATATTTGCGCGCACGGGCGAGGAAGTCGGATAGGCTGGGGAGCTTCTGGAGCGTCGGCAATTCGTCAATGACGCAATAGAGCCGCCGGTCGCGGTCGGGCGTGAGGCTCATGATCGCGCTGATCGCGATGTCGAGCCAGACCGTGATCAGGGGGCGCAGCGAAGGAAGCTGGTCGGCCTTGACGGTGACGAACAGCCAGCTGTCGTCCTTCTCGTCCTCGACCCAACGCCGGATCGAGAAGCCGTCCTCGGTATCGTCGAGATAGGCGAAGCTGCGCATGACCGAGGCAAGCTCGGCCTGGACGCCGGCCGAGGTGCGCTCCCCCTCGGCGGAGATGAAAGCGGCGGCATCGGTGCCCTTCACATAGGCGGCAAGATCGGCGAGCGGGGAACGCAGCACCCGATCAAGCAGGACCGAGATGAGCGTGTGCTTCTGCCGCGCGAGCTTGCGCAGGACCGCGACCAGCGTGCCGCGCGCGGCCTTGCTCCAGAACGGATCGCCATGTTTGTCGGGGATCGTGGATTCCGCGATCTGGTCGTAATGATACTCCCGCGGAACATCGACCCAGGGACTCCAGATGTCGGTGCGCTTGTCGAGCGGGTTGAGCAGGATGTCCCTGCCGGGGCGATAGAATTTCTCGACGAAGCTCCCGGCCGTGTCATAGACGATCGCCCGCTTACCCTGCTTGCGGATGCCTTCGAGCATGGTGGTGATGAGGTTGGTCTTGCCCGTGCCGGGCGCGCCGACCAGCAGGATATGTTCGGGCTCGAAGGCTTCCGGCACGGCGACGCCGCCGATTGTGAGCGCCCCCTTCTTCTGCCCTCGGAGCGCGCGCCGCACTTCCGAGGCCGTCCCGAAGCGGGCGCCGCGCAGATATTCGTTGGAGCCGAGCCCCTTCCCGGTTCGGGTAAAATAGAACCAGGCACTGACCAGTCCGAAGAGGGCGACCACACCGGCAATGGCCGCCCCGTGGATGAGGTCCTTTTCGAGCTTGTGGAGCGCCTGCTTCGCGACACCGGAGTCGGCGAGGGTGTCGGCCGAGGTCCAGTATTGGCGCCCGTCGGGGGTGCGGAACAGCACCGGGTCATTGGTCCCCGGCGCCGCATCCGCCTTGATGGTCGCCTCCACCAGCTTGGCGAGGACGAAGCGCTGATAGTCGGTCGACTTTTCGAACGCATACCAGCCGGTCCCCATCAACCAGAGGATCAGCCCGGCCAGCACGGTCTGGAAAAAGACCTGGGTGGTCATGCGGACATTGTGGACGATCGCCTGCCCGCCCCGCGTCCAGCTCCCCAACGTGTCGTTGCGGAAGATGCTCATGGCCGGCCCCTCCCCCGAACGGCTGGCGGTGCGCTACGGCATGCCCCCCGATTTGGGATGGCCCTGACCGGCAGGGAATAATCGCAGGCAATCGCGCGGCCGGACGGGAAGCCCGCCGAGGGGGAACGCGAGGCCGGGCATGTGTCCGTGAGGTGGGGATCCGCGCGCCGGGTCATGGCTGTTCGTCCGGTGAGAGCAGCCCCTTTTCGAGGAGCAGCGCCCTGGCGTCGGCCATGCCCTGTTCGAGCGTCTCGGGCGACCGGCGTCGCACCGATGCCGCGAGGATAGAGAGCGTCTGCAGGACGCAGGAGAGGATTTCGTCCTGCGTCGTGTAGACGTAGCCGCCGCGGGGATCGGCGGTCTGGTCGATCGCGGGGCGGAGGAGTTCGGCGACGCTGACGCCGACTTTACGGGCACGGCGCTGCAGCCGCTCGTAAAGGGCATCGTCGATCCGGATTGTGACCCTTGCCAAGGTGATGCTCCGACTGGAGCTTCGACAAGGAGGTCACGACGCACAGCAACTATAGCGCAGACAAGCGACGATCACAATAAAATCAGCGTGGCGGACGTGTCTGCCAGCCGGAAACGACGGAATTGCGGGGCTTTTTCGGGCAATAGTACTGAGGCGGCAGACGCGTCAGCCAAATAACGTGAAATCTGGCTGACGCGTCTGCCAACGGAAACCATTGATTATAGGGCAGTTTCAGGCCACAGCACCCGTGCGTACGGTGCATTACAAACCGCGAAGCGCGTGCGTCGCTTGCCCGCAGCAACGGAGTTGCTGCGTCATCCCTACCGCTGCCGGGCGCACCCATTGCGGTGGTGGTCGATGTGGGGAGATAGGCCGCGCTATGCGGCGGGTCGCTTGTGGCGCGGGCGCGCCTGTGCGACAAGGATCGCGTGACGAGCGGGCCAGCCTGAGAAGGAAACTGGTCATGCCTAAAATGTCTGAACGCGATAGGCTCGCTGATCTGGAAGATCGCGAAAAGAGAATTGCGGTCGAGAAGGCCGCGCTACGCAAGCGGCTGCGCGATCGCTATGCGGCAATCGTGACGGCGCTGCCGGTCGAGCAACTGACGGAACGCGAGTTCCGGGACGTGCTGGGTCATGTGCTGCGGCTGGGTGGCGCTGGCGCGCTGGCCGCGCTCAAGGGGGTATCGGCTGCGCCCGATGTTTCCCGTTCGGGGAAACCGCCAGCCGCGCCAAGGCCCGCAAAGGGGGATGATGGCGGGGCGCTCGGCTCGTCCGTGGGGGTGTGAACCTGTGGGTCTTTCCCCTTTTGGTTCCTCCCGCCGCCGCGCCGTCAGGCGCGGCGGCGGCCGGTGGCACGACAAAAGGCCAACGCGCGGGGATGCGCGCCAGCCTTGGCGGGTCTGTAGTGATGGGTGGCGCGGCGCTGGGGGAAGCGCCGCGCCGTCTGGTTTCAGGCGGTGCGCCGTGCTTGCCTGAACGTATCACCCTCGCCGTCCTGCGGCTTGCGGGATGCGGGGGCATCCTTGGGCTTGCGGAAAGCATGGATGGGAACGCCCTGTTTCCGCATCGTCTGATAGAGATTGGCTTGGATGCCGGACCCTTCGCAAAGGACGGCTTCCACCGGCTCAAGCTCGCCCATCTTGCGGTTGCGCTGATAGGGAGCCTTGCGCCCGCCACCATAGAGGCCATAGGCGACAACGGGGACGCCTTCCCGCGCTGCCCATGCCGCCGCGATGGCGTCCGCCCCTTTCCGTTGCCCGGTGGTAACAAGCGTCATATGCGGAACACGGGCCTTGATCTCGCTTAGCTTCGCCCAAAGCGGTTGCCATTCCTCCCATACGGCTGGGCCGGAAAAGATGACGACGGGGCCTTGCGGCTGGTGCTTCTCGCGCTTGGCAAGGGCGCGCTCCTGCAAGAAATCCAGCGCATTGATATAGCTTGCGGTGGTGACAGATGACGCCTTGCTGCCCTTGGTCGGTGCCCATGCGCGACGCCAACAAGCGCGATACATGGCGGCGGCATAGTCGCGCAATGTCTCGATGGCTGCGCGCTGTTCGGCCAGCGAGCGGCATTGCAACTGGGTATCCTCAAGGTCTTTGTTGAATACCTCGCCCGGTTCCATGCGCCGCGTCATGTCGCGGATTTTGTCGGCAAGCCTATCCTCTTGGCGCTCCACCGTTCCGGCAACGAAATGGAAGCTGTTGACGATACCCCAAGCGATTTGCGGGGCGAGCGGGTCAAGCCGCGTGTCGGTCAAGAGGCAGTAAAGCGACGTGATAAGTTCGCCGCATACCTTCTGCGCGGTGAACGGTTCGGGCATGGTGTGTTCGCCCGGTTCGTCGCCGGGTTCGATGATGGACAGCGGCAGCGGATCGCCAAAGGATGCTTCAAAGGCAGGGTTTGCGGTTTCCTCCGCGATAAGTTCCGGCAGGTCCGCAAATGTGCTAACGGTTTTCTTAGCTGACTTCTTCGTCATGGGTCTGACTCCTGATGGCAGGATGATCGGTTAGGGTCCGGGGAAGCGGTGCAACGCTCCCCCGGCCCGTCTCGGCCTAGCCCCTAGAACGCAACTTCATCGTCCAGATCGGCGGCGGCTCCTTGGCTGGACAGTCCGCCGCTTTCATCGGCGGTGCTGTCACCGAAACCGTAGTCGTCGCCACGGTTGCCGGAAGGCGCATTGTCGCGGGTGGCGCGAATGGCGGGACCGAAATCGTCGCGCTCCGGCCTGCGCCATGCCACCCGATAGCCTTCCTCCACCGAGCCGAAAAGCGCGATGGGCAGGGCTTCGGGCATCGACGGGTCATCAACATGGCCTTGCAGGAAAACCTCGCCGGTTTTCTTGGCGACGGCTTCCCAAAGCGCGCCGACCTGAACGACACGGCCCCCGACATTGGGCGCGATGATTTCATAAGCCGGGGCCAGTTCGTTTTCGCTTTCCACCGGGCGCAAGGCCAGCTTGGGCAGGTCGATTGCGCGGGTGGCAATCCACCCGATGATGCGGCCCTTGTTCAGGTTAAACTCACCGATATTCATAGCCTTTACTCCAAACGATGCATCCGGGGCCAATCCCCATCAGCACCTATACTTATACCCCCTCCCCCTTTTTGAGTATATGTCATTGTTTTCTTGACAGTATTTCATCGCATTTGGTGAGCCAGAGCCAATAAAACGGACGCGGCAGCGTCCCGAACAAAGAAAAGTATGGCGAAGCCATTCCTTCCTGATCAGCGGAGGACGCGACGGTGGCCGTCTGTCATCGCATTCGGAGCCGCCGTCGCCGGGGCTCAAGGGTCAGGGCTGGTCGGGGCAAGCAAGGGACGTCGCGCTGCGGCCTTTAGAAAAGCTTGGAGTAGAAGGGGCCTGCCGACCGCTTACCCCAAGCGACAACGTCGGCAGGCCCCTTCTACTCCTAGGTTTTCTTGGCCGGAGGCAGCCCTTGCTTGCCCCGACCAGCCCTGGCACGCCGAGACCCTGCGAGGCGGCGCAGAATGTGATGACAGACTGCGTGCGACGCTGATTGCGGGCCGAGGCGTCCTCGCCGAGGCCCGCGGCGACGGTTCCCCAAACGCGATGCCCGAGGAGAGATCGGAGCGTGCCTTTGGGGTTGCTACGCTGGCCCGAGCCAGAGAACGTCGAGGAGGCTGCTGCTGGCCTTGCGTGCCTCGACGATGACAGTGGCGTCCACCAGCGGCGGGAAATCCTGCGCGCCATTGAGACGCCAGACGTGGCCATCCTCCATCTCGAGGAGGAAACCGCGCTCGGATCGGCGCAGCTGTCCACGGAGGCGCAGAGGCGCGGCCGCCATGGTCACGGCGCGGGGTGCCGGCCGATCGGGGCGGCCCATGCGGAAGCGAAACTCATGATCGCGATCCTATTGCGGGCATCATTCCGATTGTAAACATGTTCGACCTATGTTCTATTCATGGATGAAAGGACTTTCCCATGATCGCGGACTATCTCGCCACCTTCGATTTCAACCTGTCGCTGATCGATGCAGTCAACGACCCCGATATCGCGGATGTGCGCAGCCAGATCGCCGCCCTCGCGCTCGGGGAAGGTCTCGACAGCGGCTACTATGCCACGCAAGAACTGGCTGAGGCCTTTCTGGAGGCGGCTCGCGAAGCCAATGCCGAGATCACCGATCCCCATAGCCCGGCGCGGGAAAAGCTGGTGGATATCCTCGATAGCGGTCCACCCTATCAACGCAGCCTGTTCGACGCGGTAGCCACGTTGCCGTTGGCGGACGCGGCCAGCCATCTCGCCTGGCTTACCAGCGTAATGCGTGATCGCGCGGATATGTATCGGCCGGTCGAAGCGGCGCGTCTATCGACACGCTGAATATCCCGTCCCCACCTGCGGCATCCGGTAATTTCGCACGGAACCGATTGGCAGTTGCTGCCCGATTGGGTTAGAGGGGCGGGTCCGCCGGTGGTGGGCCGGAGAGTAGAAACTCCGAACAATAGAGTCGGCGCATGCCTTGCGGCCGGATTGCCTGATTATGTCCAGGCTCCGGCTAAAGATCAGGCACGCGTTCTATTGTTCGCGTCTTTCTACCGTCCGGCTCAGGGGCCGGCATCCTCCTCCGGGGGGGTGCCCGCCGACTGAGCGCGACGGGACGGAGAAGCACAGATGACAGACGAAGAGCCAGGGCTGGAAAACGCCATCAAGCACATGGAGGCGGCACTCGAATGCCTCGTCGACCCTAAGGACCAGGTGGTGGCGATACGGCTTTCGCACGCGCTGGATCTGGCGCGGGAGCGATTGCTCGAAGGGGCCTGAGGAAGGATCTCATTCCCGAACTGGTCAGGATAGCGCCAGAGTTGTGGGATCATCCTCCCACGGATTGAATATGGCTGCGCCGCTGTGACGCACATCCTTGACGTTGCGAGTCACGAGATAAAGCTGGTGCTCAATCGCGGTGGCCGCCAGCATTGTGTCGACAACGCCCGGCGCATGGCCCGTCCCTAGCTTGACGTCGCCGGAGATTGCTCCCCATCGCCGGATAATCGCGTCATCAACGGACAGAATGCGACCTTTGAAACGCGCTTCGAGCGCATCGCGAGCCCCGATATAGCGGGGCCGCTCGGGATGGTTCGCGGGTATGGCGTGGATTCCCTTGTCATATTCGCCGAGCGTCAGGATGCTGAGGAACAGCGCTTCTTCGGGCTGCTCCGACGCCCATGTCTTCACGCTCGGCGCGCCGTTGGGATTTATGAGGGCGGCAATCACATTGGTGTCGAGAAGCCAGCCGATCACAAGACGATGTCCCGTCCGCTATCGCGTTCGCGCGTCAGATCGACGCCTTCGAGGTGCAGTCCTTCGAGAAAGGCGACAAGCGGCTTCTTGCGTTCAGGCGGCAGCAATCTTTCGAGTTCGTCGGCGCTGATGATAACGACGGCATCCTTGCCGCGCACCGTGACGCGTTGCGGCCCTTCGCTGCGGGCCAGGCGAACCACCTCGCTGAACCGCGCCTTGGCGTCTTCGAGCTTCCATCCGCGCGCCGCTGGTGGAAGCCTGGAACCACCTTTGCGTGCGGGGCCGTCACCGGCGCGTTTGGAGGTAGTCATGAAAATTCTCCATCTGACTAGTTAGTCAGATATAATGATCCAGCGGTATCGGCGCAAGCTCGATCCGGCATCGGTAGGCCATGTGTGTCATGCCGGCCTGATCCAGTCGCGGGCGGGTGCCCATCCGAGAATGTCACTGCCGCTGTCGCTGACGGCCTCGCCCGATATGTCCCGCCAGGGCGATCGAGGCCGATAGACCGGCATGTAACGGGCGGTGAGCACTTCGAACGTCGAGCAGATATAGCCGCTGAGGCGGATGGCAAGAACGGGTCGATCGTCGTCCGGAAGGCCTGTGAAGACTGAAAGGAAGCCGGGCGGGATAGGGAAGAGTGTGCTTTCGATCATGGCGCGGGCAAGCCGCGTCTCCAATTCGCCCGCTTCGGAGCCCCAGGGATGCGCATCGATGTCGAAGCGATCGGCGCTATCCGGCGACGGACGGATCGAGAATTCACCAGACCAGCAGCGACTGTCCGGGTTCAACGCGGCGACCTCTGCCTTGGCGGCGTTATTGCCCGTGTCGGCACGAAACCAATCCGCCATCGCCGGCGTAAGCTGGCCGGTCAGGGCCCACGCCTTGATAGGGTCTGGATCACGCTCGGGAAATTCGACAAGCCACCATTCGGCGCGATGATGGAGAATCACGCCATAGCAATGACGCTCGGTCGAATTGGATTCGGGACACTGGGTCACGGATACCTCCTTTTTGCGGGCTTGAAGGCGACAATTGCCCCCACCGGCACAGCCAGGCCGTACGGCGACGGTGATCAGTGGTTGCAACCGGGCGTCGTTCACGCCAATCTGGCGGTCAGCCTTGTGAATTCGCAGCGACAGGCGTAATCGGAGCGCCTCGAACCTGCGAACGGGCGGCCGCCTATCGCCGCTTCTGAAAAAGAAGCAAAGTGCTCCGACAGGGATGCTCGTGATGAACCTGCCTATCGTGTATCAGCCGCATGCCGTTTCTGATGACAACACAAAGAGCTTCATGCTCTTTATGGCGGATGCCTGGGCCAAGATGCAGCCGAAGAAGCTAACGCTCGCAGATATGGACGAGTATTGGAACTTCGGTCGGGATGACGAGGTGATGCGGGCGGTCGGCGATATCGCGAAGGCGGGCGACGAGATGATTCGATCGATGAGCAAGACCCCTCCGTGGCGGCCTCGATCTTATAGGCCGGTGAGTTGTTCGCACACCGAATAGGTCAGCGACCGAGGCTAAATTCACCAGGACCTGCGTTACTACGTGGCGCTATAGATTTCAGCCGCCCACTGCGCGATCCACCCTTCGGTGATTTGCTCGTGCGCGATCTCACCTTGCTCGATCAAAGTGCGGATTTGCGCGCGGGCGAGATCGAGTGCTCTGTCCCATGCGTTTCCGGCTGATGGCGGACGTTGCGCGAGCGGCAGATGATGCTGGAATGCGGCGTCGCCTCCGTCGAGCCGAGCCTGTTGCCGACGCTGCCACCGCTCCATGTGACCGGCAACGAACTCGTCGGTCTTCGAAAAGCCTTCGCGCCACGCCTCGATCCTCGCGACCAGAGAATAAGCGCAGGAATCGAGGCTGGTGACGCGATGTGCAAGCGGTCGCAAATAACGGAGGGCTGTTCCCTTCACACCGAAAAGGTGAAAACGAAGCGCGGGGTCCGCGCCTCGGTCGAGCCGGCTTAGCACCGCGAGAAGCCCATCAGGACCAGACAGCGCGCGGCGACACATGGAGCCGATACCGACAACCATGTCTGGCCGCAGGATACCGGCAATGCCGTCGAGGCATCGCAGATAGTCGTCGGGATGCCGTCCCTGGATGACCGGCATGAACCGGGTGTCGATTCCGCGATCGGCGGCTCTTGCATGACAGGCATGATTGAGCGCTACGGTGCGCGAGATACGGTCGAGGACTTCGTCGCGGTCGCGGGCGATTTCCGCCTCGGTGCACAGGTCGAGGCTTGCGAAGCGCCGAAACGGGTAGCTTGCGGCCAGTTCGATATAGTCATCGGCCGTCCACGGTAGCCCACGGTAGCGCTGAGCGACGACAAAGCCCGCGGAATCGAGGTCGATCGAGACCAGGCGGGAGGCATTGGCCAGCGAACGAAGGTTCCAGCCCATCCAGCGCGCATAGCCCTCGCGACGATCCCATCGCGACAGCGCGTTCGCTGAGATGAGGACCGGATAGCGCATCTCGATCGCGCGCTGGAGAAGCGGGCCATGATTGAGATGCGGGAGGCCGACGATGATCTCTATGTTCATGCTAGTCTCCGCGACGTCACGCTTCTCAAGCGAAGGGTCGGTGAGACGAAAGGCGGTTACGCAGGCGGGAGCCGGAAATCCTCCTGCCCTTCTAGAACCAGCTATTGCAAAGGTTGCAACGGCTCCACCAGTAACCGTGCTTGTCGCCGACCTTATAGGCGTTGATGTTGAACCGCTTGCCTGTAGGGCTCGTGGGATCATCATAGCACTCGGCTGCGCCGCAGTTGGGACAGGTGATGCTGTCGGTTACGATGATTTCGGGGGTGTTCGTGGTTCGCTGGCTGCTGGACATGGTTGGTGAACTCCCAAATGAAACTCATCCACCAACCACCCCCTTTCCCCCTGTGGAGAACGCGAAGGGCGCCATGTTGCCGCCCTGTTGTTGCACCAGTCTGCCGCGCCAATGAGCGGATCGATATGGGGCCGGGTTAGCCCAACCGGGTCACCAGCGCATGAGCATCGGCTTCGCAGGCCGCCGCCCCGAGCCAGACGGAACTGCCATCGCGGCGTCCGGCATAGAGTCCGAAGAACTGCGGCGCGACACCCACCGTTTCGGCGGACATGCGGGCGCGCGAGTCCTGCACCAGGCCAACGATATCGACGTGGCCATTCCAGTCGACAGGCAGGGGCAGCAAGGGACTGAATGCCTGGTTCTTCGAGAGCCCCTCGGACCATTCGGGATGATGATCGTCGAGAAAGGCGGCCACGACGCGGAATGCGCCGCTGTGGTCATTATGGATCGCCTCCAGCAGCGGAGGCATCGCGAGCAGCTCGTCCATCATGCCCCGCACATAGATTTTGAACGCAGGATCCTGCCGTCGGCTCCGTGTGGCGGAAGCGAGCGCCGTCTGGAGTTCGAAGAGTTGGGCGCGGGCGTGCGCGAGCGGCGTTCCGGTCGTCAGGTCGGGTCGATCGAAGATGTTCCCGAAGCGCACGCCCGTCGGCGCAGTGCAGGTCTGTTCGAAGATGGTGACCGAAAGAGCGTCCCAGCCTGCGGTCGATATGGCTTCCCTATCCGTATAGAAGTCGGGCTCCATGCCGGACAATTGATCGAGGGCATCGACCCGTATCCGGGCATCGGCAGTCCGACACGAACCTGCTTTGATATCCTTTTCAAGCGCGATTTGGAGTTCGATTGCGGGAAGCGCGATACGCCAAGGACGATTGGCGGGATCATGAGGAAACAGGCCGCGCCTTTCGATCAGCCGGTCGATCTGGGATGCATCGCGTTCATCGGATCGTTCCTCGAACATGTCGGCGGCAAGGGTATGCCAGACGGAAAGCGTGAATGTGTCGAACGGAACGACCTGGCGCGCGGCCATGCAGTCGTCCTCGCTTTCCATATATTCGGCCCAGAAATCACCTTCGCCAAGCGCGTCGTTTTCGGGATTATAGGCAAGCTTGCGCGCAACCATCAGTTCGTTGCTGGACAGCGCGACAAGATCGGCGGACGGCCGAGAGATGATGTCGGCGGTTGCTTCCGTCGTGAAACCGGATAGCTGATGGGTGGGCATGGGCTGTTTCCTTATGGAGATCGGAGGATCCACTATGGCTCCCTCGCCCATCACCTCTTTCCTCCCCTCCTGCGGCCCAGGACTGTTCGCTGCGGTCAGTTGCTCATCCAGAATAGGGGCAAGTCAGGCAGCCTGATCACGCCCGGCCCGCCGTGCCGGCCAGCGGCTGGATGACCTTGACGTCCGCCAGTTCGCCGAACGCGGCAATATGCGCCTTCAGCGCCGCTTCCAGGCCTTCCCGATCGTCGAACGCCTCCATCGAATAGGCCCGGCGCGCGAGAGCATCGGGGTCGGTGCCGAACATCCGCGCAAAGTGCCGCGGCCAGTGACAAAGCAGGATCCATGGCCAGCCCGGCTCAGGGGGCGAGAATTCGAAGAAGCTTATCTCTCCCGCCTCGCGGCAACTGGGTTTGCGATCGAGTAGATCGGGTGCTCGCAGGCCGTCCCGGTCCACGGTGAGGAACGCTTCGAACGCGGCAAGCTCCTCATCGGTCTCGATCATGACGATATAATAGCGATCGAGTGCGAGCCCCTGCCCCGCGAGACGCGGCGGAATGTCGATGACCATCACCGCCGGAGCGGTGACGAGCGGCATGGCATAGAGGCGGCGTCTGGCGGCAAGCTCGTCTGACAGGCGCATGGCGGGATTCCCGAAGATGTGGTTGCTGTGAGCGATCGCGCTCATCGTATCGAATGGGCGGAAAGACAGTCTACAGGTCCGACCGGCGCCAGACATCCCTGGTGCTATCCGCGTGGACGGCAATGAGGCCCTGTCCATCTAACTCGGCCTGGACGCAGCAGACAAGGTCGCCGGTTTCCCCGATGCCGGGCCGTTCGTAGATATAGAGGTCGAACAGCGCACCTCCGTTCGCAAGTATATGGCGCTCGCGGATGCGCGACCAGGGGAACGTCTGATTGAGATCGGTGTCCGCCCAATCCGGGTCGGCGCTGATCGCACGGATATTGAGGGCAGCGTTGCCGGTGGTGAGGCTGAAGCGCTCGGCGATCTCGATCGCAAAGCGGCGGACGGAACTGTGGCGGCGGGCGATACGCTCGGCGACGTCTCGCAGCTGCCGGACGTCATCGGCGGACAATCGAATGGATTCGGTCATCGATGGCATCCTTGTGATGGAAGTTCGAGGCTGGGGGCGGGTTCTAGCGAGGCGTGCAACCACCATTCCGCAGTGATGTCAGCCGAGACGGCCGGAGGCCAAAAACGCCATCCTTTGCGCATCACTGGCAAGGGTCACGAAACAGTCGTCAGGGCGAAGATAGACGACGACATACCGCCCGCGCTCGCATAGTCGCCGGATGTTGGCGCGACTGCCCTGGCTCGTTCCGTCCCATATGACGAACCCGACACCGGCGAGGCGACACATTTCCCGATCTTTCGCGCTGTGGAAGGCGCGCGTACCCGCAGGAGCATCTGCTCGGATCTGCCGGACCGGCCATATGCCGATATTGTGCCGGGGGACGGAACCTCCGCAGAAGATCGTGACGTGACGCACACCGCAATCGGCGAGGAATCGCTGGACCGCTGCATCCGCGCCAGATGCGTCGCCAATCACGACGGGCAACTCCTTTTCGATGACGACGCCGAGCCGCTTCATTACGCAGGCCGGAAGCTGCCGGATGGAAAGCGATCCGGAGATGAATATGGGTGGCGTGGATACGCGATGGTATGTGGCAAAATCGCTGGCGGTCATAGCAAGCTCCCAGGGAAGTTCACCGTCAGCCCCTCCTACTCCCCTCCTTGCGGGCCCTTTCGCAATGGCCGATCCTGTGGTCACCTCCGAGGGCGCGCGCATATCTTGCCAGCGCGATCCCGTCATTCCCGATGTTGCGCGATGATTCGTCGGGCGAGCACCTCGATTTCCTGACGATCGGCGGTCTGCGTGCAATCACCCGGATAGACGATGAGATCGTCCGCCGCGGCGCTGCCCTTGCTGATGAATATCCGCCAGACATTATGGCGAATTTCTGCCTGCTCACGCGCTTCGGTTAGAGGATTCAATAGATCCGCCCACTGGTGCCGGTCGGGATCGTCCGAAAGATCGGTCCAGTCGCTCAACATCCCCCAAACCGTATAGCCGTCGATCTGTGCATGATGCTCGCGTGCTGCGCGTCGCTCGGCCTCGCGTTTCGGTGCGTCGCGTCTTGCCTTGGCCTCCGCCTGTTTCCAGCGGACCGACGACAGCCCCTGTTCGAGGCCCTTGATGACGTCGGCCGCCAGGGCTTCCTGCCGCTTTGGCACGATATAAGAATGGTGTGCGGCCGCGATCTGTTCGGCGCCATATCGCGCGAGCGCAAGCAAGGCTTGCAGCTCGGTCTTGCTCAGAGTGACCCGAAGGCCGCTCGCCATCGCGTGCGTTTTCATGGGCAGCGTTCCTTGTGCCAAGGTTTGAGGCCCGCGAGCGGGAGCTTGTATTCCCGCACGGTGTGATGACGCTCCTCGGAAAAGAAACCCCAATGGCCGGTCGATGAATATCGCAGGAAGAAGAACTTCTCGTTCTCCTCGGTCCTGATCCACATGCCCGGCGTGATCGGGTATCGATCGGCAGGGTTCATTGGCGCCTCCACGACGATGGGATTGGTATCAGGCGACGTGCAGTACGAGATTTTCGTCCTTCGCCGGGCGCGTCTCCGTCACGCAGAACGGCTGGATCGGGCTGCCGGTGCGGATGACATACTGGTTGCGGCCGGTGGCGCTACGGCGCTGAATCGCGCAGGCATATGCGTGCTCCGCGCTCGCCAAACGCTCGCGAAGGGGAGACAGTTGGGCCATGATATCCTCCATGAGGTTGAGATGGGGAAGGTTTGCTGCCCGGTAGGCGGGCATGGCCGATGCGGGATCAGCCTTGTTGTGACGGGTCTTCCTGATCGTCGGAGGCGGCATCGTGGGAGACGACTGGGCAACCGATGCTGTCGATGACGGTGCGCGCCGAATTTTCCCAACCGGCGCGCTCAAGGATATCGGATACATCCGTCCTGACGACGTCGCGTTCGCTCTGGTCGGCAGCGAGCGCGATCTGCCTCAGGGCACGAAGCCCCATGTGCATCTCGATCATGTGGAGACCGCCTCCACGGTAATGCGGAAGGCGGAACGATCGCCCAGCACGAGGTAGATCTGCGTCCCCGTCTGGATATCGCAGCTTGCGATGCTGTCGATATTGGCGCTTGTGCCATGGATTTCCGAAATTACATGGGGCGGACGGTCATCCTTGCAATCGCCGCTCTCGTCGCACTTTTTGGCATGAGTCTCCAGCAGCTCGCAGATTAGGGCAGCAATCGTGCTGGCGCGGGTCGGATTGTCGCTATCGGTCCTGTCGATCGCTTCGCGCAGGATCGGTGTCAGCGCGTCATTGATCTGGAAAAGCAGATCCGACCTTTCGCTATCGCGCAGACCGTCCAGCACAGTGTTGGGAATGAGGGTGTTGACCGCATGGGTAGCGTCATCGACCAGCGCGTCGAATTGATCGTCGTTCATCGGAATCTCCTTCGCGGGTGCGACCAGACGGGGCACACGAGGTGTCCGGTGCTATGTCGGGGATGGAAGAGCTATTGGCGGTCTCAGGGGCGCTTCATCATCCGAGCCCGGACGTTCTCGACCCAATGCGCCGGGTTATTATGGTGGTCGATAAACTCCTGTGACCAGGCGAATACTGTCTCAGTATCCGGCTCGATCATATCGAGCGCGTCGCCATATTCGGGGTGATGCGCGCCTTTGCAGCTGTTGCGCATGAAGATGAGTGCGCCGGCGCACATCGCGCGGGCATCGCTGCCATCGCCCGGAATGGTCTTGTGGCAAGGCAGCGGCGGCCCGTCGAACTGGATCTGCTGCGTGAAATCCTCCGGCCGGTAGCCGCCCAGCCAGCCGGCGGGATGATCGCGGCGCCAGGGGCATTCGTTGCACGGCTGCTTGAGCAGCGGCTTCATGTCGCGCCAGCTCGCAATGTTTGCAGCGTCTCCTTCATGAGCCACCGGGTCGAGCCGCCGAATATCTCAGTATCGGTGACGACATAGTAACCGCCTCCGAAACCGTCAGCGATGTCCTTGTCGGCCACCTCCGCCCATTGAAAGCCGAACGGCAGCGCGGATTTGCAGACTTTCTGGATCAGCGATGCGAGGGCCGGAACGTCGGCTTCATGGCCGCTGATGAACGCGAACTGTGTCTTGGCCTCCGGGTCGCCTTGAATGATGAGATCGGCATCGAACTCGGGAAAGCCCGGATCCGACCAGAGATCGAGAAAGTCCGCGAAAGGATCCTCCTCCTCCGGTTTGTTCGGAAAGGTGTTCCTGAATCCCTCGCTGAGCGACGCGTAATAGGTCTTCACCGCTTGCATCCCGTTAGACGGGAGTTCGGCGAAGTCGCTGGACAGTTGGGTCGATACGGCGAAGCATTCCTTGAGCAGGATTGCTTCCTGCGGCATCAGCGGAATGGCGAACGCCGTTTGCAGATAGTGATTGGCCATCTTTCAGCTCCTGGATGGAAAGGATGGAACAGCACCCGGCAGGCTAGATCGCCGGCCCCGACGGCAGCCGGTGGTCGATCTCATCATCGGTGAGGCGTTCGAGCAGTTTCAAAGCGGAACCGCCGTCCGGTTCACAAATGACGATCGTGCGTTTGCCCCGGTCTTCCGGGGGCCACGCATCGGGATCGGCCTCGCCTGCAAGACCACGAATATCAGGATGCGTGTGCGACCAGATCAGTTCCAGCTTCTGTTCGCGGGTCATGCCCGGAGCGGCGGCTGTCTCATGGGCTATGATTGCCGCCCGCATCGCGTCGGGGCTATGGCGATCTCCAAGATTGCAATAACCGGTAAACCAGCGCTTGCGTCCGATCGTGATGGCGAAGAAGACCGAACCGACGAAACCGGCCTTGAGTTCAGACCAGGCAAACATCCCGGCGCGCATGAAGAGCGGCGGCAGTTCCTCAAGCATGGATTCGTAGGATTCGAGTTCAATCTCGAACCATCTATTCTCAAAAGCCTTCCCCGAAATGCGATCCTCTAACGAACAATCGGGAACGCGGTTGAACAGTTCGAACATCTGCTCGCGTGTCGCGACGCCGTCGAAAATCTTCCTGAATGGAGGAGCCTGGGTCATGGGACGATTCCTCATGGACATGGCGTGCCGCGGCGCGCGTGATGACGCGCCGGGCAGGCCGGAAAGAGAATGGGCTATTCGGCGGCGCCGAGAGCGGCCCCGTCGTCATTGTCCGCGAAGCTGGCCTCAACCAGATAGTTGACAGCCTGCATCCTAATCGCCCGGTCCTTGGGGATCAGCCAGGAGACATGCTCGCGGATCGCCTCGCGGACTCGCTCAAGGATTGCGGCATCCTCGCCGAGCAGCAACATGTTCGCAGCAAAGCGCGCCTGCATATCGAATGTCGCCTGCTGGGTATGATAGCTGTCGGCGTCGCAATCGTCGTCGTGATAGAAACAGGCGGCTTCGAGCAGGTAGGCGAGTTCGCTGGGTGTGATTGCACAGTCGGCGCTGAGCAGGATGGTGACGTTATCGAGATCGTTCGAGCAGTCATCGGGAATAATCAGCACATCCGCCGGTAACGAGAGGATTTCGGCAGGTTCGCCGGAATCGGCTGACGCCTGCACGGCGATTTCGAGTTCGATCGCATCGACGCGCCCGGAGACCACGACCTGCGACAGCTGCGTGTCAGCCGCATAATCGAAGACGTCGCCTTCGCCCTGGTCGACCCGGAAGGACCATCCGAGCACTCGCGGAAGTTCGTCATACCAGGCGTATCCCGCGAATTCATCGACGGGCTCGACTGGGGTCGCGCCGTGCAGACGTCCCGACGCGAGGGCGCGCTCGGCACACTGCTCGATATGGGCCTGGTCCGTCGGCATCAGGATCATCGGTTCACCCGCCACCCGCTCGCCGAACATGGTGCTATCCGCTTCCGCGGTGCGCGGAGTCCAGACCGACAGCCAGGGTGCGGCTTCAGGGAGGAACACGCCCAGCGCCTTGGCCCGCAGCCAATGGGCATGCGACAGCCGATGGTGACCCTTGCGGGCGACGGTGCGGAAGATCGCCGCCTCGCAGGCCTCGCGCAACGCCTCGAGCGCCGGCCCCTGCACCATTTCTTTGCGCGCAGGGAGCACGAGTTGTAGGTGGCCTGCGTCTATGATGTCGACCTTGGCATACCATCCACGGCCACCATCCACGTCATGGATATGCGGCAGCTGGCACGGGACCGTGAGGCCATGGAAGTTGATCCGCGCCAGTTCGCGTGGAACATGAATATTGTCGCAGTAGATGCCGATGTTGCAGCCGTTCCATTTCTCGACGCGTGTCGCATCGGCGAGGAAGCTTTCGTGGAGTTGCCTCTTGCCGTCGAGCCAGACCGGCACCGGGCAGAAGCGCGCGGCATCCTTCACCGCCTGATTGAGTGCTTTCACCCAGTCTTCGGTCATGTCGACCTCAATCTCGGTGCCCTTGTCGATGGCCGCCGGCGCAAGATCGAGCGGCATGCCACTTTCCCAGGCGTCGGGGGTGATGGTCACCTGCCAAGCCACCTCGAGTTCAGCCGCGTGGGAACGGACCGTGACATAACGTCCCGCAAGACTGAACACGCCCATGCCCGCCGGATCTTCGGATCGGGCGATCGTCTCGTCCCAACCGGAGTCGCCAAGCGTCAGGAACTTGACCGGATCGGCGATGCCGCATCCGTCGTCACGGATACGCAGCACAGGTCCCCGATCGCTCTCGATCCGGGAAATATCGATCCGCTTGGCGCCAGCCCGGCGTGCGTTCTGGATCGCCTCGATCAGGCACGCAGAAACCGAGCCGTCAAAGAACCTTGTGATCCTGGTAAGCAGGGAATCTCCGACCGTGGTGTGGATAGTGGTGGGGAAAGTCATGTGAGTCTCCGGAAATGCTGCGACCTCATCATCGCCCCCACCTCCCGCCCCCTCCCCTTCATGGCGCGATTGTGCGATCGGTAAGCAGCGCTCCGGCGGCATCCTGCGATCGTGAAATGAGCTAAATATGGGATCGGCCGGCCGGGCGATCAGGCGGCGATACGCCGATAGACGGACTCGCCGTTCGAGAAGCTGCCCAGCCGGACAAGCGTCGCGAAACGCTGCTCGAACTTTGGCCCGATCTGGTCGAACCATTGCTCTGCCAGCCCTTCCCGGCCGGCGCCGATGTCATCCCGCAAGACCACCCAATAGGCTATGCAGCCGCAATATTCCGAGAGGCCGAAACGGGCATAGCCGTTCATGGCGACAATCCGATCTTCACGGTTGTTGATTGCCACTGAGAGTTGACCCGGGAAGGGGCGATATTTTCACTGAGAACTGACCCATGTTGAACTCACCCCTGGCTTTGACGAGCGAGGGGTCATGGAGTGTTGGACATGGCGTTATTGAGCGTTATCCGGCGCTGGCATTTCCGCGATCATCTTTCGATCCGCGAGATTGCGCGGCGTACCGGGCTATCACGTAATACGATCCGTAAATATCTACGTTCGGACACGGTCGAGCCGCGGTTCAAGGTGCCCGATCGCCCAAGCAAACTGGACCCGTTCGCGGAGCGGCTGTCAGCCTGGCTGAGACGGGAGATGGGTCGGACCCGCAAGCATAAGCGGACGATGAAGCAGTTGCATGCTGATCTGGTCAGCCTGGGCTATGATGGCTCCTACAATCGGGTGGCGGCCTTTGCCCGGGACTGGCGCGATGATTATCGTCGTGAGCAACAGATGAGCGGGCGCGGGACATTCGTGCCGCTGTCCTTCGCACCGGGGGAAGCATTTCAGTTCGATTGGAGCGAGGACTGGGCGATCATCGGCGGCGTGCGCACCAAGCTGCAGGTCGCCCACTTCAAGCTCAGCTACAGTCGGGCCTTCCTCGTACGGGCCTATCTTCTCCAGACCCACGAGATGCTGTTCGACGCCCATAATCATGCGTTCCGCGTGCTGGGCGGCGTGCCGCGCCGCGGGATCTATGACAATATGCGCACCGCCATTGACAAGGTCGGGCGCGGCAAGGAGCGCAACGTCAACAACCGCTTCCTCACCATGGTTAGCCATTATCTGTTCGAGGCCGAGTTCTGTAACCCGGCAGCAGGCTGGGAAAAGGGCCAGGTCGAGAAGAATGTCCAGGATGCCCGGCATCGGCTATGGCAACCCACGCCGCAGGCGGAAAGCCTGGATGCCCTGAACCTGTGGCTGGAGGAGCGCTGCAAGGCGCTGTGGCAGGATATCCCGCACGGGATCGAAGCGGGTTCGGTCGCCGATGCCTGGGCCGATGAAGTGGAAAGCCTGATGCCGGTGGGCAGACCGTTCGATGGCTTTGTCGAATATGGCAAACGGGTCTCGCCAACCTGCCTGATCCACCTGGAACGCAACCGTTACAGCGTTCCGGCGTCCTTCGCCAATCGGCCCGTCAGCCTTCGGGTCTATCCCGATCGCTTCCTGGTCGTCGCCGAAGGGCAGGTCATATGCGAGCATCAGCGCATCATCGACCGATCCCATGATGGGCCGGGGCACACCGTCTATGACTGGCGCCATTATCTGGCGGTGGTGCAGCGAAAGCCCGGCGCCCTGCGCAACGGCGCGCCTTTTCTTGAGCTGCCAGAGCCCTTCCAACGGCTCCAGCGGCATCTGCTGCGCAATCCCGGCGGCGACAGGGAGATGGTCGAAATCCTGGCCCTCGTTCTCCATCATGATGAAGAGGCCGTGCTGGCGGCGGTCGCCATGGCGCTGGACGCGGGCGTGCCCACCAAAACCCATATCCTCAACCTGTTACACAGGCTGCTCGACGGAAAACCGCTCTCGACGCCCCCGGTGACGGCGCCACAGGCGTTGAGGCTGGTCAGTGAGCCGATGGCCAATGTCGAACGCTACGATGCCCTGCGCCGGGAGAACCGTCATGCGTCATGATCCCGCCACCGGCGCCCTCGTCGTGATGCTGCGCGGCCTGAAAATGCCCGGCATGGCTCAGGCCGTGACCGACCTCATGCAGCAGGGATCGCCCGCCTTCGAGGCGGCGGTGCCAATCCTCTCCCAGCTGCTGAAAGCCGAGACGGCCGAACGAGAGGTCCGATCCGTGGTCTATCAGCTCAAGGTCGCGCGGTTCCCGGCCTATCGCGACCTCGCCGGCTTCGACTTTGCCAGCAGTGAGGTGAATGAAGCGCTAGTGCGCCAGTTGCACCGCTGCGATTTTATCGATGTCGCCGACAATGTGGTGCTGGTCGGCGGCCCGGGCACCGGGAAGACCCATGTCGCCACGGCGCTGGGCGTTCAGGCGATCGAGCATCACCGCAAGCGGGTCCGCTTCTTCTCCACGGTCGAACTGGTCAACGCCCTTGAACAAGAAAAAGCCCAGGGCAAGGCCGGGCAGATCGCCAACCGGCTCGTCCACTCGGACCTCGTCGTCCTGGACGAACTGGGCTACTTGCCGTTCAGCGCCTCCGGCGGCGCGCTGCTCTTCCACCTGCTGAGCAAACTATACGAGCGCACCAGCGTCATCATCACCACCAACCTGAGCTTCAGCGAGTGGGCCACCGTCTTCGGCGACGCCAAGATGACCACCGCGCTCCTCGATCGGCTCACCCATCACTGCCACATCCTGGAAACCGGTAACGACAGCTTCCGGTTCAAAAACAGCTCCGCCCACCAGGCCAAACCCAGAAAGGAAAAACCCGCACCTTGACCCACATATGACATCCGAAACATAACCATCAGGCGGGTCACTTCTCGGTGGAAATCCCGGGTCAACTCTCAGTGGCAATCAACACTTCACGGTCAATCCATCCGTCATGAGTCCATGCCGAAGGATAGAGTGCGAGCACCTGCTCCCGAAAATCCGCGACGATGAAGTCCCAGTCATCCTGTGCGGCAAATTCATCGAAATGGCGGGTGTCGGAATCGTCGTCGTCCTCGATCCAGCCCGCGTCCCACTGCGCGAACGCGACATGCGCTCCGCTGGGATGGGATACCGAGCGCCCCATGGTCAGTTCCCCTCGTCAGCAGATAGCCGCCAAGCGGGCGGCTGGGCGGTGACGGGTTCGTCGATCGCAGCACGATCGGGGCCTTCCGGCACGGGTTCCGGCCTGATCGTGGGATGGGTAGGATCGGACCAGTCGATATGATCGACGATCCAGCCCGGCACGAAGTCCCAGTCGAAACACAGGTCGTAGGTGTCGGCGACCACACTCCAGGCAGCCTCGACCGCGTTGGCCCAGCCCACGACTGTCAAGCGCAGGTCAGCGGCGCCGACCGCATTGCAGGTTTCGCGGATGGCCAGCGCCAAGGCGACGGCGTCCGGGTCGGAGCTGGGATGATCGCGCAATGTCAGCACCGCCTCCCAGAGGCAGGCAGCGGTTTCGAGGGCGGATACGAGACTATCCGTCGGCATGGTGCGGTTTTGGTTTTCCGCAGCGGACGCGATCTCAGCCTTTGCGAAAACGCTGGGCGGATGGACCGCGATCCGTGATGGCTCTGCGGGCCAGGAAGAGACGCCTGCTTTCATGCTGCGGCCTCCTCGTTCACGGCATGGCGGGCATCGGCTTCAAGAGCGTCGAGGTCGATCGGCAACGCCTTGCTCGGCTTGTCGGTGATGAAGACAACGGCGTCCGGCTGGTACATTTCGTTGCCTAGATCAGAGATGCGGATGCGGGCGACAGGCTCGCCGGACCGCACGCGCTCATGCCCCTGCCAGCCCATTCGCACGGGGCGGCCACCTGGGAGCGACGAAAAGCTCCTGCTTCGGAGCCCATCTGAACCCGGCCGCCTTGACCTGTGCATAGGTCTCGGCATCAAGGTGCGATGATGCGTAAATGCGGATCTTGTTGTCTTCCGGGCTATAGGTTGCGGTAAAGCTGGTCATCGATCGTCCTTTCGAGGGGCCCGCGATCATCAGGTTTCGGGGCGAGGCAGTGCATCTACGTTTCCCCAGAATCACGAAGCCCGGCGCGATGGCCGGGCTTCGTGGAAAACAAGGAATGTCGGTGTCGGGTGGCTATTCGCGCAGATCGCCGGCGGCGATGTCGCCAATCCAGGAGGCACCCTCCTCAAAATCGGCGTCGTCATCTTCGACCAGGGCAGCGAGCGCGACAGCGCCCGTGCGGCCGAACTGACCGAGACGCTGAATAGCAGCGTAAAGGACCGGCGCGAGCTGTTCGGCGGTTGCGGTATCGATATCGGAAGTCGTCATGCAGATACTCCTTGTGGGGATGGTGGTGGTGAGGAATGGCCCGTGAGATGAGCGGCGACCCGGCGTACCTGGCGGTTTGATGGTTTGCCGGTCGCCGGGCGGCGACTATAGGTTCAGGCAGAGGCCCAACGGTCAGCGGGAACGAGCGCACCAGTCGGATCGAGCCGGTGACGGTGCGATCGCGATGTCTATATCCTTCAGACCACCGCATGGCGAAGTTGTAGCGAGCGGGCGCCTATTGCCTGGGTGGTCGCTTTTTCCGGGTGGCGCCTAAATGCAGCGGGCGTATTTCCGAACTCAATTTGGGGACGGCACCAGGCTGAGGAATCAGGTTGAGGGCAAACATAGTGGCCTCTTCATAATCCATTCCGAAGCGGGCCGCGTCTTTCAGGAAGAGATGTTCATCGAATTGGGACGTCGTGAAAAGCCGGATGCCATACTGACGCCCGAATTGAGCGATGAGCACCAAGGCTTGGCCAATTGGTTTGCCGACAAGCAATCGACGAAGTGTCGCGAGGGCTTCCGGGCTTCCTTCCACGGCAATGCCATATTCGGCAAGCAACCCCGGCCCGCCACCTTCCTGCAATGCCTGCGATAGACCGGTGAGCTCGTTCATCGTGCGACGCTCGCACAATTCGCGGTGCATTGGAACCTGTCCTCGATCGTCGTCGAATCGATCGAGATCATTCCGCTGCCATCGGTGGCGTGGCTCGGTCGTCTAGAGCGTCGGCTGCATCAAGGCGCGCTATCCATTCCGGATCGATGCAGGCGTCCTCAACGGCCCAACCGCTGATAGATGCAGGGACGGGGTCACCATTGTCGCGCGGGACCATGACGAGGCCGCCGGGATCGGCGCTCTCGGCATCATAATCGACAACTCGCACCGCGATCGGCCGGTCGGCGATGACTCCTTGGACAAGACCGCCCTCGAGTTCGATCACGACATTGGCTTCGAGCGGGAGCTGCCCGGCGCCGTTGATCCGCATACAGAGATCATCAATCTCCTCCGGGTTCAGCGGTTCGTGCCGGCCGAGATTGCTGGCGATGTCGCCGGGATCGGACGCGCAGTGACGTCGCTGGTGGTCGCGCAACGCGGCAAGGACTGTCGAAAGCTCCCGATCGTTGAGCGCAAGAACCGATATCCCCTGGAGTTCGGCCTGTTCGATCCACACGTCGAAGCCGGCGGTTTCCGCGAGGTCATCGGGGTCTATGTCTGTATTTTCGATGCCCTGCGCGGCGAGGTGACGGCATTGCGCACCGACCAGCCCCAATTGCCAGTTGCTCGTATCGATCGGCGGCAGGCCCTTGGCATCGAGGTCGGCGCGAAGCTGATTCACCATATTGGTCGCGGCGATCCGGGCTTCGCGTTCGCTGGCGTGATAGCGCGCGATCTTCGACGGTTGCGAGAAGTGCGTTCCGTTGGCGACGAAAATGTCCATGTCGGATTCTCCGGGTGATGAGGATATGAGATCGATGCGGGCATCAGGCGGCGCAGCGGCCATCGTCTGGACGAAGGCCGAGATCGAAGGCGGTGAGATTGGCGAACCGCAACTCGAGACGGTCGAAAGCGGCCGTCAGGTCGTCGATGTCGATCCAGTTGAAAGCGTCGCCGGGATCGGCATCGAGATGAAAGATGATGGGTGTGAAGGCCGCGGTCATCTCCGGGAAGCTGGCCTGGATGATCAAGGTTTCGATCCGGCGCCCGAGGGCGGCGATGCGTGAGGCAAGCACGGCGCGCTCGGCATGCGCCATCGTGAAATAGCGGTCGGGCGCCAGCAACTGTGCAAGACGAACGCACGGGAGGCGCCCGACATGTTTTGGCCCGACAACCGTGCCGGTCAGTGCTCGGCGTTCGGCCGCGACCTTGTCGGCGGGGACCAGCGCGCGATAGGCATAGTGGGGCAGCGTCCCCGCGATGCGGGAACGGGTGACGATGATTTCCATGATGACTGTCCTCAGGCGAAGAGCTGGGTTGCAGCGACGTCCGGTTGGGGAAGATTGAGATCGCGGCGGATACGATCGGCGAGCCGGGTAGGTTCGATCAACTCCGCCACGGAAGCGAAATGGTTGCGGCCGCCGACATAATCCTTAAGCCCCTCGCAGCTACGGAACATTACCTCGTGGCCGGGGCCCATGCAGCCCAGATCGAACTGAATATAGAGATCGGCAGAGTGAATAGTAATTTCGCCTGAGCACGCGATTCCCGCCATGTTGGAACGCAACTCGAATTGCCCCCGTTGGAGGCCGAGCGCCTTGGCGAGCCGCGTCATCGCCTTGCGGCCCTCCTTGTGAAAAGTAGCCTTTGCGGCGCTGTCATAGTCGACACCGCGCCGTGCCAGCGTCACCAGGATCGGCGTGCGTTCGGCGGCGCCGACGGCTTCGACGCAGGCAAGGCGCAACTCCGTCTGAGGCGGACGGTTCTCAGCCGCAAGGTTGCCAAGATGGCGCGCCAGCAGCAGGACGGCCGGATCGCGCTCCGCATCGATCTGGTTGCGCCGACACTCGTCGATTGCCCGGATCAGGACATTCAGCCCTCCGGCAAGCGTGGTCAGCGCGGAGGGGTCAAGCGCCTGTTGAAAGCGAAACGCGGCGTCATAGGACATGGGGTTCTACTCCTGAGGCCTGGGCGCATCCACACACCCGCCTCAACCCCTCCCCCTCCCCTTCGATCAGGCCGTCACCATTCATAACAGACGAGCCGATCGGTCGTGGAAGAATCGCGGTCCAGGATCAGGTAATTGCAGCCCAGTCCCCGCGCGAAGGTCAGCGCATGGAACAGATCGTCAGGAATCTCCAAAAAGTCGCCGAACGAGGACGGATTGGTGGCTACGACCCAGCCATAATGAGTATCCGCGATGCTGACGGGCCGCTCGCACGGATCGACTTTCATCCATTCATCGATCCTTTCTGTCGTCGGCCAGGATATATGGCTGGAGGACAAGGCAACATAGTTGCCGATCTCGAGGCGTTCGGGATCGTAGCCGAGGTCGGGGTCGATCCATTCCATGCGGCTGGTCAGTTCGTCTTCTGGATGGAGATTGAAATAGTCGCGTATCACCATGGCATCGTCGAGTTGCCCCGGATCGCGACTATCGTTGATTTCGGCCCATTGTGAGCGGCAGAAGGTCGCTACCTGCACCTGCAGCCCTCCATAACTGACCGCGACGACATTGGTGGTTCCGCGGCCATGCCCGATTGTGGCGAGATAGACGGGAATGGACCAAGCCACAGGCGCCCGGTCGATCGATAGTATCGCGGTATCGAGATCGGCGATGACCTCCGCAATGTCGGCGGACGCTTCGGCAAGGGAGGCCAGTGCTGTTCTGGCGCGCGCCAGCAAGGTGAGGTGCGTGAATCGTGGATGATCTTTCATCACAATCTCCTTCATCATGAGTGGTTGAGCAATTGCGCGGACATCGCGCCTGATCGCGATCGCGGGATCGGCAACGCCGGGGGCACATCGGCGGCTTGGGCGTGCCAATGCCCAATCTGATTATCGCGATGGTCTGCTCAGAAGAGGCTGAGCTGGCGCGGCGCGACATGGTGTTCCGAGCGTTCCGCTATGGCTGGCGGAGGAAGAATGGTCGTCGGAACGGGAGGGTTCTCGTTTGGAGCGGAGCTTGCCGTTGGCTCGCTATCGCACCGAGCGAGTTTTGCCGACCATCCGCCCATGATGTGCGCGGGCGTATACCAGTGGTCGCGCATTTCGAGCGAAAGCGAGTTCCCGACGATTACGACGGCAGGAATGTGCAGTAGGCTGAACTGGATGTACGCCATGTGGGCGACCCGCGCGTCAATGTCGACAGCGGTCACATGGAGGTGCCGCTGATAGTTGATGCCTTGTGCGCGCATGGTTTGTGCAAGGGCGATAAACGTTGCGCCCGCGCCGCAGGCAGGCTCCATTGCGCGCACAAAACCTTTGCGCGCTATCATATCCTGGATCAGCTTCGGGTCCCCAAGTGTCGCCTCCGCCATCATTTGGCATATGGGCCACGGCGTAAAGAACTGTCCTTTGTCTGCGCTCGGCAATTCAAGGCTATTATACACCGTACCGAGCGCATCGCGGGGTTCGGCCTCAAGGGCCATCACGATTCCCGCAAAGACCTGAGGGAATAGCTCGACGATATCGCGTTCATACTGACCAACGATATCGAGATAGCGCTTCTCGCGTGGTTCTCGATTGCGCACGTCCATGCTGTTGGAGATGCTGATCGCGCTTGCTTCCATGCAGTCCGAAAACAGCCGGTGAAGATCATGGCGATAGGCGCATGATCGCAACAGCCGGGTCACGGCCGCGACATGGTTTTCGTGAGAATCCATGATGATGTCCTGATTGAGGGGCGGACGTCCGCCGATTCGGGTCCAGAAGCCCCGCAGGCCCGAAATGGGCATGGCGCACATCGAGAATGGACAACGCGTCCGAGACGCCCGCCACCATTTCAGACCGGGATGGGCGATATGGAACGGCGACGATGACGATCGCCCGATCAGGCGTCGATCAGGGTCTCGCTCCTGCTTCGTAGCGAAGAATGCATAGGCAGCCGCGGCTCCAGGTGGTTCCGGACGAAACCGCTCACGATCCGCAGTTCGCCGGATGCGACCTTGGCAAGCTGCTCCTCGAACGTCAGCTTTTGCGTCGCGGCGGCTTCCCGTTCCGCCTTCACCGCCTCCCGCCGCATGTCCTGCCAATGGGTTTTCGCGTCTGCGAAGGTCATCGTGCATAGGAGACGCCGAAATGCGTAAATCTCCTGAGGCGAAGCTGGAGGCCAGGACGAACTACGCACCGGCGCATGGCGAACCCGGCCGGGACGCCTGGGAGGCGGGAGAACCTGTCCTTCGCCCGCCAGTTCGGCGGCAAACGCATCTCGAAGACGATAGGCACTTGATGCGCCGATCACGAGTTCGCGCGCGGCCCGCTGGACAGGCACACGATCGAGGAGCATCGCGCGCAGAAGGTCTTTCTGCTCATCGGTGACGAAGCGGGCGGTTTCGGCATGGACACGACGAACCCCGGCGGCATCGCATCCGGGAAGCGTTTCACCCTTGCGGCGCAGGCGCCGGAAGAGCCGGGTCCGGATGCGTGTGCAACTCGTCCGCGACACGCCAGTGCGCTCGGCAATCTTCTGGGTGCCAAGCCCCTGCAGGAACAGTTCCTCTACCTGTTTGCGCTTCGCCGCCGAAACCTTGACGCCGCTGTAGGCCTGGCCACCTCCCGGCGGTGGTAGTAGCGCCTTGCCGCGGGCAAGCAGTTCACGGTTATATCGGCGGCGCTGTTCGGAAACGCAGGCGGCCGAGACGCCAAGACGCAACTGGATGTCGATGCCCTTGTAGCCCTTTTTCAATGCGTAGCGCAGTCGCTCTATGCCCTCGGCCGTCAGGCGGCCATGCTTATCGCGCTCCGCGGGACGGTATCCGCGCCGGACACAAAGGGCGATCGTCACCGCATTGCAGGCGCTGGCTTCGCAGATGCCGAAATGTTTGCCGATGGCGTTGAACGACCAGTTTTCGACCTCGCGCAGCCGGATGGCTTCCTCGAGTGATTCGCCTTCAAGATGCGGTCTGGGCGCGGAATTTCTATGCGCTGTGTTCAGACCGAGCTTGTGGGCCTTGACCTGCAAGGCATGGATGCTTCGGCCCGGTAGCCGCTGCGCGACGCCGTGCCCTTCGGCCGGATACCAGGCGCGCAGCGTAGTGATTTCCTGCGCCGTCCATGGCGCGGATCTGGGAGTGGTCATGGGAAATGTCTCCGAAGAAGGAAGAGCCCACCCCGCGCAGAACCGGGGTGTGGTGGTCCGTGGTCCATTCGGACTCACTCGCCTGCTCCCTTCCCAGCTTCCCCCTTCACTCCTTATGGCCGCCCGCGGCACTTCCAGGACACGGGCGGAGAGCTGATCTCGTGGAGCCGAGCGGCGCCAAGGATTGTAGCCAGTTTATAGCGAGTGACCACGAAGGGCCGGATCGCGTCGGCGAGCGGGTAGAGGCCGTGCCAGCTTATGGCATGTCCTTCCCCTGATCATCGCGCGGGCCGAAGCGATCGTGCATCGCCTGGCGAAACTGGCGCAGCATCTCGGCTTGCTCGGGGTATCGTTCCTCCCACTCGGCGCGCGGGATCAGGAAGCCAACATCGACCAGGGTGTGCCGGAGCGCCTCGGTCACGATCTGTTTGACGGTTTCGGGAATGGCGAGGGGAAAGGACTGGAACTGGCATAACCAGGAGGAGTCATCGGGTTCCTGATGCTGCCGGAAATAATAAGCATCGAAGATGAGATCGGTCCGAACCACCGCATCATTCTTGACCTCGATCACGAATTGACCGCCGGGCGGGGTTCCGTTTCGCGCGGAGGCGATCATGCGCTGGTGCCAGGTGCGCGCCGCAGCCAGCGCCACGCCATAGTGGGAGCCGTAGACAGCGTGGAGTATCCTGCTGACGGGATGGCCGGCGGCACCGAAGTGGAAAGTGATTTCCATGCGCGTGACTCCTCAAGTGGAGATTGGACAAAGGGCTTGTGGCGTGGGTTTTTCCGCAGCCAACATTCCACCATGCTGGGGGATCGCGGCGGGATTGTCGGTGCGCTCAGCGGCGTTGCGGATCTGATGCTGTGTGGCTACCGCGATGATCTCCGCCCCCCGACGACCAACCACGCCTACCCCCTTCCCTTTCGTCCGATGCCGTCGCCGAACGCGATCGCTACTGGTCGCCGCTTCTGAACAGCGCCTCCTCGGCGGCCAGCGCGTGATCTGTCGAGCTGGATTACGACAGGAAACCGGTCAGGCCGCTTGCGACACCGCTGCGCCTTCGTTGCTCGAAGGCGGCGTCAGGATTGCGCCATCGTCATTCCCCGGCTCGAATTCGCCCTTGGTCGTCGCCAGATCGGCTTCCAGTTCGGCGAGTTCCCGCAGTTTGTCTTCCAGCAGGGCGGCATCGGGAAAGTCCTGGCCGAGACGCGCCTCGAAGGCTGGAAGGCGCCGCTCGTTCGCCTTGAGATCGGCCTGCACGGCGGCAAGTTCGGCGTCGAGATTGAGAATGGAGGATTCGAGCCGACCCAACGCCGTGCTCCAGCGCGTCTTGTCGGATACCTCAAACCCGTTGCGCTCGCCGTGGTGCAGTGCCGCGACAGACGTGCGGATACCGGGTTCGCCATCATCGTCGACGGCCTCGTAGCCTGCGAGTTCTACATCGATACCGTTGACGGTGCCGAGCGACTGGCGGGCCTGGCCGCCGTGCAGCCGCAATTCGAAGGCTTGCCTCAGGATACGTTCGCCGGCGGCCTTGCGGTCGGTGATCATCGTGCCGCCGCAATCGAAAAGAACTTGGTCGTGCCGCGGAAGAACCCGGCGTGCGATATCGGCTTCCAGCTTCGCGATCAGGTTGGAGCTGTCGATGATGGCGTCCGCGGTTCGCTTGATGGTTCTGCGGATATTATACTGATCGTCGATATGCGCGTCGCGCAGGCGTTCGAGCCTTGCGACCTCGGCATCGAGCCCGGCCTTGCGCATCAGGCGATCATCGCCGGACGCCAACGCCTTGGCCAGTGCGAACTGGTTGACGTTGGAGCCGACATCCTCGATCCGGCGAATGGAGCGATCGCCCGACATCGCCATGGCGATGAAGCGGGCCTTGCGCTCAAGCATCTGCCAGTTCGTCGCGTCCATCGAGCCGCTGGTGGCGTAGCCGTAGAGCTCGATCTCGTCGTTCTGGTTGCCCTGGCGCTCGATCCGACCCTCGCGCTGCTCGATATCTGAGGGTATCCAGGGAACGTCGAGGTGATGCAGGGCTTTGAGGCGCTGCTGCGCGTTGACGCCCGTTCCCATAGTGGGAGTCGAGCCGATGAGAATGCGCTTGCGCCCCTGATTGAGGTCGTTGAACAGGCGCTGCTTCGCGCTGTTCTTCTTGTAATGCTGCATGAAGGCGATCTGATCGGCCGGTATGCCCATCTCGATCAGTTGTTCGCGGATCCAGACATAGGCGGAGAAGCCGCGTGTCTCGATGGCGTTCTCGGTGCCGAGATCGGAGAAGATCATCTGCACCGCCCCGGGCAGCGGATAGGGCCTGCCGGTTTCGGGATCGGTGTAGCGATTGTCGCTCGTATCGCGCCAGATACGGTGGACATTCTCGATCAGGAGATTGAGCTTGTTGCCCTCCTCGTTCCCCATCGAGGGATCGACGAAGCGGAGATCGATCGCCGAATGCCGCCCGTCGGTGATCACCGAAAGGAGGATATCGTCGCCCTTCTGGGGCCGCCCGCTGCGGTTCTCGATCGCCTTGATGCGTCCGGCGAGCACCTTCTGATAGGCTTTGAAGGGCGGCCCGGACTGCGCGACAATGATCTTGCGCTTGCCGCCCTTGATGGTGGGCAGCCGGACATATTGGCGCAGATCGTCCTTCAATACGACATCGGCAACGCTGCGATACATCGCCATCAGGTCGGCGACGTTGACGAACTCGCAGAAGCGCGTGACTGGCTTGTAGCTGCCGCTCGGCTGAAGTTCGAGTTCGGTGCGGGTGTCACCGAAGTTCGCGGCCCAGGCGTCGAACTCGTGCAGGCCCTTGGCATGCAACTCATCGGGCTGCATGAAGCGCTGGAGCGTGTACATCTCGCCGAGGGTGTTGGTGATGGGCGTCCCCGACGACAGGATCAGTTCGCGACCGGGATTGATGTCTGCAAGGTATCGGCTTTTGACGAAGAGGTCCCACGCCCGCTGCGAGCCAACCGGGTCGACGCCCTTGAGGTCACCCAGATTGGTGGCGAAGGTCAGCTTGCGGAACTGCTGGGCCTCGTCGACCAGGATCTGGTCGATGCCGATCTCGCCGATATGGACGATGTCGTCCTTGCGGGCCTTCAGATTCTCAAGCCGCCGCTGGAGTCCCTCCTTCAGCCGCTCGACCCGCTTGCGAGAGACGCGGTCGTCGCTCTGGATGCCCGTAATCAGCACCTCGTAGCTGGCAAGCTGGTCTTCGATCAGCTGCTTTTCGAACGCTGCCGGCGTGGGGATGAACTTGAACGCATCATGGGTGATGATGATCGCGTCCCAGTTGCCGGTCGCCGCACGGGCCAGGAACCGCCGCCGCTTCTCCTTGATGAAGTTCGTGTCGTCGGCGACCAGGATGCGCGCGGTGGGATAGAGCATCAGGAACTCGCGCGCGATCTGCGCGAGGCAATGATTGGGCACGGCGATCATCGGCTTGTTGGCGAGACCGAGACGGCGCTGCTCCATTACCGCAGCGCACAGACTGAAGGTTTTTCCCGCGCCGACGCTATGGGCGACATAGGTCGAGCCCGCGGCGACGATCCGCCAGACAACGCGCTTCTGGTGATCGCGTATCTGGATGGTGGTCGACGCGCCGGGGAGCGTCAGATGCTTGCCGTTGAAGGTCCGGGGAACGAGGTTGTTATAGGCGTCGTTGTAAATCCGGACCAGGCGGTCGGCGCGTTCACTGTCCTGCCACACCCAAGTTTCGAAGGTCGACTTGATCTTGGCAAGCTTCTCTTTCGCGGCTTCGGTGTCGGTGACATTGAGCTCGCGGCGTTCTGAACCGTCAGCTTCGCGGTGAACGTCGTATATCTTGGGGATATGGGAATTGAGGGCATCTTCGAGCAGGTCTGCTGCACCGCGGCGCGCCGTGCCCCAGGTCGAAGTGGAACTGACGTGTCCGGCGAACGGGGCCTTGTCGACGGTCCAGCTCGCAATATCGACGGTATGATAGATGGTAGTCTCGACCTCCATGATCTCCGCTACGAAGGTTTTGATGACATTGGTGGGAATCCAGGGGGCGCCGAGCCGCGCGGTGATCTCGCTGGGTTTCAGATCGACCGGCTGGACCGCCTCGAGCGCGGTGGTGACGGCATTGAAGCGGGGATCGGATTCAGCCTTCTCGCGCGCGAGGGCGAGTTTGGTGCGCACGGGGCCTGAAAGCGCTTCGTCCGCCGTAACCCAGTGGTCGAAATGGGGCGTGGTGCGGATGGGGTCGAGATAGACGTCGTCGGCAAGGTCGGCGAGGGCCTCGGCCTCGGTGACGCCGAGCAGACCGGCGATGAGTGGGAGATCGACGCGGCCGCGCTCGTGGAGCGACACCGCCAGCGCATCCTGCGCCGAGTGGATTTCATGGGCGACCGGCGGCTTGACGACACGTTCGGTGAAGATCGCGCCGGGCGTACCGGTATCGCTCGCCTCGTCATAGGCCTCGATCGACGCGACCAGCCAGACGTCGGGATCGTCGAGGAAGGGCTGGAGGTTCGGGCGGCGCTGATATTCCTTCTCGGCGCCGGTGTCCGGGTCGGTGCGGATGCTGGTGATGGTCCGGTTGATCGGACCGTACTTCTTCGTGAACTGCCTGTAATGCGTGAGCAGCCTCTCCTGGGACGCCGCATAGGGCTGGTCGTTCAGCTGCGCCCGCAGGATCGCGCGGACCGCATCGCGGATCGGGATCAGCGCCTTGATGATACTCGCGTGTTTGGCGAACAGGCCCGTGGTGCCCCGCCCCGATTTGACGTCAACCGCGGTGGGCATGCCGTCGACGACCTGGTGCAGGACACCGCCGGAAACGAGATAACTGCCTTCCTTGAATTCGGCCTCGTCGGCGGCGGTGCCGATTTCAACGTTGAGGGAAACATCGACCCGGTCACGCAGCGATGTCGTGCGATGAACGGGGCGGCAGGTGCCTTCATATCGGGACGCGATTCCCGACAGGGCGGTGGTGAGAGCCTGCCCAAGGTCGACGCCCGGCTCGGCGGCGCAGTGATAGTCCATGCCGAACTGGCCGCTCTTCCATTCATGGCGCCCGAGCACATGACCGGGATTGTCCAGGAAATAGCGGTTGATGCGCAGCGGCCCCTCGCCCTCGTCGCTGTCGGGAACATCGGCCAGATCGATCCAGTTGTGGCCGGGCCGGAGGAGATCAGGCTCGCGCTTACGGACGAGCAGGATATCGACGACGACGTCCGTGCCAGCTTCCTGCCGCATGGCCCGGCCCGGAAGACGCACGGCGCCGAGGAAATCGGCGATGCCGTCGATATGGCTGCGGGCCTTGGGATCGCTCTTGTCGAGCGAATAGCGTGAGGTCACGAACAGGGCGACGCCGCCGGGCCGAAGGTGCTCCAGCGATTTCGCGATGAAGAAATCGTGGAGCGAAAGCCCAAGCCGGCCTAGGCTGGTCTTGTTCTGAATGCTGAGGTTCGAGAACGGAGGATTGCCGATGGCGAGGTCGAAGTCGCGCGGCAGCGACGCCTTGTCGAAATCGATGCAGCGGATGATCTGACCCGGATAGAGCGCGTTCGCGACGCGGGCGGTGACGGGATCATTCTCGATGCCGACGAACAGCGTGTCGCTCGCCAGCCAGTCGGGCCGCAGACCCATGAAGAGGCCGCTGCCGCATCCCGGCTCAAGAACCTGTCCGCCAGTGAAACCGAGGATGCGGGCGGCATCCCACATGGCGCGGATAATATATTCGGGCGTATAATGGGCATATTGCGTCGCGCGCTTGAGCGACTGGAGTTCGGCATCGGTCGTCTCCGCGGCAAGGCCCTGCCCCAGTTCCTCCCAGCCATCGCGGAATGTGCCCGCGCGATCGGCGAAGATGTTGTTCGCAAGCTCGGAGGCGCCGAAGCCGATGAACTTCGCGATCGCTTCCTGCTCGGCCGGCGTCGCCCCTCGTTCTTCGCGGTCCAGGAGGTTCAGCAGCCTGATCGCCTCGACATTGTCCTGCGCGCGGACCTTCCATGACGACGCCAGCATCCGCCCGGCGGCGAAGGAGAAATCGCTGGGGGCAAGCACCTCCGACGGCGCCAGCGAGAAGAGCGTAGGTTCGCAAACCTGGGAGACGCCCGCTGCATCGGGCGCCGGATCGGGAGGCCTGACCGGCTGGTCGAAATCGAGGCATAGCTGGAGAGCCAGCGCGGATGCACTGTTTCGCATGGAATGCTTCCTTTTTGGTGGGTTCGCGGGCGCGGCGCTGCGGCCCACAAGCGTCTCAGGCTGGTCGAAGATCAGGGCGCGACGTGAGGCCCTGGGTTGAGCATCGTCTCAGGCGTCAGGTCAGCCGAGGCGAAGCGAAGCTGCATATTGGCGCAGCAGGTCGGCCATCGCGGTTCGCGCATGCGCCTTGTTGCCGATCACGATCTCGGGCTGGAGCTCGCGGCCCAGCGGCGTGCGGTAACCGAGTGCCGGCCCACCGCTTGCATCCTCGACGACGATGCGATGCCCGCGAGGCCGCGCCGGGCCAGCATAGCGCGCGGTGAAATCCCCGAGACGGCCCGACAGCCCGGCGGCCATCTTGCTCCAACGGATATGGCCGCCGGCAAACTGGTCGCCGGGCGCGCGGCCACGAGCCAGCCAGAGACGGAACTGCGCGCGCTGCTGGAGCACCGAATTGCGCGTGCGCTCCATCGTTCGCGCAAGCGGCAGGATATCGGCGTCGGCGTCCAGTCGGGACATCTCGGCGTCGTCGGCAACGACAAGGATGTCGGTATAGTCGCCTTGGCGCAGCGTATGGCGAAGCGCAGTTTGATCGCCAGGCGTTGCTCCGTTTGTCGTCGAGATGGATCTCAACCCTGAGTCAGCGCCGAGCAGATAAAGCCCTGCGGTTTCATGTCCGGGCCGTTCCCGCAGCATCGCGTGGATGCCAATCACGCCCGTCGCGCTTTCCAAAGCGCCGAGCACCAGCAAGCGCCTGTGCCAGGATACGGGTGCGGGAATGTCCGTGGGAGCTGGCCATTGGCTGGGAAGCGGCCGGGCGATGCGCGGTTCTTCCATTCGATCGGGCTCTGACGGCGCTGCCAGAAAGGATCGCCGGGCGACATCGAAGATGTCATCGGGCCTGCCGCCGCCATCCAGAAATCCACGATCGTAGCCAAGCCGGCGGACATCCGGCTCTCCCCGGCGAGACGGCGACGGTGGTCTGGATTCCCATCCCGCCCGGGCTGCATAGAGTCCGTCGGCGTAGGCAACGGCAGCATCCCAGCCATAGCCATGGACGTCACGGCCGTGGAGGATCGCGGGGTTTCGGCTGTCGCTGCTGCCCTGCGCGATCTGGCGCTCGATGCAGGCAAAGTTCGCGGCCACGCGCTGGCGCTCGGTTTCCTGGGCGATCGCCTCGTTGAGGGGACGAAGCGCCTGAACGCGCTCGCGGGAACGCGCCATGCGGGCGTCGAGGGGCGCATCGTTCGGCAGGTCGGGGAAGCGGCGCCAGGCATCGGCCAGCGCATGGGCGTGATGGGCTGGACGGCCGCGTGCCATCCAGCATCCCGCATCGGCGGGATCGAACTTATCGGTCATGACGATCTCCAGCCTGAAGTGTCAGCAGCTGGCGAGGAGCAGGTCGAGCGCGCGCGCGAACACCTCATCGCCGGCGTCATTGACGATGACCGCGGTGGGATTGGTGGCGCGCACGGCGCGGGTGACGATCGCAAGTGGCCGCTTGCGCAGCGGATACTGCAGGATCTCATCACTCTCGATCGTGACGAGATTAGTGCGGAGCAGCCGCTTCAGGCGACGGCCTTCGACAGCGCGAAGGAGGAGATCGCTCACCTCAATCTCGAGATCATGGTCGCAGCCGAGATTCTCATCCAGGTAGCGCACCGGTCGGTTGGCCTTGAGCCAGGCATCGACCTCGGCCACGGTCCACCGACCGACCTGATGATAGAAGTCCGCGCCGCCCGTTCCCTGGTTTCGGGCATGAAAGGCAAGTTCGCCGTCGATCCAGACTTCTGCCGAGAAAGCCGAAGTTTCCTGCGATAGCGCGGCGCTGTAGGAGATGCGCCGTAGTTCGATTTGCATGGGGGTTCTCCAGACTGCTCCATCATGCGGAGCACCCTTCCCCGTTCCCTCTCCCCCTCCTCAGGCGCAGCCCGGACTGTCGCCCGCGCCGCAAGGCCGGTGTCCGGCGTCAGCGCCAATGGCACAGATTTGAGGTTGTGAATTAAGGAGGATTTGGGCTTCGTCGTAGTGACGAAGGAACGAAGATGAAGCCCAAATCCTCCTTGAAAAAATCGGTGAAGGCTCCT